>Ga0224722_1001157_pt1 | contig 14849 bp, 18 predicted proteins | sample Balambano_FR1_Me_FD_161646 | JGI IMG/M metagenome (GOLD analysis project Ga0224722, IMG submission 161646) | Freshwater sediment microbial communities from Lake Towuti, South Sulawesi, Indonesia - Balambano_FR1_MetaG | ecosystem: Environmental > Aquatic > Freshwater > Lake > Sediment | place... | reverse complement strand
CACCAATACCGGCTCCAGCCAGCGGCGAAGGGAGGCCGCCCCCTGGTGAGAATCTTTAACTGCTTGATTTTCCATACCAATCCTGAAATCTGTCGCTGTGTGGTGAGTATTGTTGTTATGGCACCCATAAAGCAGGAGCCCTTGTCTTGCGACAAGGGCTCCTTGAATGACTCTTCCTGCCGGCCGCGAACCCGTGCCATACGGATTGACGCTTCGCCGCGCCAGCGGCTGAACCAGGGAGGAAACACGGGTGGCCGGACGATCCTGTCCAGTCTGCCCGTCTCGCGTCAGCGCGCCGGCCCACGGCCAGCCCGGCGACGAAACGGGGCGGCAGTATAACAACTGGGGCCTGCCAGCGAAACAAGGGGGGAGACCTGCGCCTTGCCACCCCCTCGCCTGTGCTGACCGCCAACGAGCCCTACGGCTTCATGCCTTCGCTCTTCAACCACTTGCGCAGCCGGCCGTTGGCGTTGTGATAGGGCGAGGCGGTATTGAACTGGATCATCCGTCCCAGCGGCCAGCGTTCATACCAGAAGCGGCCGTACAGCTCATCGTCGCTGCGCTGCCCGATCAGCTCGACGATGCGGGCCCTGGCCGTCACCAGCCGGGTCAGCAACTGCGGGTAGGTCAACCCCTCATAGTCCCGATAGAACTTGTGCGCCAGCCCGCCCAGCTCGTTCCATTTAAAGCCGGTCTCGGGAAAATCCACCGGCAGACCCGCCGCATCCCGCTCGATCCACTTGATCACCAGCTCATTCCAGCCGATGAGGTAGGCCACCAGATTGGCCACGCTCATGCGGGTGCCCTTGCTGTGCCCCTCCATCACCGGCTCTTGTGTCAGGCCCTCGGGGGCGGCCTGCAAGGCCTTGAGCAGCTTGCCGAAATTCGTCTCGATGGCGAGCAGCAGCTCGGCCTTGTCAGCAGGGATCCCCATCACTTTTCTCCTGAATGCCCGCCACCCGACAAACGGCGGGCGAGATTGCCGTCCACGGCCGGCGCGGGTAAGCTCGCCCCCTCGGCCATCCATCTACTCATCCAGCAGCACCATGAACGACCTCGTGACCTACATCAGGGCTATCCATCGCCAGGCGGGGCCGGCGATCATCGTCCGCCAGCAGAGTGAACAACACAGCGAGCAGGACGAGAGCGGCACCCTGACTCATCACCGGCAGACCCATTACTGGTTTGCCAACGGCGTGGTCATCTGCCACCAGCTGGAGCTGGACGAAGAGTCCTCCCCGCAGCTCTGCCCGGAGTGCTGGATCAGCTATCGGGTGGTCACCAGCCCCATTCCCATCACGCCTGTGCGCAAGCTGTTCCACAACCCCTGCCAGGAGGCCTTCTGGCTCAAGATGCAGCAGATCACGCCAGCCGGCTGACCCGCTCGACCGGCCGCCGACGCCCCATCAATACTGCTTGGTCTTGGAGGCAAACCCCGCCAGGAACAGCCCGGTCAGAAACATGCCGCAGAAGGCCTCGATGGCGGACAGCAGCTGCAGCGGGGAGGAAGTCTGGGAGATGTCGCCATAGCCCAGGGTCACGAAGGTGACGATGCTGAAGTAGAGCGAGCGGCCCAGGTGATGATAGGTAACCGAGGCCGGCGCCAGAAAATAGGTCAGGGTCGCCAGCAGGATCACCCCCATCGACAGCAGCAGGCTGCGGATCGGCCGCTCGCCAAAGCCCCAGGTGATGAAGCTGATGAACTTGGCGGCGCACTTCAGGTAGCACAGCAGGGTGAGCCAACCTTTCTTGAGCAAGCCGCTGCGCAGCCAGCACTCCTTGAACAGCTCCCTGGGGCTCGCCAGCGACTTCATCTCGTGCAGCTTCTCCTTGTAGTAACACTCGCCGGCATCGACGGTATCGCCCACGCTGGAGAAGAGCCGTTTGGCATTGCGGTAGAGCTTGCTGGCCTCGCTGTGATCGACCCGGCCATTCTCGTTGTAGTCCACCTGCACCTTGTCCAGGTTGGTGTGCTCCATGGTGGCGTCGAAGTTCTTGGCCCGCACGTTGAAGTTTTTCAGCACTGCCCGGGAGGAGTGGAAACGGATCTCCTCGCACTCGATGGTGAAGTCCTGAAACACCCCGTCCTCCAGCGCCAGCTCCCGCTTCTTGGCCCAGGCCCTGTGGTCCCACAGCAGGGAGTCGAACAGATCGAGCCCGATCACCCCGCCGTTGACCCTCACCCCCTTGGCCGAGCAGTGCCACAGATAGACCTTGGAGTTGTTGACGGCGCCATCCAGCGAGAGTTCGTCCAGGCAGGTGAAGTCGAGCAGCCGGCCGGAGATGATGGGGCTTTTGAGCTCGACGCCGCCGATGTTGAGCAGGCGGTGCTTGCCCAGTACCTGGGCCTCCCCCTTGTTGTTCTCGGAGACCGAGAGCAGGCTCTGCACCCGCTTCACCTCGTCCTTGCCGTGCTTGCCGGCCAGCCACATGCAGTAGGGTTCAAAGCGCGTCTCGGCGCGGATCAGCCCGCTCTTGCGCAGGGACTCCAGCGCACTCGAGGCGGTCTCATAGAGCCTGATCTTGTCGTCGCTCATGTAGAGGCACAGGCTCAGCACGCAGCGGGAGCTGATGAAGCGGGCGATACCGATCTGGAAGATCACCTGCTTGTCGATCTTCTGCTCCGTCATCCAGTCGTCGAAATGGGGCAGCGACGCCACCAGCAGATCCCAGATCAGGGGATAGTCGTTGGCCCGGCGCCACTCGTTGAACTGCTCGGGGGAAAGCTGCCAAAGCTCTGTTGCATTCATGGATGACCTCGCTCAAGAAACGGTTCCGCTTGCCTGCACCGGGCCTGGTACCCGATAAGCCTGCATGACCCGAACCGGGCAGGAGACGGACTCAGCAAGCCATCATACTAGCCGAGCCGACGAAGTCACTGATGGGGAGGGGACAGGGTGAGCAATGCGACAACTTGGCGCCGGTTGGCCCATTTATTGTCCGCAGTAGATGCCAAACAGCGGCAAACGGGCAAAGAAAAAGCCCAGCATTGCTGCTGGGCTTTTGAATTGGCTCCTCCTACTGGACTTGAACCAGTGACATACGGATTAACAGTCCATGTACCGGTTCAAATCAGCCAAAGGCATCCAATCTGATTGCTCACTTCAATTGAAGCCACGCTCAGCAACCTCATGAGTCCAATCTGAAGCTAAACCAAGGGAAAAGTACTTACTTCTTTACCACTAGGTACCATCATAAGCATCAATAGATCAGAGTGAATAGTGCGCTATTCTACCAACTGCACAGATACCTTAAAGTAGTTCGAGCTATTGGGTGCCAACACCCACATTGATGGAGGAAACAGCGACTTTGTGGTACCTTCCCCTCTGTTTCTTTTTAGCTTTTTCGGACCGATGATGGGATCTTACCAAACCAGTGCTCCGACAGCTTCTGAGCCTGCTTTACTTCTGGTTTGGTCATCGTAACCCCCAGCTCGTCACAGGCCATTACTGCTTCGGTCATCCCTTCGGTGGCGGCCAATGAGAACCAGGCATAGGCATGTATCCGGTTACGCGGTGCTCCCAGACCTTCCTCACGTAGTGTTCCCATCCGCTATTGAGCCATGCGGTCACCTTGCTGGGCCGCCAAGCGATACTGCTTGAGCGCCAGTGTGTAATCCTCTTTGCCACCTTGTCCCAGACGCAGCATTTCACCATAGGTGTACTGCGCGGCAATGTGTCCTTGTTCGGCAGCCTTGGCATAACTGGCTCGGGCCCGAGCCAGTTCACCTTGGTCCTGCTGTAACTCCGCCAGCGCAAACCATGCCTTGGTAACGCCACCGTCAGCAGCCTTCTCTAACCAATAGACCTGCTGCTTCTGGTCTACCTGCTGCAAGCTCAGTTGGTACTCTGCTTCATGGGAGCCGTGTCCTGCAGCCAGCTCCAGCCAGTAACGACCTAGGGAGGGAGCTTTGGGGATCTGCTCCCCAGCCAGATAAGCCTTGCCAAGCCAGAGTTCGGCTTCGGCAGAGCCAGCTATAGCGGCTCTCTGATAGGCTGTGAACGCATTAGTGGGAGCGGCCTGCTTGGCTTGCTGTAGTAACGCATTCAGCTGCTGCTGAGCCGCAGCCTTGTCGTTCCAGCGCTGGGCGAGGTCTGATCGTTTGACTACCCCTTTACCTTGCGCATATCGCTCACCTAACAGGTACTAGGCATCACGGTTACCCAGTTCTGCGGACCGCTCAAACCACTTGACGGCATCCGCATCTGCCCCCGGTTGTTTGCTGTACCACCGGGCCAAGATCAACTGAGCTTCAGCATGATCCTGCTTAGCAGCCTGCTCGAACCAATCGAGGCATTCGCTCACCAGTTTGCCTTCATGTTGCTCTTGGCACATCAGGCCCAGCCGATAGCTGGCATTGATATTGCCAAGATGAGCCGAACGTTGCCACCACTGAGTAGCAAGCGCCGGATTTTTGGGCTCCCCGAGCCCGGCCTGATACCAATCACCCACTTGCCAGGCAGCATTGGCGCGGATCTTCTGATCGGCTGCCAAAGGACCAGACTGCTCTGCAGCCTGCTGCATCAAGTGCATGGCATTGGGGTAATCGGGTTGGCTGGCCAGACGTTTGGCGAGCTCATACTGGGCACGGCCATCCCCCTGCTTTGCGGCTTGAGATAACTCGGCGTCAGTACGTGGGGCAGTGGAAGAACAGGCTGCAAGCATGCTGGCTACCAGTGCCAACAATAAGGCTCGGTGTGTCATGAGATAATTCTTCGCAGAGTGAAAAGTGACGGATGGGGCACTAGATATACTATTTTGCTACCTGATGGGCACAAAGCTGATACGGTTTCTTTCGTAGCAATTCAATTTTTAGGATATAACAAGATCAGTACAAACAGAGCAAGGATAATCAGAAGCCTGGTTTACATTCATAGGGTTGTTTTGCGTCGATTATAAGATTATTTTTTGTCAGCCACTGTTTTGTGAAATCATCATCAGGCATCAAAACTTTTCCATTTTCTGCAACCTTTAGTTTAAATGCTCCGTTGGAATAAAGTGTAATAACCCTGCCATCCCCTTCCCCTTCCCCTTCCCCTTCGACAACATACCCTGAATTAATAAAATCATACAGGGCCATTCCCGCCTTACAAAAAGTCAGTGACTTTACTAGCGCGTCATGGTCTTCATTGACATACACACCTTCCAGCCACTGAGGTTCCTCACTTTTAACCAACTCAGAAAAATAGAGTGAGAGATACAAGCATAGTATTGAGATAGATCGTTTTCATAAAAAAGCATCTGTATAATTATAGTATCGTAATTCAATCAGAGGTTATCGTCGGCCAACCCTGCGCAACTTTTCCACCATGAGCACATCCATCTCCCATTCTTACAACAGGTTTTCCCTGAATGGTAAAGACAGATGACCCTGAAACCAAAGCATCTGAGGCACCAACACCTGTACATAATGCTTTACCACCGACAACAGCAACAGGGACACCGTTAATGGTGACAATAGCCTGTCCGGCATCAATAATTGGCCCCCCAACATGCGGAACAGGTCCAGGTTCAACTTTTGGGCAGACATGCATGTGTCCCAGTATTGCGATAGGTTTTCCCATAACACTTTCCTATAGTAAATAAGGTCTTTTACTTTTCTCTATTAACGCATCAGTCTGGCTACGATTAATTCTTATACGGCCATTAAAATCGCCACCATTAGACCAAGAAAACAGGCAAGCATCAGTACGCTGAATGAATGGGTTGAGCTCAATCAAGAATACGTTAAAGTTTCCATCTTGATATGTTACCGCAATATCTGCAACAACATTTTCAATGTGCAACATTGGAATAAGCTTTTGCAAAAAAGCAATTATCAATTGACGTATTTCATCAGCATGATTAAGGAGGAACGGAAAATATTCAAGGCAATGATATTGAGAAACACCAACTACACTGCCCTCTTTAATAAAGCACCTGAACTCCCCCCATCGGGGAATATCATGCCATGCTCGTAAAAACAACCATGCTGGCGTTGATGATTGAATACAATCCCATAGATAAGATGCGACCCGAATGCTAGATACTGATAACTGCTTCACTACTGCGTCTACATTTTCAATATGCGGAATACTTCTATCATGATAACTGACCCCACCAAATCTTATAAAAACTGGCCCAGTGAATCTAGACAATGCATATTCAATATCATCTCGTAATTGTTCAGAAAGTGACTTTCTTTCTAAGAATCGCTTTGCATCCATGAACTCTTGAGTACAAGAACCAATTGCAACTACATCTTTTTCTTGAAGCTCAATACCTTCACTTTTGAAAGAAAGAGCTAGTAATTTCCCTGGCCAGTTTTCAATGAAAGTCAAATCGTGATCAGTGTACATACCTAGTTAGCCTTGACATAAAAAAACACTAAAATGATATATTAAATTCGCCAATGATAGACTTTAAATATTCGTGCTTCGAAAAACTAAAAACATACACTATCCACGGCTAGGCTTTAATTTTTAAATCGTCCATTAAAAATCACTAAAAAATTATATAGTCGATTTTAGCCATGAATTACAGTTCACTTTCCGAAGCTGGTTTATGTAAAAAATCCTTTAACGACAAAGCTAACAACCCCAATCCATCGCCCACAATTAAATTATCTGCGTAATATCTCCAATGAAATAAATTTCTATAGGTGGGTGATTCGGGCCTTATATCATAAATAATATATGCATCACCATCATCATCATATTCTGAACCAACCGCAAGTAAACCATTAGGCAACAGCGAGCGATTATCATATATTGACTCTTGTAATAACTTTGTTGAGGTCACAACCCTACTTGTGGAAGATAAAGTGACCATGACCGTCATCCTAGTTTTTCCATTATATCTTGCGATAAAATTATCTAAATCATCTCGTGGGCTACATGCTTGATCCGATACCAAACAAACATAATCGATATATTCATCTGGCAATTTAATCGACAGTGCTTTTTCCACATCAGCAAGTCTGCTTTTTACAGTGATTGGATCAATAAATAAATCTGGCTCATCGGTTTCCCATTTCACCAAGTCTTCTTTTTGAATCTTCATACTAAAAATCCTCACTACGCCACATTGAATCACCACCTACATGAGGTGTTCCACTATTAACAGTACCTGTCTCGCTATTTTTATATGCTGTATGTATATCTTTGTCAACGAAACTCATTTTAACGCCATCGGGTTCGTGATGCCACGTACCAAAATCATTATCTTCGGCTTTCCATTTTTTCCCATATTTTTCTACGTATGCTTCCTTGGCAGCTTTAAAATCACTTTTGTTGCCTTTCATCTCAATTTCTACTTGATAAGGTTTCCCACCTTCTCCAATAGGCTTACCATTTTTCAAAGGAGGAAACCCTGAAAAATCTGGGTGACCATCTTTGAAAGGAACACCCTCTTTGCCATGGCGCTTGACCACGTCATAGAGGTTTTTGTTCTTCTCTGGGTCGGGTTTGTACATTCCCGTACCGGCAGGGCAAGGCTTTCCATCCGGTCCAACCCAGCTCCCTTTATTAGAAGAGGGGAGACGCCCAGGATCCATCGATTTATCTTTTTCGAATCGTTCTTTTGCCAGCTTTTTACACTCTTCAGTTTTACACTTTCCTAGCTCTTTATCCAGCTTTGCCTTTTTTCTGTTTGTGATTAACTCTTTCCAATATTTCTTTGCATTTTCCCGTGTTGAGGAAAATAGCTTAGTATTGAGTGCTGCTTTGGCTTTTGATAATGCAGCTGTCACATCGGCCACTTTTGCTGCTATTTTTGTACCTTTTGCAGCGTCACCGACAATTGGGATAAGCCCCAACGCATCCAGAGCAGCCCCTCCCCAGTCGCCCTTGAACAGCGAGCGACCTAACGAAGCGACATCTGCTGCAGTGCCAAATGGCGGAGGTGCCATACCTGCTGCTGCCAAACCGCTATCCACCATCGCCTCATTAAATTGCGACTCCATCTCAGTGACTTTTTTTCGGTCAGCTTCGATCTCCGGACTTTTACTTCGTTCTCTTATATTTGCCATGATATTTCCCCTGGTTAGCGGACCTCACTCACCCCGGAAACCAGTAATTGGGGTGGCTGTTCATGATGGCATCAGCACCTCGTTCATCATCGATATCGATGAATAAGGCATCCAGCCGCTCATCCTCGCTGCGATCTGTATCAGATAGAATTTTCTTAAACCCGTCAAACTCAAAAAAATTAGACCCAATTCCCCACATGAAATACAGGAACTTTGCCTGATTGGTTGGCTTTTGAATATTGAATCGTTTGGCTATTTCACGTCCATTGAGTGTCATTGTATATAAGGTCTCTGGTGTATGCCCTTGCTTGTGCTCGGGTAGTGTTTCCTCCATGACCTCATCAACAAACCATCGGGAGAAATCTTTATCACTCACTAAATGCGATTCCATTTGCAGATTTTCAAAGTGCCACATGGTTTGATATCTCCTCAGGTCGCGTGGCCATAGGCAAGGCCAGCTTTACTATTTTTAATTGGTTGCTAGCATACACGTAGTGCATTATTTGCTCAGGTTCATCCGTAGTTTCCGCATACACCGAATAAAGTGGAGAAAAGAATTCCGCCAGCTGTTCTTGTGTCAAATTCGGGATAAAGTGATTGAATGTTTTGGGTTGATAGAACCGGAAAAAATATGTTCTGCCTGCATTAGTTATTTTGGTAAATTTCTTCAAGTGTCTGGTCAGTGGTATCACTGACAAAGGGCTACGAATTATAATACCCCACTGTTTCATATACCCCTCTGCCAGCCACCAATCCAAGACATCACTACTGATATCCACCTGAACGAGATAAGGTGCAACATGTCCTAAATCATCCAGAATGGAAACATCAAATAACGAACGGTAGATAGGAGAAAAACCCTCTAGGCAAACAGAAATATCCGGGCTTGCCGCTGCATTCAGTAACAAGTAGGTATTTAGTATTACTTCCTGCCCGTTATCACTAATGGATTTAGGTGTGAATACAGTAGCTTTTAAACCATCACTCACCATCTCATACGGATTATCTAACACTGCAGGATCCCTCTTTATTTCTTTTTGTACGGACACTCTTCCGTAAAGGGCTTATCACTACTCAGGGCAGCAGCTTGCTCTGCAGCACCGCCAGACATATCAATCGATGATGCTTTCATTTTAATCGTCTTGGCCTTAATTGTAATACCGCTATCATCGATGGTGATCGTCCCCCCAGGTCCACCGATAACGACCTTCTCCTTGGCGTACAAGGTGTGTTTCAATGTTCTCGAAAATATTGAACCTTTAGTTTCTATATCATACTTATCGCCAACCAATAGTTTCAAAATCTGTCCCACGGAGAGTGTTTGAGTATGACCCACTAACGTATTTTTATAGAGACCAACCTGCTCTGTACTAGCAATCCCTGTTGTATCAGAGCGGAATTTCTCCACCACGGTATTATATATACCAGAACCGGGCATAAAATTTGAAAGCAGCCCAGCGAGTGATGTACCTTTTGATGCCATTTCAGCACCTGCATTTGCTTTGAAGCTTCCGGCGTCTTTAAATGATTGTCCCGCCGTCAATGAAAGCGTTTCAGCTGCAGCGCCAACTTTACTGATATCATCAGCAAATTGTTCTACCCCTGGCTCACCTACCTTCGCAGACTCCTTCTTCATAAACTTTCCGCTGTTGGAGATCAGGCTGAATAACCCCCCCAACAAACCTAGTCCTTGTCCCCCCACCGTCAGACTCATATTTCCTCCGACGCGGTGCTGGTGATGCTTACCAATTTCTGTGCTCTGGTTTTCCCCAATGCTTTCCACTGCACTAGAGTCAACTCTGGTCATCATGTCGTGCAGTATTTTTACTGACATATCCTTCTGAGCATGGATATGAATGTTCTCCTGCCCCGACTCATCCTCGAACGAGAGCTCGTTGTATCCACTCCCTCGGTGAGAATCCGACCGAAGAACTGTCTTGGTTTTATGTCCTGGTAAGGGGTACGGTGATGGGTTAATGGCGTGAAAGGTCCGCCCGGTCACGATGGGCTGATCAGGATCCCCTTCGAGGAAGCTCACAATCACTTCATGGCCGATGCGTGGTATGGCTATCAGTCCATACTGACCACCCGCCCAGCCCTGACTAACCCTAACCCAACACGAACTCTGCTCATCGCTAGCACCATAGCGATCCCATGGGAACTGCAACTTCACTCGACCAAACTCGTCGCAATATATCTCTTCACCGGAAGGCCCCACGACTGTGGCAATTTGGGGACCATCCACCATGGGTTTATGTGGTAAAAGCGGTCGCCAGGTTTGCAGCGCTTTCACAACCGAGAACTCATTGGTCACCGTTGTCGCACCATCTCCACCTTCTTCTTCCAGTGCTTGGGGCTGCTTGCCGGTATGAACAATGCTGACGATTTGCCAATCGGTATTCAACGCTGCATTTGGGTGCTCACTCAATGCAAAAGTCTGGCCCGGCAACAGCGCAGCACAGTTTGATTGGCCTCGGCTTGCCATGGCATCCCTGCGCAGTGCATCAAGCCGATACTGGGTAAACGATTTGCCACTGGGGTCTTGCTTGAAGCGCCCAGGGTAGTCGAAGTGCTGGTAGGTGTCGCGCTGATGTTCCAGCTCGGCCCCCATCTTCTTGTGGGACAAGGCATAGGCCGGGGTCTTGAAGCTGTAATCCTTGAGCTCAACTTCAGCCTGACGCACTGCTTCTCGATAGTGGAACTGACGAATGTAAGGCCCTTGCTCCAGTGAGCGGTTGCCTAAATTGAAGAAGAGCGCGGGCCCATCAGTGAGCGCAGCAGCATCATCTGCGAACACGAGCCGATGTTTGCCTGCTTCAAACTCATGGAAATAGAACATCCCCTCTTCTGCGGCGAGGCGATTAATGAATTCAAGGTCAGATTCTCGGTACTGTACGCAGTACTCCCGTTGCTCATGGGCATGTTTGAGAGCAAAGGCGTAGTCGGTAATGCCGTGCTCTTGTAGTAGGGCACCGATGATCTCTTCCGGCTTTTGGGCCTGAAAAATACGGGCATTATGACGCAGACCCAGTCGCCACAGCGCGGGGCTGACTTCCATGCTGTAGCGTGTTCGGCGAAAACCGCTGTCGCCTTGTTCGAACTGACTCACCACACCGTTCACACGCCGCTGCAACTCTCCGTTGTACCACACCAGCAACTCACAAGGTTGATCCAGTACCGCACCAAAGTCGATATCCGGCTGACTACTCGCTAGTTGCAGTGAAAGGGTGAACGGATCGCTTAGCACCTCATTCAACGTAAAACTTGCCACAACAAAAGTGGTGGCAGGCAGCGCGCCCACCTTAACGGTGAATTGCAATCCGGTCTGATTAGTCATGATATCTCCCTATCACCTTTCGAAACTGCACCCGAAATCGGTCAAAACACCACGCTACCGCCCTCTCTGGTACACAAGCGGTCACCAAAGATAAGTAACATGACGGGTACTCCGCTGTTTGTGTCTGCATAACAGAACACCCCTTATTGCTTTGCTATCACTCCGCATTCACCAACACGGTTCAACTGGTAAGCAGGGGGATGGCAAAGCATAAAAACTCCGGCAGCCCAAGACTGTCCGGAGAAATAGGCGATAAAAGGCCGGTGCACACCGGCCACAACATACGAGATGACTTACAAGGAATAGCAAGGTAAGAAAGTGAGGTTTAGGCCTCGATCGGCGCGCGCCAGTCGTCCGCACCAGAGGTGCCGGCAACGGTGTGTTCCCAATCGATTTTGCGGTAGGCCAGAGAGACCTGGATCAGCTGGGTGAAGTCAGACTTTGCCGGATCCTGGCAGTGCGGCATCTGGCAGTCGATGTCGACGATGGTGGCATCGGTCAGCACGGTAGAGAAGAAGTGCTCCTGCTTGCCCTCGACGGAGGTACGGTACCACTTCAGGGTCACTTTCGGCAGCATTTCGCCGGAGGCCAGAGAGTTGTACATCAGCGGCACGGCTTTGTTCAGCGCAACGGTGAACTTGAACGGCTTGTGGACACGCTGACCAGCAGGCTGACCGGATTGCGGATCGGTCGGTACGGTCACGACGTGCTGGAACTCTTGTACCAGCATCTCATCTTCGTGACCCTGCACGAAGATGTTGCCGACGGAATCGGAAGTGAAGGCACCGGCGGTGATATTGCCCTGGGTTTTACCTTCGATGCTGATATAACATGGAGTTGGCATGTGTATGCTCCTGATTGGTTGAACGATAATGACACTCGACCGACCAGTTAGCAGCGACCATGCCAACCAACATATCCGTTATTTATCAAAAACTTATAGGCATCTCAACTCGCTAGCCATATATCCATGAGCAGACTCCAGCTCAAAATGAGTCCTTTCACCAGCAAAAATTGCGCCTATAGCTATTAAATCCACAAAGTGAGCAACATATAGCTCTCTGCAGAATAATTCGCTGACTTTCACCAATGTCATACATCCAAGCGGCATCAATATTGAACCAGACTGAACCTTAGTTGGGGATGAAGATGTAAGTAAATGCCACGGGCACAGCATGTGAAGAACGTTAGGGTGGCGCAACAAAAGTAATCAGGAGCGATAGACGAATACCAGGTCAGGGGAGGTATGCGCTCTCTGGGGCTGAATCCCCCCCAGTTCCCTAGACACCTCACAGCCTTACAATGAGGCAACTATTGGAGGTCTTATACACCAGCCATTCTTCCAGCCTTGCCCATAGCAGCGCCTTGCATCTCCCCAAGCTGATCAAATTTAACTCCTGTGACATCGGCTCCGGTCTGAACATACTCGCGCCTTTGCAACAAAAAGACCGGAAGGACGACCGGAGTTGGTTATGACTTCAGTACGGCGGGCAGAGATGGCCGTAAAGATGGCTCAGCCAGAGACAAAGCGTGCAGAGTGACGAGATGACTGATGCGCGGTGGTGCTGAATCCGAGAATCACAGATAAAGAAAAAGCCCAGCATTGCTGCTGGGCTTTTGAATTGGCTCCTCCTACTGGACTTGAACCAGTGACATACGGATTAACAGTCCGCCGTTCTACCGACTGAACTAAGGAGGAATTAACTATCGGAGACCAGATATCGCTATCTCATCGCCTTTATTGTGGTGCCCAGAGACGGAATCGAACCGCCGACACGGGGATTTTCAATCCCCTGCTCTACCGACTGAGCTATCTGGGCAAATGGTGCCGGCTACCGGAATCGAACTGGTGACCTACTGATTACAAGTCAGTTGCTCTACCTACTGAGCTAAGCCGGCACACTTTAAACCATTGTGCATGAACAAATTTTTATTTCATGGCACCAAAATTTGGTGCCCAGAGACGGAATCGAACCGCCGACACGGGGATTTTCAATCCCCTGCTCTACCGACTGAGCTATCTGGGCGTGGGCGCTATTAAACGGATTTTAAGGCAGGTGGTCAACGGGAAATTTCACTTTTTGTCTCGTTCGTCTCTTTTTTGCTCAGGATCATCCATTTCCAGCACTTCTTCCTGCTCGGCGCGGTTCTGGCGGCCCCAGACTCTGGGTTCCTCCCCCTTCAGCAGGCGAGCAATGTTCTCGTGATGGCGAATAAGAATGAGGCAGGAGAGCAGCGAGACCGGCAATGTGTATTCCGGTTTGAGCAGGTAGGTAAAGAGCGGGGTCAGCAACACGGTAATGATGGAGGCCAGCGACGAATAGCCGCTCACCAGCAGCACCAGCAGCCAGGTGCCGATCACCGCGCCCCCCATGGTGAAGCCGATGGGCATCATGGTGCCGAGCGCCGTGGCCACTCCCTTGCCGCCACGAAAGTGGAAGAAGATGGGGTACATGTGGCCGAGACAGGCAGCCACCCCGATAAAGCCGAGGTAGACGGGTTTGATCTGCAGATACCAGGCGAGGTAGACGGGAGCCGTGCCCTTGAGCACATCGAGCAGCAACACCACCACGGCCGCCAGCCGGCCACCGAGGCGCAGCACATTGGTGGCCCCCGGGTTGTGGGAGCCGTGATCACGGGGATCCGGCAGACCCGTGATGCGGGAAACCAGCACCGCACTGGACAGCGAGCCGCCCAGGTAGGCCAGAATAATCATCAAAATCGTCAGGGCCGTCATCTTGGTCGTTTTTACCACGATATGAATGGGGTATGATGCGGGCCACATTCTCTGGCGCCGACGTGGGGTTGCCCACCGCGTGTCGCCCAAACCGGCCGCCGGCACTCATCCGCTGGCCAGGCCTGCATCCCTGCGCTGTCATCACAGCCCATCAAGAGTAAAGAAGAAGTACTGTCATGGACAAGGTGTTTATTCGCGGACTCGAGGTTTTGACCACTATCGGTGTATACGAGTGGGAGAAAGGCATTCGCCAGAAGCTCTGTTTCGACCTCGAGATGGGGTTCGACAACCGCCCCGCCGCCGCAACCGACGATATCAAGCTGGCACTGGATTACGCCACCCTCTCTCGCAAGATCTGTGATCACGCCTCCAGCAAGGTGGTGGAGCTGGTCGAAACCATGGCCGAACAGGTCGCCATGCTGGTGCTGGCCGACGAACGGGTGCAGTGGGTCAAGGTCACCCTGACCAAACCGGGCGCCGTCCCCAATGCCGCCGGCGTCGGTGTCGAGATCCTGCGTCACCGCACCCCGGCTGCGAGCGCCAACTGATGACCCGCATCTATATCAGCCAGGGCTCGAACCAGATAACAGGGAGCGCTGCATGACCTGTATCTACATCAGCCTGGGTTCCAGCCAGATGACAGGGAGCACCGCATGACTCGTGTCTATATCAGCCTGGGATCCAACATCGAGCGGGAGCGTCATATCCGCGCCGGCCTCGATGCGCTGCAGGCCGAGTTTGGCGAGCTGCAGGTCTCCCGGGTATTC
>Ga0224722_1001156_pt1 | contig 14851 bp, 13 predicted proteins | sample Balambano_FR1_Me_FD_161646 | JGI IMG/M metagenome (GOLD analysis project Ga0224722, IMG submission 161646) | Freshwater sediment microbial communities from Lake Towuti, South Sulawesi, Indonesia - Balambano_FR1_MetaG | ecosystem: Environmental > Aquatic > Freshwater > Lake > Sediment | place... | reverse complement strand
GGCCTCTGCATCGCCCGCGGCGGCAATGCGAATCTTTTGCGCTTCCGCTTCAGCCACGATCCGGAGGGCGTCGGCCCGGTCTTGGCTGGCCCGCTTTTCGGCTTCGGCAGCCACCGTAATCTTGATGGCTTCGCGCTCGGCCTCCTCGGCGGCCTGCACCAACTCGATGGCCTTTCGTCGCTCGGCGGCTTCCCGCTCCTTGACGGTGACCACCTGCTCTTCGGCGCGAACGGCTTCGGCCCGGGCCTTGGCCGCCAATGCTTCGGCTTCGCTTTTGGCGCGCGACTTTTCCGCGATGGCGATCGCGCGATCTTGCTCGGCCAGCTCCAGGGTTTTGATTTTGAGAATATTCGCGGTCTCGATCGCCTTTTGCTTTTCGACCTCCAAATTTTGCGTGTTCCGCTGCATGGCGATGCTGGACTCTTGGATAAGGCGGTTCGATTCGATTTGGGTTTGCTCGATAAGCTGCGTAGCCGAGATGCCGGCTTGCTTGGCCTCTTGCTCGCGGGCCGCTCGTTCGCGGGCAATTTCCGCCATTTGGGCGGCGCGCCGAATCTCGACTTCGCGCTCCTGTTCCAGCCGCGCGTATTCCTGATCCTTCTTGATGGTGAGGCTGCGCTGCTCGGCTTCCAGGTTTTTGGTCTCGATGAGGATGCGCGTTTCCTGCTCGATGTCGTTGCGTTGCTTTCGCTTGGCTTCGATGGTTTCGGTGAGCTTGGCCAACCCTTGCGCATCGAAGGCGTTGTTCGGATTCAGAAATTCGATACTGGTTTGGTCGAGACTGGTCAGCGACACCGATTCCAGCTCCAAACCGTTCTTCAGAATGTCCTCGGAAACCGTAGTTTGCACCCGCTGAACGAACTGGACGCGTTGCTCGTGCAACTCCTCCATTGTCATTTCGGCCGCCACCGCGCGTAGCGCGTCGACAAATTTGCCTTCGACCAGCTCTTTCAGCTGAGCGGGATCCTGGGTGCGCCGGCCCAGGGTTTGCGCGGCGTCAGCGATAGCTTCTTCGGTCGGCTTCACACGTACAAAGAACTCGGCGTGTACGTCGACCCGAATGCGGTCTTTGGTGATGAGCGCGCTCTCGCCGGTCCTTCGTACTTCCAGCCGCAGCGTGTTCATGTTCACCAGGATCACCTCGTGAAGCACGGGCCACACTAGCGCGCCGCCGCTCATGATGACCTTTTGGCCCCCAAACCCCGTGCGCACAAACGCGGTTTCCTTGGTGGCCCGCCGGTAAAGCCGGTGCACCAAGACGCCGAGCGCCAAGATGGAGACGACGATGACCGCGATGAGCGCGAGGGCAGTTTGCAGAGCTTCCAGGTTAGGCATTGACTTGGCTTGGGTCCGAATCGGCCGTCGGAGAAGCGGCATCGTAGCGGGCCATGGCTTCGGCGCTGTTCGGAATCGCGCGGTATAGCGCGCCCGTTCGCTCCACCAAGATCACTTCGTCGCCCGTTTCGAAGCGATCCTCTGACAAAAAGGGTTCTACCAGGACGTAGTGGGTTTGCCCGTGAGGGTCGCGCAATTTAGCTTGCGAGGGTTGGCCCCGTTCGGTGAAACCCAGCGTGAGCACCGCGGTATGTCCGACAAAGGACTCGGCGCTGACGGCGGTGGTATCGACGCGCAGAATGGTTTTGGCCATGCCTCTCCCCAGGTAGCGCATCGCCAAGGCGCCCCCGACCAGGGCGGGCAACCAAGCCACGGCCGGCGGAAGGGCAAATCCGGTCGCCCCTTGGAAAACCGTTCCGGTAAGCCCGAAACCCAGCGTGAAGCAGATGGCGAGGAGCGAAAGGGGCACGGTGCCGACGTTAAGCCATTCGAGGGCGGGCGCAACGTCGGAGTCGAGGCCCTCGCTCGAGGCCTCAGCGTCACCGCCCGAGAGCGCTCCCAGCAGAATCTGCAGGACCGCCAACACCACCACCACGCCGAGTGCAACCGTAAACGGAAGATTGGCGGGGTGAAACAGAATCGACATGGCGCGGCGCTCCTACGGACAGATTTGTGGAGGTTACGTGTGACCCGCTGTTGGGGTTGCGTTAGCCTCCGAATCGGGCGTACTTGCGAGCGTTGGCCGTCCGGGCCGCGTTGATCAGGGCGGTGTACGGCGTATCCGTAATGTCTACCAAGCCCACGTTAAAGTTTTCGCCGTAGTAATCATGCCCCGAGAGCGGTGTATCCGCGAATTGGTGCCAATGGCAACCAATGAAGTGCGAATGCTGCAGCACGGAGTCGACGAACTTATCGTAGGCCTCGGCCCGCGCGGCTTGGTCGGCGACGGGCTGCAGGAAATTAAGCGAATGCCCCTGGTCGGGCGCACTGAAATGGAACTCGCTCACCATGCCTGGCCGCTTGAATTGAGTTAGCTCCTTCCACATGGGCGAGTTTAGATCGGGCTCGTAAACGTTGAAGGTGTGAACGTGAGTGTATTTGTCCATCTTCTGCAACATCTTCACGGTCCAGCGGTCGAGTCGGAGACCCAGGAGAAGGTGATTGGCATCAATACCCCGAATTGCGCTATTGAGCTGCGCGATGTAACGTTCCCCATAAATGACGAGCAAATTGTGCAAATCCTCGTCGGCTTTATTAGATATCTTGGTGATGGTAAATGGCCGGCGCACATCTTCCCAACTTTGGAATTGCGTGCCCCACGTTCGGTTCATACCGGAAACCCCTTCGGTGCGGTAGCGGAGTTGAAGCCATTCAATCATGCCCACCTTTGCGTGCGAATCGTTAGCGTCCAAAGCCATGACCGAAAGCGGCAAAACCGTATAGCCGTTCCAGTTGTGCAGGAAGGGTGGCTCGTTATCCAGGAAAATACCAAGCAGGTACGGGTCGGTTTTGAGTTCCGGGTGGCGTGAGTAAGTCGCCTGGTAGATGCTTCGAACGTGGCTGCGAAACTGCGGATGCCAAGGATCGCCGATTCGCTTTCCGTTCGACATCGGCACGTAGCTGGGGGCCGTAAGGCGGAATCCGATGGTGTACGGGATTCGAAACTTGGCGCCGTCGCCCGGTTGGTAGCCCTCGACGGCCGCGTTGATGCCTGTGTAACTGCCCCCCGGCGCTCGACCGTGGTAACCCGAGAACATCCCAATCGTATTGAAGCCCCAATTTACCAAGCGGCGCGCGCTTTGCCGAGACCACTCTTCCCGCCAGTAATTGGGTTGCGTGGGGAAGTTGGAAGCCCGATACTTGAGCTTGAGGTTCTGAATGTAATGGCTGTAAATCGGCCACGTAACACCACTGGAAAGGGTTGTTGTGGCGTAGGCATCGGGATCGTTGAGATGCGGCTGCATCAACGACGCTCGGGGGTAACCGAGAACCCCGCCCCGCTCGTAGATTGTATCGCCCGCACTACCGGCCACCACCGTGTCGTTGCTGTGCGGCTCCAGCGTATTCACGCCGATACTTACGAAAGGGGCCCCCGTGGGATCGAGGAAATAGCTGCGCTTTTGGTAGCGTACAGTACGGAAGTAGTTTCCGGGGGTGCCGACTTGGAGCCCCGCGAAACCCATATAGTCGGTGATGTTATTCGGTCTCGTAAACGGCCCCAGGCTAAGATTTTCAAAGTTGTAGCGCGCGTGAAGATTGGTGCGCTGGGGTAGTCCATTGAGCTCGTTCGGCACAAACTTGGCCGGATAGTCGATTCCCGCGGGCTGACCGTAAGCGTCCACAAATCCATCGAGAATATTTTCGATGGCGCCGTGTTGTCCGTAAGGATTGTACGGCGAGTGAATCAACCGAAGGTAATCCACGCTGAGGTCGACCGCGACCCGGGGCCGCGACGCGAAGATATCGATACGCTTGACCGATCCAAGGTCGAACGCCGCCGGACCGCGGCCAAAAAAAGCAATCCGGCCGTTCTCGATATCGCTCCAATGACTATCGGGTAGCGCGTATAGTCCGAACGCTTGCGGATTAAAGTGTTGGTTGAGGGAAAGCGCCGCGCGAAGTCGACTCCGGGCCGGCACGGCCACCTGACCTTCGTAAATTGCGTTCTTCGCGTCGGTGAGTTTGACGCCGATGTAAACTTGATGCGCCGTTCGGTTGGTGAAATCGGCCGCCAAGCCCGCCGCGCCGCGAAAATCGTAGTTGAGTGACGTCGGGTTTCGGCGGACAGCAAGGCCAGGATGACCGGCAAACTGCGCCGCCGACGTGATGCGGGCCGCCCGATCGCCGTGCACCACACCGCTCGGATCGCCGTAAACCTCGACCGATGGCCGCATGGTGTACGTGAGCGTGCTGCTGGAGGCGGTGACCGTCGTGGTCGCTTCCCCCTCAAAACTGCTGACCAAGTCGAACACCACGGCTGAGCCGGCGGCGAAACTCGCCGAGCCAAGGGTCAGAATGCCGACGCCACTCCGAATGCAAGTGTTCATGTCCCCATCCAACGCAACGACACGGATGTCGCAAAGTGCGGAGCGCCAATTACACTCCCTGCTCCATTGTAGATGAGTGACCGCCGCCGAGATTCCGAATTAGGGCCGAAAGGGAAGATATAAAAGAGAATTTATGTTCCGCGCCGCCGCTACCATCAACGGGTCGGGCGTGTCGGTCACGTCCACGAATCCTATCCGGTAATTTTCACTAGAGAACTCGCTTCCGGAGAGCGGGAAATCCACGTACTGGTGCCAGTGCATACCGACAAATGCCGGGTGATCCAGGACCGACTGGGCAAACCTCTGATAAGCCGTCGCACGTTGCGCGTCGGTGAGGGTCGGCGCTAGGGAGCTGGGGGCAAAACCGCGTTCCGCCGAGCCGAAATGAAACTCGCCCATCAGTAGCGGCTTATCGAACGTCCGCAAATCGTCCCACTTGGGCGATTTGATATCGGGGCCGTAGTGGTTAAAGCTCACGACATTCGTGAAGGTCTTCACTTTATCCAGTAAGCGACGCGTAAAGTTATCGAGCCGCATCCCCAAGATGAGGTGGTTCTTATCGACCGCGCGAAACGCTTGGTTAATCTCGCGCGCGTACTTTTCCGCGAAGAGCGAGGTCATCCAGTGGCAGTCGTCATCAAAACCGGCGGTGATGGTGGAAATGCGAAAAGGCGCGTTCATCGCCGACCAACTCGTAAAGGCTGTACCCCAAGCGGCGTTCAATACTGCGATATCGGCCACTCCGTTCGTCTTGTACTTGCCCTTGAGCCAATTTATAAACGCTCGCTTGGCGGCGCTTACGTCCGCATGGAGATTGAGAATCGAAGTCGGTAGATCTAGCCATCCGTTCGGACCGTTCATAAACGGCGGCTCGTTGTCCAAGAAAACGCCGAGCATAAACGGATCGCTTTTGGCTTCGGCGTAATTGGTATAGAGTGTGCGATAGGTGTTGGTGGCGTTGGTCCGAAAATTAAGGTCGTACGGGTCGATGATCGACTTACCACTGAACAAGGAAACTTTCGGCCCAAAGTCCAAACGAAATGCGTGCGTATAGGGAAGCTTCGCACCGCGACCCCACTGTGGCGCAAGCTGCTCCATGGCGGCATTGATCCCCATGTAAGTCGTGCCGAATTTCCCCGAGTAGCCACTCCAGGGCCCCACGGTATTGAATCCCCACCCCACCATTCGCCGAGCCGCCAGCAGATTCGCTTCGGCCCGCCATCCGGCAGGACGACCCGAAAACTTGAGCCCCAAATTCTGAATGTAGTGCGAATACACCGGAATCGTAGCGCCTTGTACTGTGATGTTTTTCCAGGCGTCCGCGGTATTGAGATGCGGCAGAAACAGCGCCGATCGATCGTAAAGAAGCGGCTTCCCGCGCTGGTTGCCCGGTTCGCCGGCGCGACCACTCACAAAGGTGTGATAAGAGTAGGGATCGATGCTGATAAGTCCACTACTGAAAAAGGGATATCCCGTAGGATCGATGAGCGTCCAGCGGTCATTGAACTTGAACGCCTTAAAGTAAACGGGGGAAGTTGAGAGTTTGCGACCGGTGTACCCAAAGTACACCGTGCGTTCGGCGGGAAACGAAGGCGGTCCCAGCTCGGCTTCTTCCTGCGCCAGGCGCGCGGGAAGGCTACGCCGCTCGAGAGGGCCAGAAAAGTCGTTGGGAACAAGCTTCTCCGGGTAGTCATGCTTGGTCGACTGACCGTAAGCATCAACTGCTCCCTGAAATACTCCGGGAACCGTGCCCCCCGTTCCGTAGGGATTAAACCCGTCGAGCAAATACCGCACCCGGTCGATGGTAAAGGCAACGTCAAACCGCGGTTTCGAAAGGAAAATGTCGATGCGCCGGACATCTCCGAAGTTGAAGTCCGTGATGGAGCCGTAGTTGCTGGCGTGGTCTCCGCCAAATCCATCGTTGGGGTGCGAGAGGGGGTAGCGATAAAGCCCGACGTGCAACGGATCGAGCCTTGGACCAAAATCCAACGATAACGGCAACGTGGTCCGGGGTGGGATGGCGTACCACGTCTGAAAAGATCGACCCGCCGCGTCGGTCAATTTTGCATAGGCGTAAACCTGGTTTTCCGTTTGATTCGTAAAGTCGAAGGCCAGGGCGCGGTACCCCAACATATTGAAACCAGGCGCGCTCGGGCTTCGCCTTAGTACCAGCCCAGGATAACCCGTATTGGTTGCCGAAGCGCTAAGGGTAACCGCCTGCGCACCCTCCGTAACTCCACTCGGAGATCCATACATCTCACTGGCCGGTTTGGTGACATACGTCAGGGTAGCCGAACTACCTGAGACCGTGAGGCCCGGAATTGTCGCTTCAAAGCCGGTGAGCGGTACATCGGCAACTGCCAACATACCCGCACAAGATAAGGCGATCCAGGCCAGTACTTTCATTGTATTACCGCGGCGCCGGGCCTGGCCCGACAACGGAATACCTTACAATATTTGCGCCAAAAGCGATTGGCTGGAACTGTCCAATTCCTGAATATTCTTCACTTCGAAGCGATTTCCGTCCACGTCGATCAGAAGCAACTGCACCGGGCTCATCCATTGGGCGTTCTCCTGCAGGCTTTGCGTCACAAAATCGCGCGGGCCTCGTTCGGTATCCACGTGCCAGTACGTCGCGCCGAATTCGCTTTTGGCGCTGAGAACGCGCGTGACCGTGCTGGTCAGATAGCGGCGCCGAAGTTCCTCCTCGACGGCTTCGCGACTGGAAGGCTCCAGCTCCTCCAAGTCATCCACCAGCACCACTTCCTCGCTTTTGCCGTTCATCAACGATAGAAAACGGTTCGGGTGGGAGAGCGGCGCCACCCAAACCGGCTTGACGGAGACCACCGATCGCTCACCATCGATGGTCATGCGGAGCCGGTCCTTGGGCGCGTAAAAGATTTCGTATCGGTTCATGGTCATCGGTTCAGGTACCGGATCCCCTAGGGGACCGGTACCGGGTTGCTCATGGGCACAAAGCCCAAGCCAAGGACGAGGGGCACGTTGCGGTCGGCTTCCACCCACAGCATGCTCACGCCGCGTCGACGCAGCTCCGTTACCGCTACCGCCTGCACACCCTTGGCCAGGCCGATTCGTCGGTAGTGCGGGTGCACCGCAGTGTAGCGCAGCGTGGCGTGAAGGCCGTCGATCTCCGCCTCATGCAGCGCGACCGCCCGGTTCTCATGCCACACGGCCGCAACTAGCGTGTTCCCGGCTTCATATCCCGCCATAATGCGGGCCTTCCAAGCCAGTGCGCCCACTTCGTAGCGATCGATGCTGCCGCATTCCACGGCCAGTCGGTACACGTCGCCCAGCGCGTCGGTTTCCACCACGGGGGCCGCGCCCACCAGGCCCAATCGGGCCAAGTGCGCCTCCCAGCCGCGCGATGCCGCGTAGGCCGGTTCGATGTCGGTCGACCAGAAGCGCTCTGGTCGGGAAGGACGATTAGTTCGGTGGTTCACTGTTCTCGGTTCGGAAAATTCCGGAGGGCCAAGAGGTCGAACGGGAAGGCCCGAAACGACCTGGAGTGACGAGGCGGGTACGCCCCGGGTACCCGCGGTTATCGGTGTTGTTGGGTCATGGGAAGGCTCCTTCGCTTGACGTTCCCGATGCCAAGCGGACACGCATTCCGGTAGGAATAGCGCGGGTCGCTGGGCAGTGGCGGGCGACTAGCGAGGGGGACAGGCGGCTCTAGCGAAACCGACTGGAGGGATCGGTGTGCAGGCCGGTGATGGTGATTTGAAGTTTGTTCATGGCTTCTCCTTGGCCCGCGCGCCGGTCGCGAACGACATTAGCCGCTCCGGCGTAAACCGGTTGGAGAGTACTCCCACCGGTTCCGCCTTCGTTCCCGGGCGGGACTTTCGCCCCAAGGTCATGCTCCGATGCCGATGATCTCCTGCACCGCCGACTGCGTTTGAACCAGCTCGTAGAATTTTCCTTGCTTTTCCATCAGCTCCGCGTGCGTGCCGATCTCGGCGATCTCGCCGCGTTCCAGCACAATCAGCCGGCTCGCGTTGCGCAGGGTGGAGAGTCGGTGCGCGATGGCGAAGGTTGTGCGCCCTTCGATCAACCGCGAAATCGCCTCCTGAATCTGCTTCTCGGTTTCCACGTCGACTGATGACGTCGCCTCGTCGAGGATGAGGATGCGCGGGTTGTGCAAGATGGCGCGGGCAATGCTGATGCGTTGGCGTTCGCCGCCGCTCATCTTGCCGCCGCGCTCGCCCACCATCGTGTCGTAGCCATCGGGCTTGCCCAAAATGAAGTTGTGGGCATTGGCGGCGCGGGCCGCTTCCATAATCTCCGGCATCGAGGCTCCCGGCTTTCCGTAGGCGATGTTTTCCGCAATCGTTCCGTTGAACAAAAACGGTTCCTGCAGCACCACACCGATCTGCCGGCGCATGTCCTGCAGATTGATCTCCCGGTAATCGATGCCGTCGATGAGCAATTCGCCCACGTCTGGCTCGTAAAACCGGCAGATCAAATTGATGGTGGTGGATTTACCCGCCCCCGATTTTCCGACCAAACCGATCATCTCGCCCGGCTTGGCCGTGAAGTTGATGTTCTTAAGCACCGGATTCGACTTGTCGTAGCCGAACCGCACGTTGCGAAACTCCACTTCTCCTTTGATCTCGTGGCGCACCCCTTCGTCGCGGTAGTTCTCGCGCTCGGTGTCGATGACTTCGAAAATGCGGTCCGCCCCCGCCATGGCGCGGCTAAACCATTGGTTGATGGCGCTGAACCATTGGAGCGGGCCGTACACCAGGGCCAGAAACGCGTTGATGCGCCAGAACTCGCCAAGGGTGAGCTGGCCCTCTACGACCATGCGGCCGCCCACCGTCCAGCAGATCAGGCTGCCTAAGGCGGTGAAGAAGGTCATCGCCCCGAAAATCGTGTACCAGCGCTCGTCGGCCTTCACGCCGGCATCGCGCAGCTCGTCGTTGCGGTCCAGAAACTTGGCGTACTCCTTGTCTTCGTTGGCAAAGACCTTCACCACCCGAATGCCCATCAGGCTCTCGTTCAAGTGGGTGTGGAACCGCGCCCACTTCTGCCCCACGCGGTGAAACATCTGCGACATGGGCCGCCAGAAAATCGCCCCGATGCCCAGCACGATGGGGATCGGCGCCAAGATGCACAGAGTCAAGAACCAGTTGGTATACAGCAGAAATCCGGTGATGCCAACCAGGGTCAACCCGTTCAGAAGCAGGTAGGGAACACCTTCCACCAAGAACCCCCAAACGCGATCCGTGTCCGAGGTCACGCGCGACGCGATCGCCCCCACCTGCTTCTTATCGAAGAACTGGAGCTGCAGAAACTCGATGGCGCGGTACACCGCCGAGCGGAGGTCGGCCGCGATGCTGCCGGCCAAGGTGGCTATCGTGCGTCCGTTGATTACCTGTAGCACGCTGTTGATCACCAAGACCCCCAGCCAGCCCGCCATGAGCAGATACAGCTGGTTCAGGTTGCGCTGGGGCTCCAAGACATCGTCGATGAGCTGGCCCTGAATCATGGGCGGCAGCAGGTTTAGCAGAGTGGTGACCAGCGAAAGGGTCGCCAGTAGCACCATTTTCCAGCGGTACGGGTGAATGAACCCGGCGATTCGCAGCATCGTTTTGCCGCGGTGGACACACGCCGGGCAGATCCCGTCTTTCTCGGGCAGCAACCGATTGCACTTGGCGCACCGCAGCCGCTCATCTTTCAGGTTGATCTGTAGCGGCTCCCCTTTCGCCAACTGCTCGATGCCTCGTGCCGCCTCGGAGAATTTGGCCGCGACGGTCAACGAATAACTGATGATCGGGACAATTTCGCCGAGCTTGGTGGTGACTTCCAAGCGCCCGCCGCCGACCAGCGGCTCGTTACGCGCGCTTTTGATGTCGTCGATATCCATTTGGAACAGGGGTGCACCGCCCGGTTCCAGCACCCGAACCTGCTTCGGGTCGACTTCCAAAATGCGACGGCCAAATCGGCCATTCTCGGCGTAGTCCGCTTCCAGGGTGATGAGGGGACCTCGCGAAGGCGGTTCCGGCGACATGCCGGGCAGAAGAGGCGTTGATTCCATGCGAAGTTCTTCCGTTTGCGTTTGCGGTACCGGTGCGGGCGGTGGCTTTTGAAGCGCGAATGCGAAGACGAATCGTCGGCTTCGAAACCGTTTTGGTTGGGTGGACCGGCCTGCGCGATAGGGCACGCGGCCGAACGTGGTCGGATACGAGCGGTTTTCAAGGCCCCGGCTTAGCGCCGCTCGCGATTCGGAATGTTACCGCTCCGATTCGCGTTCCGCAAGAGGGACCCCAGAGGACCTAGCGCCGCCCGCGGCCGGGCAAGGGGGCCCCGAGAAGGTTCAGCGCCACCCGGGCCAAGGTCGTCAGCGGCACCTCGAACGCCATGCCGGGCGTAAACCACTCGCACCGGTCAGTACTGCCGTTCTGCTCGAAGGTTAAGGTCCCCCCCACCACTCTGGCCGCGTAAATAAACCGGAACGCCTGCATGCGCACGTCCGGGTAGGTGTAGTGCTCCACGTTCAGGGTGAGCAGGTCGCCGATCTCGATTTCCAGCCCCGTTTCCTCAAAGGTTTCGCGAACGGCGGCCTCGGGGGGCAGTTCCCCCCACTCCACGCCTCCGCCAGGAAGCGTCCAGGCGCCGTTGGGACGGATTTCGGAGCTAAGCCGGCACATTAGGAATCGATTTCCTTCCCGAAGCAAGGTGTAGGCGGCCACCCGCTGCATGTATCCCGCCGATGTCATGTCCCATTATTCGCAATTCGTGGGTTCGGCGGGCCGGTTACACTCGGCGCGCCAACCGTGCCCACCGTCGTTCTCGCCGCTCATTCCAATTGGCCTCAATCCCGAGCCACTCAACGTTTGGTCTCGGCCGCTGAATCGGCCGGATTTCCGGTCCTGCGCGTGGACGAACCCTGGTCCCCGGAGGAGTGGCACGCGGCGCTGGAGCCGTACCAGGAATGGGTGTTTTTGCACCCGATGCATTGGTATTCCGCGCCCTGGCCGCTAAAGAAGTGGATCGACGAGGTGCTGACCTTCGGCTGGGCGTACGGAGATGGCTCCGTTCTCGCGGGAAGAACGTGGCGGCAGGCCGTTTTGGTGGGGGCATTGGCGCACGAATACGGCCGATTGGGGTCGCGTCGCTACGCCGTCGAGGAGTTTCTCCGGCCATTCGAGCGTACGGCCGCGTTTTGCGGAATGGAGTGGGAGCCCCCCTTTGTGCGCTACGGCGCGGGCATCGCCGACGAAAAACAGCGGGAAACTTGGGCCCGGGAATTTTGCCAATTCCTCCAAGCTTCGCGCGAAAGTGTCCCCAAATGTTAAGAGTTCTTAACATTGCGTTAACCGTACGTTTGCACACTAAGGTGGAGGGAGACCGTTCCGGTTTCCGGATATTTCCATGAAGAAAGGATTCACGCTCATCGAGTTGCTCGTCGTGATCGCGATCATTGCGATCCTGGCGGCGATCTTGTTCCCCGTGTTCGCCCAGGCCAAGGCCGCGGCCAAGCAAACGCAAAACCTGTCGAACATGAAGCAGATCTCCATCGCGGCGCAGATCTATTCGAACGACTACGACGACCATCTGCCGGCCGACCCGCTCGTCGACTTCTGCCCGTCGGACCCGACGCTCGGAATCGGCGACATCGACCGATGGGGCAACTACTACTGGCCGTTCCTGCTCAAGCCGTACACCAAGCAGCAGCCGCAGGATCAAAAGAAGCCGCGTGAGGGTTTCTTCTGGTCGCCGCTCGCTCCGACCAACAATCCGCAGGTTCTGGGCGGAAGTCGCGCTGCCTGCATCTGGCCGCAGCCCGCGCAAAGCTGGGGCCTGGACTGCGCCGAGTTCGACGGTGGCGCCTGTGATGCCATCGTCTACTGGACGACCTACGCCTACAACGAGCACATCGGAGACTATCCGGGCGCTTCGACCGTGACGGCTTGGCAATCGCCGGCCGAATCGTTCCTGATCCTGGAAGCCACCGACAGCGAAATTGAAGGCGACGAGCTGGATGAGCTGTACAGCCGAACCCAGAGCTGCTTCGACACCTACCCGGATCCCGATAACGCCGACGCCACCAACGGCGGCCACAGCGGCGGAACGACGATCGGCTACCTGGATGGTCACGCCAAGTGGCGCAAGACCACTTGGGGACCGGACGGTCAGTGCGGAGTGGATGCCGATGGCAACCCGCTGTTCACCTTCCCGCCGACCACCCCGGGCGGTAACAGCGTCCGCGTGAAGGGCTGGACGCCGGTCTTCGACAACTAAGTTAGAGGACTTCGACCAAGGAGGCCCGCCCCGAGCATTCGGGGCGGGCTCTTTTCGTTACGGCCGGTACAGCGACATAGCGACGCCCATGGGTGCCGGCCCCATATCCCGACGACGGTCGTTAAAGGTCCATGCGCCGGTGCGCATTCCGTTTGCCACCATATCGAACCGCTCGAACTTCTGGTCCTTGGCGTTCCAAGTCGCCCTCCCGTACAGGTCGGGCTTGTAGCTGTTGTTCCCTTCTTCCATTTCCGCGCGACCGACGTATTCCAAAGTCCATATGTGCCCTTTGACTTCGGTGCGTCGCACCGAGAGTTGCGCGAGCTTCACGGCCGTTTCGCGCCAATGCGGCGCCTGTCCGCGTACGTTATCGACCAGAACCTCTCGCGCCAGGCGTTGCACCAAAGCCGGCTCGACCGGCACCGGCGAGGATTGGTCCGTTACGAACGGCTTGGCATCGGTGTAACCGATCCAGTTCTCGTTGAACGCCCACCGCGTGAACTCGTGCCAAGGCTCATTGTTGCGTTGGCCAAACGATTCGAACCGCCGTCCGCGCTGGTCCCCCTCCTGGGCGGGAAGGTCGCGAAGGTGGGCGTGCAGCAAAAGCGGCGCGCCCGCCAGGGTCGGCTCCTCGATTCGAGTCTCCACAAACGGAATGGGTTTCTGCGCATACCCTTTCTCTTGCGCCAGGACTTTCCACCGCTCGACGGCCCGGCGCATGCGCTCCAAAACTTGGTCGGCGCCGGCGGTGGCGAATTGGGCTTCCAAATACTCGCCATCTGGGCCCATCCAATAGATGCCCTGCTTGGTGCCGCGCTCGTTCCATTGGTCTTTGGGAACCTGCGCGCCGTAGTTTTTGAAGTACACGTGCGTCGGATCGTTGGCGAGCCGTTGCCGACTACCGGGCCATTCGGGATAGATATGCTCGACTTCCTCGGCGACCGTCACAAAGTTACGGGCGAGGCGCTGAATTTCGGGATGGGACCAGACTAACTGTCGGCCTCGAACTCCATTGTTTCACGTGCAGCCGAGCGGGTGGCCGTTCATGGTCCACAGCAATATCGGCTGGCCCAAGCGCTTGGCCTCGGCGATGGCGGCCGAAAATTCAGGTCGCCAGCCAATGCCCTTCCACGAGTTTTCTGCCGGGCTGGGCTGGATAAACGCCATCCAGGCCCGATAATTATCGGGGCCTGGTCGCAAACTGCCAGGAGCTTCGACCGCTATCATCGTCAATCCGGTAAGGAGCGCCAACATGTTACTAATTTAAGTGGACGCACGATGGGAAGGCAAGTGTTCATCGGGCGAGGCCAGAGCCGGGCTTTTCCCTCCCACCAAAATCCCGAGAAACCCGGCCAACGGTGAGAGCAGCGCTGACCAAAGCGGTGGCGGAGCGTTGTTCATGGCATCGACCATGGTGAACGTGGTCGGGCGCTCGACCGGGGCCGGGCTTTGCCAGCTGGGTGCCGAGCCGGCCAGGCCGACCACCAAAAAGATCGCCGCAAGAATAAGGGGAGCGGTCGAATTGGGTGCGATTCGCCGCGCCACCACGCCGCCCACCAACCCGGCGAGAAGGGCCGACACCACCATTGAGGCGGCGAAGGCATGCGATAGCTCGAACGTGCCCGGGCGATGGGCGCGGTCAGGCCCTAAGACGAACCACACGACCGTTAGAATGAGGAACATCGCCAGCAACAGCGCCAAGTAGCCAACGATGACGGCGAGGGCGACGCGCATGCCTCACCGTAAGCCTTTTTTGTTGCTTTGTCAATCCTAGGTCGGGTTGGTCGGGCGCTTCAGGGCCGTTCATCCAGAAAGGCGGCCAAGGCCTGAATATTCCTCGCGCGGGTTTCGAAGCGCTTCGCATTGAGTATCGGCCGCATTAGGTTGTTGCGGTCGAAGCTGGTGAGCGAATCGAACCGGCGCGCGCGCTCGGGGGTCATGATGGCCGCCACGTCGGCATCCAGGTTGGCCGATTGGTGCCCTTCCAGCGTCAGCGTTACCTCCACCTCGGTCGTCTCGACCGGGTTATCCCTTAGCCAAGCCGGACCGAGCGCGATGGCCGGCCCTTCGGCGAACCACTGCACCTTGCCCCGCCAAGGTTGACCGTGAACCGTCCCGCGCACCGAAAAGCGGTCGCGGTCCCCCCAAACCTCGACGGGATCGAACGGTAACACGATCACCGTTCGATCCCGTCGAGGTTTGGGGGG
>Ga0224722_1001155_pt1 | contig 14852 bp, 12 predicted proteins | sample Balambano_FR1_Me_FD_161646 | JGI IMG/M metagenome (GOLD analysis project Ga0224722, IMG submission 161646) | Freshwater sediment microbial communities from Lake Towuti, South Sulawesi, Indonesia - Balambano_FR1_MetaG | ecosystem: Environmental > Aquatic > Freshwater > Lake > Sediment | place... | reverse complement strand
ATGCCGGCATCACGCGCGACACGCTGCTGCTTCGCATGAAAGACGATGATTTCGACGCGGTGATCGACACCAATCTACGCGGTCTGTTCCTGTGCACCCGCGCTGCACTACGCCCCATGACGCGCGCCCGCTTTGGCCGGATCATCAATATCACTTCGGTGGTCGGGCTGGTTGGTAACGCCGGCCAGGCCAATTATGCGGCTGCTAAGGCCGGCATCATCGGCTTCACCAAATCTGCGGCTCGCGAGATGGCGAGCCGCGGTATCACGGTCAATGCTGTAGCTCCCGGCTATATCGAAACCGAATTGACGGGCGTACTTGACGACAAGGTGCGCGCGGCGATCCTCGAAAATGTGCCGCTCGGCCGGCTTGGCACGCCCGAAGATGTGGCCGGTGTGGTCTGCTTCCTGGCCTCTGATGCCGCCGCGTATATCACCGGTCAAACCTTCACCGTCGATGGTGGCATGGTGATGCACTAGCCTTGACGGTCATCCTGAAAGACGCTACAATTCCCCGGCGTGCGGCTGGCACGTATGTTCATCACGATGACGAGGCGCGGCCCTGTGTTCGAGGTATCAGCAAGCGTCACAGTGTCACCGAATGTGTTAGTTCGGATGCTCACAGCTGCCGTCACTGCTATTCCAGGTGTCGCACGGCTCGGCGTGGTTCCGGTCGGTCGCGTGGGGATGATTGGCCGCCATACCGGTTTTGCGCTCACGACGGCACCTGATGGTCTGAGCGTCGAATGTTACCTGGTGGCGCGTGTCGGTGCTAGCCTCCCCGCCGTCGGCACTGCGGTGCAGGCCAGCATCGCTGCCGTTCTGCGCGAAATCGTCGGCGCGGAAGTGCGCGACGTCCACGTCGTCATCCAGGATGTCGATGTGCCGACGCCGGCAGGAGAAACTCTGGTTCATGGCTAGCCTCCGCCACCGGGTGCGAACACTCGCACTGCAGGTTCTGTTCGAACTCGACTCCACCGACCACGCGCCGGATGTGGTGGTGGCGCGCTGTGTCGAGGACGAGCAGCTGCCGCCCGATGGCGAACGCTTTCTGCGACGTCTGGTCTTTGGCGTGTGGGAACATCACCCGTACATCGACCGGATCATCGAGGAGGCCGCGCCGAGCTGGCCGGTAAGCCAGATGCCCGGCGTCGATAAGGCCATTCTGCGGATCGCTTTGTACGAAATCATGATCGATGCTGTCGAGAAAACACCCGTCAAGGCAGTGATCAACGAGGCCGTCGAGCTCGCCAAGCATTTCGGGAGCGATAATTCGAGCCGTTTCGTCAATGGCGTGCTCGGTACCGTCGTAACACGTTACGTCGATGGCGACAACGAATAATTTCTTGTGTATCCCTTGGTCCGAACAACCAGGACGTTGAAAGGAGCCTCTCTGATGGCATCGCCGGAAATGGAAACCCGCCTACGCAAGATCGTCGCCGAGCAGCTCGGTGTCGCTGAAGACGACGTTGTAGCGGAAGCGCGTTTCACCGATGATCTCGGCGCTGATTCGCTCGATCTGGTCGAGATGATCATGTCGCTCGAAGAAGAGTTCGGTGTCGAAATTCCTGATGAGGACGCCGAGAAAATTTTGACGGTCAAGGATGCGCTTGCCTATATCGAGGCGCACGTCGAGACGGCATAGCATTGGTCACTATGATCGGGGCCAGGGGAGGGTATCACCCTCCCCTAAATTACTCATTCCCACCAGCAATCAAGGATTGATACGCTCCTATGAACTTCCTGGGCATCGGGCCGGGCGAAATCTTTTTGATCCTTATCCTGCTGCTGGTGGTCGTCGGCCCCGAACGCCTGCCGGAGTTCGCACGCAGCGCCGGGCGCTTTGTGGTTCGCGTTCGTAATTGGATCGCGCGCTCGCCCGATGCTCAGCTCGTGCTGCGCGCCCGCGAGGAACTCGAACTCGAACTCGATGAGCTGCGCCGCAGCCTCACCGAGGAGGTCGAGGTGGTGCGGAAAGAGCTTGAAACCGTGCGCGGCGACTTGGCCGAGGCCACCCGGCTGGTCGAGGAGTCGGCCGAGGAAGTGGCCCGCACGCGCGTCGAACTCGACCAGATCAGCGACATCGCCGACGACGCCCGCACGATCGCCCCACCTGCCCAAAAACCGGTGCTTGTCGATCCCGCCGGCGAACCCCTGACTGGCGAGCTACCTGCCGCGGCTGCTGAAGCTGAGTTGCCCGTCGATCCGGGCCCGATCGGTGGCCGCCAGCGCGCGATCGAGGAGCGCAAAGTAGCCGAAGCTGTCTCCCAGGCTGAACCCGTCAATGGCCAGCCAGTGCCGCGCTCATACAAACCCGGTCAGCAACCGCCACTCCGCTCGCCCGCGCCCACTGCCGAGGCACCCCCTGCCGAAGACGATCTTGCCGCACTCAGCCGGCGGCTCGAAACCCTGAGCGCTGATTTCAATCAACAGTTCCAGCTCCTGAGCGCCGAATTGCAAGCCCTCCGCGCGCGCCAGACTGAAACAACCACCAGGGTGGCGAGCGTCGAACCCGTAGCTGATGCTGTTGTTCCTGAGCCAGCACTGGCAATCGATCCAGTCGTGACCTTGCTTACCAGCACCGACGTGCTCGCAGAGACGCGCCGGCGCTGCAAGGGGATCACCCGCAACGGTGATCCGTGCGGCGCTGCGCCCCTCAAAGGTCAGGAGTATTGCCGGGTTCACGCCAGACAGGGCGTGCTGGAAGAGGTTCCGTCATGACGCCCACCACACTCTATATCGTGATCGGCCTGCTCACACTGCTGATCGTGTTGCCGCTTGTCATAACTGTGCTGGTGCGGATCTTGATCAAGGACGAGCCCGAGGACGCACCTGGCGCATCGGAGCCTGCAACCGATTTCCAGACGATCGGCGATTTCTGGCAGGGCATGGCGCCGCATCTGTTCGAGCTGCGCGACCGGCTGGTCAAAGCATTGCTGGCGGTAGGCATCGGCACTTCGATCGGCTTCTATATTGTCAATAGCCCGGCGATCCTCGGTAAATCACTGCCGGTTTTCCTGGTCGACTCGCTCGCACCTGGTACGCGTCTGCAAGGTATTGGTGTCGGCGAAGTGTTTGTTTCGTACATGCGAATTGCACTGGTGGTGGGGGTGGCGCTGGCGATGCCGGTGATCGTCTACCAGCTAGTGGCATTCTTCTCGCCCGGCCTGCTGCCGAACGAGAAGCGGATCGTGTTTACAGCACTGCCGTTCGTCACCGAGCTGTTCATCGCCGGGCTGGCCTTCGGCTGGTTCTTCACTGTGCCGGCCGCCCTGAACTTCCTGATCGATTTCGGTAACGTCGATGGCCGGATCGAGACGCTGCCGACGGTCGACAGTTTCATGGGTACGGTGGCAACGTTGCTGCTCTGGAACGGCGTGGTGTTCCAATTGCCGGCGATCATCTTCCTGCTGGCGCGCCTCGGCCTTGTCACGGCCCAGCAACTCGCAAGTACTCGCCGCTATGCAATAGTCGTGATCACAATCATCGCGGCGCTGATCACCCCCACCGGCGACCCGTACAATCTGTTGCTGCTGGCGGTGCCGATGTATCTGCTGTACGAGCTCGGCATCTTCCTGGCGCGCTTCGTGCCAAAACCAAAAGCACCCGATGCCGTAGCTGCGGGAGCCTGAGAGGAATCGTCACGGACACAGGGAGAGACGGCCCCCCGGGCCGTCTCTCCCTGTGTCCGTGGCAAAAACCTACGGTGCCCCCACCGGCACCACCCAATTCGCCTCGCCGAATGGTTCCTGCTTCAGCGTCACCTTGAGCGTAAGCGCGCTCTGGTTCACTGGCCGCTCGATCACCACTCGCCCCTGCCCACGGCTCTGGGGCGCAACCAGCACCTCGGCCGAACGGGCGGGCGCTTCGGCAATCGCATACTCGTTGCCGAGTGAATCACGGACGCTGACATTCTCGGGCGTGAGCGGCAGCGTGACGCTGGCATCCTGCATGTTGTTCCGCACACCCCAGTTGAGCGTAATTTGCCCTTCGCAGAAGCCCACTTCTTCGAGTGTCACCACCACATCGGGCGCAAGTGCGGGCGCTGTGCCGCCGATGCCGACGTTGATCCAACTGCCCTGTTCCGCGCCGCGCCGCCGGCCAACCGGCTGGAAACCGCTCCAGATACACGATGACGCGGGTAGAAAGCCGGCCGCGTCGGCAGCGCCGGCTGGCGGGCTGGTGCTCACGAGCATGGATGGCTGCGGCTGATCCGCAGTTGGGGGTGGTGGTGCCGGGCGGTTGAGCAGTGCAAAGCCCATAATCACAACCAGCGCGCCAAGCACCAGGCTTGCCCGGCCTGTCCATGTTGTGACCAGGCGGGTCGCGCGCATTCGCCAGCGTGGCGCTTCCGCCGTGGGTGCCGCAACAGGTGCTGGCTCGGCCACCGGTTCCGGCACCGGCGTAATGGCGGCTACTGTCCGCGGCGCGGGTGCTTGCTCCGCCACGTCGTCGATTCGTGGCAGCAAGCCGCCAAGGAGTGCGTTGATCTCGCTCCAGCGTGTCAGGTGCAACAGGCGCGGGATCGCCAGCATCTCTTCGTCGCTCAGCTCGATCTCGCTCGACCGCTCGGTGACAAGGTAGGCCGGTAGCTCGTCGAGCCCTTTTAGCTCGACTTTCCAATCGGTCTCGACCTGCGAGCCTTCCTGGATCGTCGGCGAGATCACCACCAGCCGGCGGCATGTACGAAAATCCACCGTCGCGCCTCGGTGCGACGAGACAATGTCGGCGCGGCGGTCGTTCAGGAAGTTGATCAGGCTGTAGTAATAAGAAATAACCTGGTTATAGGGATTCTTGCGGCCGGGGTTGAGCCGCTTGCGTTCGCCGTTGGCGCTTTCGACGAACCAGGGGCCGTTGACATCGCCAAAAATCTTGCCGTCGCAGTGTTTGAGCTCGACGATAAAAATAGCGTCTTGCTTGACGACCACCAAATCGATCGTCCGCCCGCCGACACTGAAGTTTGCCAGAATCAGATACAGGCCGTCGAGGCGCTCGAGACCATTGGCCAGCGCCACGATTGCGCGCCGCTCATTCGAGTGTTCGGGCTTTTCGCCGATCCAGACCTGTACTGCCATCGCGGAACCCCCCTCCGCTGCTCTGCACAATGAGCCATGCCATCGTTGGGTGCAGCGTCATTGCGTGCATGTTCATCATGGAAGGGATCCCAGCGCGAGTAACCCGGGTGTCCGTGCCGCATACGTGGCGAGCGAGCTTCCGCCGATATTATCGCCGCTTTTGGCGTGCCATGCAAGGTATGAATGCTGACGAAATGATTATCATCACCACAGGTGATGATGGGAGAACAAGGGAGGGAAGCCCTCCCTTTGACCCTCCCCTTATGCCGGTTCTTCTTCGAGGGCGAGCGTGCGGCGCAGTTCTACCACCTGGTCGCGCAGCGCAGCGGCCTTTTCGAATTCGAGATCCTTGGCGGCCTGTTTCATCTGCTTTTCGAGTTCTTTGATCAGCTTGACAAGCTCGTCCTTTGGGATTGGCAGCTCGCCCAACCGCTCGCCCGAATCGTAGATCGCCTTTTCCTCGGCCGCCTTCCGCACCCGGTCGGTCAGGTCACGTATGGCCTTGTTGATGCCTTGCGGCACGATCCCATGCTCGCGGTTGTAGGCCTCCTGGATCGCGCGGCGACGGTTGGTCTCGTCGATCGCGATCCGCATCGAGTTGGTTATCGTGTCGGCGTACATAAGCACCGTGCCGTCTACGTGCCGCGCCGCACGCCCGATGATCTGGATCAGCGATGAGCCGCTGCGGAGATACCCCTCTTTGTCGGCGTCCAGAATGCCCACCAGCGAGACCTCCGGCAGGTCGAGGCCTTCGCGTAGCAGGTTAATTCCTACCACCACGTCATACACGCCGAGCCGGAGGTCGCGCAGGATCTCGACGCGTTCGAGCGTCTCGATGTCGGAGTGCAGGTAGCTGGTGCGGACGCCCATTTCCTTCAGGTAGTCCGACAGGTCTTCGGCCATCCGTTTGGTGAGTGTGGTAACGAGTGCGCGCTGCCCTTTCTGGACACGCCCCTTGATCTCGCCCAGCAGGTCGTCGATCTGGCCGCGGCTCGGCCGGACGTGGATCACTGGATCCACCAGGCCAGTGGGGCGAATGATCTGCTCCACGATCTGCTGCGAGTGTTCGAGCTCGTACGGCCCAGGCGTTGCCGAAACATAGATCGCCTGGTGGATGTGCTGCTGGAACTCTTCAAAGCGCAGTGGCCGGTTGTCGAGCGCCGACGGCAGCCGGAAGCCATATTCCACCAGCGTGCCCTTGCGCGACTGGTCGCCGTTGAACATGCCGCGCACCTGCGGCAGGGTAATGTGGCTCTCGTCCACGAATAACACGAAGTCGTCCGGGAAGTAGTCCATCAGTGTCCACGGCGTCTGTCCGGCGGCACGCCGATCCATGTGACGCGAGTAGTTCTCGATGCCGGAGCAGTAACCCATCTCACCAAGCATTTCGAGGTCGTACATGGTGCGTTGCTTGAGCCGCGCGGCTTCGAGCACTTTGCCGGCTTCTTCGAGTTCTTTGACGCGCTCCACTAGCTCATCCTGGATGTCGCGGATCGCAAACTGCAAGGTTTCGGCGTTGGCGATGAAGTGCTTGGCCGGGTAGATGTCTACCGCAGTGTGGTTGAGGAGCAGCTCGCCGGTGAGCGGGTCGAACTCTTCGATCCGCTCGACTTCGTCCCAGCCAAACTTGATCCGGATCGCGGTTTCCTGATTGGCGGGGAACACGTCGAGCACATCGCCACGGACGCGGAATGTGCCACGGTGGAAGTCGATGTCGTTGCGCTCGAACTGGAGATCCAGCAACTGGCGCAGCAGCTTATCGCGGTTGCGTACCTCGCCGGCGCGTACCGGAATCGCCACATGGCCATATTCGTGCGGTGAGCCAAGGCCGTAGATCGCCGAGACCGAGGCAACGATCAGGACATCGCGCCGGGTGAAGAGCGCCTGCGTCGCGGCATGCCGCAGCCGGTCGATCTCTTCGTTGATGTCGGCCTCTTTCTCGATGTACAGGTCTTTGCTCGGCACATACGCTTCGGGGGTGTACATGTCGTAGTACGAAATGAACATTTCGACCGCCGACTCGGGCAGGAGTTCGCGGAATTCAGCATACAGCTGCGAAACAAGCGTCTTGTTGTGCGCCAGCACCAGCGCCGGCCGCTCGAATTGCTCGAAGAGTTTGGCCATGACAAACGTGTTATGGACGAACATGCCGCCCTGTCCAGCAAGAAATGTTTCCGCGCCTGGCACTGTCACATCATAGACATATGCACCGGCGTGCTCCACCGGGGTCACGGAAGCGACCGGCGTCCAACGTAGGTTGCAAAGCGCGCGCAGACGCCACCAAGTGTTCCACCAGTCTTGTGATGGGTGTAAGTCGAGTGCGAGGGCGCGCAGGGCTTCGAGCACCCTCACAAGTGTGGCGCGCTGTGGCCGGCGCTTGTTCGTCTCGATCAACTGGAGCGCCGAGCGCGAGAATCCGGCGAGCACTGCGACCTCGCGTGCGATCAGGCCGAGCGCATTACGCAACCGACGCAGATCAGCGCCCTTGATCGGCACGTGATCGACGTTTGAATTCTCAGTTCGGCCGAGATGGGCAGCGAGAGCGGTCTGCTTATAATCGAGCGAGAAGCCGATAAGCTCCGAAAAGCGTTGTAGGTCGGATTGCCCCGCGATTGTGACCTGATAGTACCAATCGCCGGCGTGTGCAGCGTTCGTGGCACGCTTCCATCGGCGGGTGATTCGCGCCCAGATGCCGAAGCGCAACAGCGCATAGCACAGGTCGTTCGCAAGTTGTTGGCTGGCAGTGGTCGCCGAGACCGCAAGCGCCCGATCGACTGTTCCATCGCCGTCGAAGTATGCACGCAGCAGGAATGCGAGCGAGGTGTGGGAGAGTTCGGGCCAGAACTCCGGCAGTCGCTTCTGCCGTGCGTCGGCACCGCAAAGCCGCTCGAGCAGGCCGGCGAGCGCGCTCGAAAAAATCCGTAGGTCACCTGGCTCTCGTTCGATGCACGTGAGGCCCAACTCGGTGGCAGCCGCACGAATTGTTTGCTGAACGCTCACTGTCTCACTTGTGATGGTGATATATTCGTGCTGTGTGCAGCCTTCAGCAACGTAATAGCCAAGGAACTGGAGCAACGCGGGTGACAAATCGGGAGTAGCACTAAAACCGCTGCGACCGGTTTTGCCGCCGATTCGCGCATCCCCCGGGATGAAACGCCCTCCGAGCTGAGCAGTTTCGGCAAGCAGTGTACGGAATAGCCCAGTTTCAATGCCCGCGCCGCGACTGTTGTAACGAACGGCAGATAGCTTCGAGTCAGCACCAACACCACCGTGAGCGATAATGGCTTTGAAGATTTGTGTACCGTGCTGCTCTACAAAAGCGCGCATTGCAGAGCTTGCGTGAACGTACGTCCCATGGGCTGGAGCATATGACAGAACGTCTAACTGTGCACGGGAGCCTGCTCCCATGAGCAGTTCAGGCACTGGTACACAATCGGTCGTGCGCGCTTCAGCAGTCTCGATCAGTTGAAGTTGCCCGTCGCGCAGCACCCACAAGTTGTGATCGCCTGTCACTGTAGCGCTACGACCGCAGGCCGTTTCGAGTCGATACATATGCTCTGGCGTCACGTGGCGGGTGAATACACTGATCGGGTAGAGGTCGACGGCGCACGTCTCAGGGTTGAACCCCTGAACGTAGAATGCACTCGTTTGCTCTGCGCTATCGAGGATGTCCGTGTCATTCTCCGTGCGTAGCCGTGCGGCATTGGCAGTCATCAAGGCATCGATGAGCTCGCCAATCGGCATCACACGTGTGATGCACTGTGCACCGCGTTGTTCGACGACAAAGAATGGTGTCTCGTGTGTGACGCTCTTGCCGGTACCCGTCGCTCCCAGAAGCGTCTGGTGCTTATAGCCGTTTTCAGCACCCTGTACCAACTGCGCGATCGCCTTTGGCTGGTCGCCGGTGGGCTGGTAGGGTGCGTCAACACGAAACGACATGTGTCACCTTTTCTGTGCGTGTTTGAGGAGATTTTATTATACCTGATCGCCCGCTCCACCGCATAGGTCTTACGACCGATATGAACATATGTGCTGCTGGATGTGAAGCATTCTAGTCAATAATAAGAGGCGCTCTGTGCAACAGAGCGCCCCTCGAAACCGTCTGCTTCTCACGTATCACACTGGCTCATCGGCCAGGCCAGCGGCGCGCATCCATCGCACCCAAGGCAGCAATTCACTTGTGATCGGCACCGGGCCGACTTCTTCTACCGGCAGTGGTCGTCGAGTGGCTGGTGCCGGAGAAGCGCTGGCATTCGCAAACAGTTCGTCCACGGGCTCATTGTTGGTGTAGAACAAGCCGTTGTCGTCGTACAGTGATTGCAGTTTGCTACCGCCATACAGCGCGTCGGCTCGATCTGCGCTGCTGCCGCCGATGTGTGCGGCATATTCATCGCCTGCTTCGAGCACGATTTTCTTGTAGGCCGGCGGCCAATGCATCAGAAAACGCCGGCCGCACGTTGGGCAATGCCATTCTTCGGCGCCGGAGGTATGGATTCTGATCAAGAACATTTCGTGAGGTCGAGTGTCCGCCATCGTTATGCTCCCCATCAAGCGTTTCGGCGTCGAGCCGTTGTCAGCGTCTGCAATACGCTGCCTGAACATGCCGGCAGGTATTGCGATGCACACATGCACGAATGATGCCAGCATCGCGTTTGCTCTGCCATTGCTGCCGTTTGACGCTGCTACACTGGCTCGTGTTCCACCAGCATGATCTCGTTGTCGTTCAGCCCAAAGAGCTGGTAGACGAGCTGAGCGCTCTGCACTCTGGCACAGCAGATCGCGGATAGACACGCTGGAATCTCTATGCTATAGTGTTGGCAAGCGGGCCTACGTCCATAGGTGGTAGACGAAACCAGCCGGCAATGGCAGACGGCGGCTGGTCGTGTTGCGCCTGTTCGTAGCCTCTCCCTTGGCATAGCAGAAGCGAACAGAGCAGGAGTGGTAGACCAGGATGTTTACACAACGGCGCAGGGCAGTTTTCGTCGGAATCGTACTGATGTTTGGGCTCGTGCTGCCGCAGCAAGTGGCGGCGCAGGAAACGTCGTTCACGCTTCGTCCGGGCGGCGTGGCGACAATCAGCTTCGTGGCGTACTGCACCGAGTTCGGCAAGTTCTTCCCGACCGTGATCGTCGAGCCGAATGGCGTTGCACCGGATGAGGTACGCGCGGCATTGGCATACATCAAGCAGCAGGGTTACTCGGCCGATCCGCAGCAGGCGCTTGAAGCGAACTTCGCGATCTGGCAGCTCGCAGGGTTCTCGCGCGCCACGAACAGTGGCCCGGTCACCGATGCGGTGAAGCAGGCTGCGACGAGGGTGCCTGCCGATCCAAGCGGTACGTCGATCCTCGACGCGGCGAGCGCCGGGCAGGTCACGCTGAGACTGGTCTCGTGGCAGCCAATCGGCGACAAGGTTCAGATCCTTTCGGCCACCGATCACTTCTACGGCAGTGGGACGCTGACGGTGCAGAACGTTTCGACCCAGGATCTGACGCTGTTCATGCCGGTCGGCACGCTGTTTCCCGCCACCGAGACGCGCTTTCAGACAATGGGCGGTTATCAGACCGATGTGCAAGTGCAGAATCCAGGGCTGCCGGCAACCGGTAGCGCCGAAGAGCGCACTGTTATGTTGTTGCTGGTGGCACTTGTGGTATTGGTTGCAGGCACACTGATACGTTCGGGGCGGCGCGTGCTCCATTAGGCGGCGCGGACGAACAGCAGGCACGGCGCGGGCTTGGCCCGCGCCGTGCCTGCGTGTTGGGTTGTTCTACGCCGTCTCAGCATGGATGAGGGCAATCTCGGCGTCGTTCAGCCTGAATATCTGGCAGACGAGCCAATCGATCTGCCGCTCGCGGGCGGCGTTCGTGTCAGGCTGAGTGGAGTGGCCGTGTGCGCCTGTGAGCTCTTCCTGATGCGCTCGCGAGAGTGTGATGAGTTCGTGGCGCCACTCGGCCTCAAGCGCTGTTGCTGGCTGGAGTGGTGGCATCGGCAAGGCAGCCAGTTGCGATAGGCGAATGTATGGAAAGAGGCGGTCGTCGGAAAGGTATACCACGCGCAGATAGAAGCCGATCAGCCGTGAATTGAGAATTCCGAGCAGCAGTGCTGCGTCGATGCCGGCGCGCGGAACCAGACTGTACACCGTGTTGAGCGTCAAACTGCTGCTTCGGTCGAGCGCGGCTTCGATCCGGGCGGACACACGCCGCATCAGGAGGCGTTCGCGGTACTCTGCCACCATGTGTTCCGCAGGAGGCAGTTGCGCGTGCCGGAAGACGAGGCCTGCGGGACGGACAGCGTAGCGGCCAATGTCCTCGCCGCGAAGCAATGGACGTGCGCCGGCAGCGATGGCCTGTGCTGATGCAGGGAGGATGGCGGGCGAGCGTTTGCCGAGTTCGAGCCCGCGCGTTAGCAGTGCGGTGTAGTCCGCGAGGCGTGTCTCGGTGCGAACGAGGCGGCGCACCAGCGGCGCGGTAGTATCTGTGAGCCGGTAGGAGAGGGCCTGCGACGGCAATTCATGGAAGAGCGATTGGTCGGCGTGGCCGAGTACACGCGCCGGTTCCCCCGGCCGCAGCCGTTCAAGGCGCACCAGTGGGCGGGAAGCTCGCGCCCGACGCACCACCACTATCGCCGCTTCGACTGCAACGCCGGCGAATGGCGTCCCGGCATCGGCGATCACTTCGAGCTTTTGCTGGAGGAGCAGTTGGCGCACTGGAGCATAATTCTTGCCGGCGAGCAGCGGCCGCGGAACGACGAACGCCAACAGCCCATCCGCTGCCAGCAGTTCAAGTGTGCGCTCGACGAATAGTCCGAAGGCATCGTACTGGCCGCGCGCAGTTAAGTAGTGGGCCGCGAAGCGCTCCTTTTCTCCTTTTAGTGCACCACGCTTCACATTGAGGTAGGGCGGGTTGCCGATGATCGCGTCGAATCCACCTTGTACCAGTACTTTGGGCATGGCGCCCTGCTCGGTGGTCAGGCCGGCGCGGTCTGATTGGTCATTTGGCGAGACCAGGGCATCGCCGCACACGACACGGCTGGCAATCAATTCGAGCAGTTCGGCAGGTGGTGTGGCTCGATTGGGTTGCGCCTCGCGTATGGCGAGCAGCAGTGCCAAGCGGGTAGCCGCCACAGCGTATGGGTCGATGTCAACTCCGTACAGCGACGTAAGTGGTGTCAGTACGCCCTGCGCCTGCGAACCAGCGCGGGCACGAAAGGCCGGCAGCAGAAATGCTCCGGTGCCGCAGGCCGGGTCGAGGACACGCGGTATGGGAGCGCTGTTGTCGCCATGTGTGGGCAGAACTGTGTTCTCGAGGATGTACTCAACCACATGGCTGGGTGTGTAGAAAACACCTGTGGCGCGCTGCCGTGCCCGGCCGGTGGCAAGGATGCTCTCGAACAGTGCACTGAGTTGGTCAGGACGCACGGCTTGCAGCTCGGCAGCCGTTCGTTCGTCGCAGAGCGCGTCCAGCAGGCTACGCAAGGCCGGCTCGGAAGGCGAAAGTGCAGGCGCACCATGCACGATCGCAGGCACCAGGGCGGCAAAAAACTCGGCGTGCAGGCCCGCTGGTTCCCAGAAATGGCCAGCAAGATCGGCGCTGCCGAGCAGTTGCTCACGTATGCCGGGAGCGAGGCTGTGCAGATCCGCCAATGCCAGGAGTACAGCGTGCGCGAGTGCAGTGCGATTGTCTGCGGACGGCTGTTCGTGACGCCATTGCTTAAGCAAAGGAGGGAGTGGTGCGCTGGAACCGCGATGGGGTGCTGAGTGTCGGACGCCATTGGACACGCCAATTTGCCTCTAGCGCTACGATTGGTCTGGCCGGTCGATTGTACCACGATAGGCGGAGAGGTGATTTGATCCGCCGCATTGCTATGCGAACCAGGGCATGAGCAAAGTCGGGAGCGCGAGGGGCACCGCCCCTCGCATACCCCATTTTCTGCCGCGTCAACGGCGACAAAGCCGCCGCTGACGCGGCAGAAAGGGGGGTTCGGGGAGGCGAAGCCTCCCCGAACCCCACCTGGAAAGGACTTGCACATGCCGTGCTATGCGAACTCTTCCTCCAGGGAGAATGTGAAGGAACAACCAGTGACAAACCAGGTGGCGCTCGTAACCGGTGGCGGGCAGGGGATTGGCCGTGCGGTAACGCTGCGCCTTGCCCAGGACGGCATGGACATCGTTGTGGCAGATTTGCAGTCCGAACCGGCCGAAGCAGTGGCCGCCGAAGTGCGCCTGCTTGGGCGTTCTGCGCTTGCTCTGGCCGTCGATGTGGCTCGCGAAACCGACCGGCAGCGAATGGTCGATGAGACGCTCGCACACTTTGGTCGGCTCGATGTGCTGGTGAACAATGCCGGCATCAACCGCTTCGCTATGCCACTCGATGTGACCGAGGAGCACTGGGATACGGTGATGGACGTGAACAGCAAAGCGGTCTACTTCTGCTGCCGCCTCGCGCTGCGCGTGATGCTCCAACAACGCAGCGGGCGGATCATCAACATCGCTTCGATGGCCGGCAAGCTCGCAAGCACGATCTACCACCCGGTGTACAACGTCAGCAAAGCGGCGGTGATCGCGCTCACCCGTACCCTGGCGCTGGCCCATGCCGCCGACGGCGTGCGAGTGAATGCAGTCTGCCCTGGCGTGGTAGATACGCCAATGCAGGATCAGGTCGACCGCGAGATCGCGCGCATCACAGGCCGTGCGCCGGATCAGATCCGTGCCGAACGTGTCGCACGCATCCCACTCGGGCGCGTCGAGCATCCGGACGAAGTTGCAGCGGTGGTTTCGTTCCTGGCCGGGCCGGACTCGCGCTACATCACCGGCGAGGCACTTGTAGTGAGTGGAGGAATCTGGGCGGGGTGGTAGGGATTACTCAGGCCAGCGCTCAGGGTTGGCTGCAAGGTAAACTCTTGTCCGCTGAAGATGCTCGACGTCACGAATGATGCGTTCGTAGTAGTTGCGCTGCCACACCGGCGTGCCTGGCGTTCCTCGATGCAGATTCACCCGCCGTGCCGCAGTCGATTTGGCGTTTTGCACTACTGCGCCGAGCGACGCTTGGGTTGTGCCGCACGGCCTACTTGGTGAATTGACGTGGGCTTGCTTACCTTCTGCGCTTGGCTGCAGAACGAGCAGAGCGTGGACGTGATCAGGCATTACAACAAGTGTGTCGATGGTGAGATAGGTGTAGCGCTCGGCAAGCCTGTACCACGTCTGGCTGACGAGCACGCCATTCTCGGAAAGCGCCATGGCACCGTTACATATCGATCCGAGCAGCTGTTCGCGTGCGTGCGTCACAATTATGACGTGGTAGTACCCGGCCTGTGTATAGTCATATCCTGGCAGTCGTATTGATCGCCGGTGGTGTTTGCGTGGATCGTATGGCATCGATCGTTCCCGTCAATGTCAGTCTTCGCGAATGAATCTACATCGAACGAATTACCATGTCCGTACCACAGCGAATCGTTGGGACAATGCCGCACCTCCGCGCAACGCAATGCATCGGGGCAATGCCGTAGGGGCGAAGCAAGCGCGATCGACGATCTTCGTAATGAAACGATCCTGGTTCGCGCTTGCTTCGCCCCTACCACATCGCACACACGGCGGGCATCGCCACGCCGAACACCATCGCGCACACACGGCGGGCATCGCCACGCCGAACACCATCGCGCACACACGGCGGGCATCGCCACGCCGAACACCATCGCGCACACACGGCGGGCATCGCCACGCCGAACACCATCGCGCACACACGGCGGGCATCGCCACGCCGAACACCATCGCGCACACACGGCG
>Ga0224722_1001153_pt1 | contig 14895 bp, 26 predicted proteins | sample Balambano_FR1_Me_FD_161646 | JGI IMG/M metagenome (GOLD analysis project Ga0224722, IMG submission 161646) | Freshwater sediment microbial communities from Lake Towuti, South Sulawesi, Indonesia - Balambano_FR1_MetaG | ecosystem: Environmental > Aquatic > Freshwater > Lake > Sediment | place... | reverse complement strand
ACGCCCTTAGACTATGTTGATTTACCCGAAAACTGCCCTTACACACCCGAACAACTGCTTGATCCTGACTTTCCCACTGACTTGAACCCTGCTTGAGTTAATCTAAGATGCCACTCCATCGCCAACGGGCCCAAAAGTATCTCCAGAAGTTTGATTTTGAGTCTCTGTTCATTGAAGAACTGGGCTGGGATACGGTCGATCGCGTCACCTTACCTTTTGAAATCGACGGTGAGTTTTTTGAGGTGCTGTCTATTGCCCAAAAGCGTGGTTTCATTGTCTACCAGTGCATCACCCCAGAGATTCCGGCACGTCCGCTCAGGGTAAAGCTCGATCGCCAACTGACGGACTACAGCAAATCGCACCTGTTGGTGTTTGGGGATGAAGGCAAAACCCAACAGACCTGGATGTGGGTGCGGCAGGAGATGGGGAAACCCCTTGCTCCTCGGTTTGAGCAGTATCAGGTGGGACAGACTGCCGAGCGGTTATTGCAAAAGTTAGAGGCGTTGGCGATCGCCTTTGCCGAAGAAGAAAAGCTAACCCTGGTGGAGGTAGCGCAGCGGGTCAAAAAAGCCTTTGATGTCGAAAAAGTTACCAAAAAGTTCTTTACTCGGTTTGAAAAGGAACACGGGCAATTTCTTAAATTTATTGACGGCATTCAGTCGGGGTTCGATCGCACCTGGTATGCGTCGCTGATGCTGAATCGGCTGATGTTTGTCTATTTCATTCAAAAGAAAAACTTTTTGGATGGCGATATTAACTACCTACGAAATCGGCTCAAACGCTGTCAAACGGAATGGGGCACAGATACATTTCATTCCTTTTATCGGCAATTTTTGCTGAAGCTCTTTCATGAGGGATTAGGCAAGCCCGATCGCAATCCTGAGCTAGACCAACTCTTGGGCAAAATTCCTTATCTGAATGGCGGCTTGTTTGAGGTGCATCAGTTGGAGGAAAAGTATGACGACACCCTGCAAATTCCCGATGCAGCCTTTGAGCAAGTCTTTAACTTTTTTGATGAGTATGACTGGCACCTAGACGACAGACCGCTTCGCAACCAAAACGAAATCAACCCGGATGTGTTGGGCTACATCTTTGAGAAGTACATCAACCAGAAACAAATGGGAGCGTACTACACCAAAGAGGATATTACCGAATACATCAGTAAGAATACGATTATTCCCTTTTTGTTTGATGCGGCTCAGAAGGCTTGCAAAATAGCCTTTAAGCCCGATGGGGCACTGTGGGCATTGCTACGAGAGAATGGCGATCGCTACATTTACGAAGCGGTTCGTCAGGGTGTGGATCTCGAATTGCCTGCTGAGATTGCTGCTGGCATTGAGGATGTGGCGCAACGGGGCGGCTGGAATAAGCCTGCGGCTGAGGGGTTCGCTCTGCCTACAGAAACCTGGCGGGAGACAGGATGGATTGAATATGACGAATTTTATCCACGACTATCAAAACCCATCATTGACGAAATCGATCGCGTTCTTGCCCGCCACTACGGCTTCACCAACGAAGAACTCGACTTCATCATCAACTACGACATCAAATACCGCATGGGCAGAGATTCCGGAGGTGATGACTGATGAGCAAACTCGAAAAGCTGATTGAGCAATTCTTAAGAGATCCACCCGAAGTTCGGTTTGATGATGTTCAGTATCTTTTAGAATCTTTTGGATTTGAAGAAAAACGTTCCAAAGGGAGCCATCACACCTTCCGTAACTCAAACGGGCTAAAAATTACCGTACCGAAAAAGGGCGGCAAAATGGTGAAAGGCGTATACGTCCAGCAAATTGTCAAACTACTGAACCTGGAGGACTGGAACAATGAAAACGCAGATTAAGCCCGAAACCTTACAAGACTACCTCAACTTAAATTATCCCATCACCCTCTATCCCGAACCTGATGGTGGCTACACGGTGATGCTGGCTGACTTACCTGGATGCCTTTCCCAAGGTGAAACACTTGAGGAAGCTGTCGTCAACATTCAAGAAGCAAAAATTGCTTGGATTGAAACTGCTTGGGAATGTGGAGATGAGATTCCACTACCAACGACGCTCTAAACAAATGAGTTTTCTTAAAAAATCGCGTTCTTGCCCAACACTACGGCTTCACCGACGAAGCACTCGACTTTATCATCAACTACGACATTAAATATCGCATGGGCAGAGCCTCAGGAGGTGATGAGTAATGGCAACACTACAACTCAATTCCAGACTTCAATCCCGACTGGGAGTTACCCCAGAACAACTAGCTGAATTTTGTCAGCGGTGGAAAATAGCTGAACTAGCCCTCTTCGGCTCGGTCTTGCGAGATGACTTTCATGCTAACAGTGATGTGGATATCTTAGTCAGCTTTGTCCCTCATCATTCTTGGGGCTTAGAGTTTATTCAAATGCGAGAAGAACTAGCTACCCTCTTTAAACGCCCAGTTGATTTATTAACTCGCCAAAGTATTATGAATAGTCACAATGACCTCCGTCGTCAAGCAATTTTAGATTCAGCGGAGGTCATCTATGCTGCGAGATAAACAGACATTAATAGACATTTTTACAGCTATTCAACAAACACTACTGTATGCCCAAGGCATCGATCAGGATAATTTAAAACAAGATGACGAGAAGCAAGCTGCCATTTTATATCGACTCATTGTTATTGGAGAAGCAACTAAGCGTCTATCTGATGAATTGCGTGAGCAGTATTCAATAATTCCCTGGCGGCAAATGGCTGGCTTAAGAGATGTCGTTATTCATGATTATGATGAATTAGATTTCGATATTCTCTGGAACGTTATCCACGTCAGCCTGCCTGATATTTTGCCAGAAATTCAAGCAATTTTAGAAAGTCTGGATGGTTAAGATAATGCTAATGAAACAATCAAAATTCATCATTTATGAAATCATTGGCGCAGCCTCTCCTTTGGAGAATCGCATCCTTTCCACCACTACGGTTTCACCGACGAAGAACTCGACTTCATCATCAACTACGACATCAAATACCGCATGGGGCGCGATAGCGAAAGTTAAAAGTAAAAAGTTAAAAGGAGAAATTAGATGATCGATGAAAAAACAATTTATGAACGACTTAGCCTGACACCAGAGCAACTTGACGATTTTTGCAAACAGCACCATATCCTTGAGCTATCACTGTTTGGCTCTATTTTGCGTGATGACTTTAGGGCTGACAGTGATATTGATATGCTGGTGGTTTTTGACCATAGTGCTAACCCGCACTTGAGCCTAATGGATTTAGTTGGCGTGGAATACCAGCTAGAAGAAATGGTTGGGCGTGAAGTTGATCTCATCGAAAAGCGTTCTATTGTCGATAGCGATAACTGGATTCGTCGCAAAAATATTTTGAATACTGCTCAGGTCATTTATGAATCAAGACCAGTCCTATCTACTTGATATTGCCAAGTTTTGTCAAACGATTCTCCGCTTGATTGATAATATGACTAAAACCGAATTTCAGCATGATGAAAGGACGCAACTAGCCATCTTGTACGAGATTACAATTCTTGGTGAAGTGGTTAAACGACTTTCAACGGAGTTTCGCAACCAACACTCAACCATCGAATGGAAAAAGATTGCTGGAATGCGCGATCGACTTGTTCATGATTACGATGAAGTTAAACTAGATTTAGTTTGGGAAGTGGTTAAAAATAACATTCCTGAACTGTTGGAATACATTACGCCACTTCTACCAAGCAAGGACTAAATTATGAATAGCGATCGCGTCCTTGCCTGCCACTATGGCTTCACCGACGAAGAACTCGACTTCATCATCAACTACGACATCAAATACCGCATGGGCAGAGATAACGGAGGGGATGACTGATGACTACACTGCAACTCAATTCCAGACTTCAATCCCGATTAGGAATTACCCCAGAACAACTTGCCGAATTCTGCCAACGATGGCAAGTTTCTGAACTGGCTTTGTTTGGGTCTGTCCTACGCGATGATTTCTCCCCTGATAGTGATATTGATGTGCTGGTCTCCTACCACCCCACTGCCAAACGGGGGCTTTTTGAAAAAATCAGGATGCAAGAAGAACTTTCATCTCTGCTGCATCGCGATGTTGATTTAGTCAGTAAAAAAGCCATTGAACAAAGCCATAACTGGCTTCGGCGTAAGAATATTCTAGATCCTGTCGAGGTAATCTATGCCGCGTGATCGAGAAGCCCTAATCGAAGTCGATCTCGATGAAGTATGGACCGTCATCAACGAAAACTTACCTCAACTGCTAGCTTATATTGAGCCTTTAACTTTGCCTGAGAGCTAATCAATTTGCCATGTCTGCCCCCACCCTTGATTTACGCAGCATAACATCCAGGGATTTAACCTATCCTGCTCCACTTAAAACATGTCGGGCATTCAAATCAGCACCAATACTGAATGCAATCGGCGATGTCAACTTACTGCAAAACCCTGCGATCGCCCTTTTCTGCTCTAAACAATGTCCTGGAGATCTCATCCTTAAAACTTACGACCTCGCTCAGAGCTTGCGGGATCAAGCCATTCCCGTCATTAGCGGTTTCCACACTCCGATTGAACAAGACTGCCTCAAAATAATGCTGCGTAGCACCCAACCCATCATCCACTGCCCTGCCCGTAGCATTTCCAAAATCCGCCTCTCACCGGAGCAAAAACAAGCAATTGGCGAAAATCGATTACTTCTAATCTCGCCCTTTAGCACCACCTATCCTCGTGTCACGGCTGAACTAGCGAGCAAAAGGAATGAAATGATTGGGGCGATCGCTCACACCATCTTTATTGCCTACGCCTCCCCCAACAGCAAAACTCTAGCTTTTGCCCAAAGCCTGATTTCGGCAGGAAAATCCGTAGTTACCTTTGCTAGCTCTAGCAACCCATTGTTACAAGAGCAAGGCATTGTTGGTTTGGATATAGATGCGATCGTGCGACGCTGCTTAGATGCTCAAATATCACACACCCAGAAAGCTGCAAGCATTGATAATGAGAGATAATGTTTATCAAGCCATGCATTGGGTAAGCGTTGGCGAAGCCTCTCCGCAAGAGAATCGCGGCACAACAACGCGCTGCGCCCGACCGCCGAGAGGTTATCTGTCAGAGGCAAAGATTACTTGCGGCGGGTGAGCTAAGCCGTTATGTGGCTCAATTTCTAGGCCGGTACGGTAGTCAAAAGATTATCTGTTGATGCTGATTAATCGACAAAACCATGATTTATCAGACTTACCAGCCTCGATCGCTGCTCTCGCAATTCGTTGAATTTCTATGGTACTGGGAAGGAGATAAATTACCGTCGCGATCATGCATATTGCCAATTGGCTCGATGGAGTTGGTGATCGACCTTCATAAAGACAAGATCCCACTCTTTGATCTTTACAGCCAGACTCAGTGCGGTAGCACCAAAGGCGCAAGGATCTGTGGTGTCCATTCCAAAGGCTTCATCATTGCTAAAGATCAAAACTGTTCTGTGATGGGAGCACATTTTAAGCCAGGGGGGAGTGCGGCGTTCTTCACAATTCCTGGGGGGGAATTGCATAATCAAATCATTTCGCTGGGGGAATTGTGGCAGGGGTTAGCTACAGAACTACGTGATCGCTTGCTAGAGGAACCGACGATAGGAACCCGTTTTCTGACACTGGAGCAGATTTTATTAAGTTTTATGCAGCCTCTCGATTATCATCCAGTCGTTGATTTTGCCTTGCGAGAGTTTGAGCGCTTACCGACTTCTCCGGTCAGTACGGTGACAAGTCAAATAGGGTTTAGCACTCGCCACTTTAACCAGCTATTTCGCAATCGGGTGGGGTTAACCCCCAAACTGTATTGTCGAGTTCGGCGATTACAGAAAGTTCTTAATTTACTCAACGGCAAAGCGTCGATCGATTGGGTAGAAATCGCTTTTACCTGCGGTTACTTCGATCAGGCTCACCTCATCCACGATTTTCGGACGTTTGCGAATTGTACACCTACTGAGTATGTGGCAAAGCGCGGCTTCCATCCTTGCCATGTAGAGCTATCGAATTGAGGTCATTTTTTTACAATCCCTCAAGCTCCATGCTGCGCCATAATGAACCCTATCAGCAACCTAGCTACCAACTTGAGGGAGTCATGATTCATGATGGGCAGCGTCGCAATCATCTACTTTTCTGGTACAAGACATACGCATCTCATAGCCGAGGCGATCGCTTCTGGGGTCTATTGCCACGCTGATACTCGCGTTGATCTATTACGACTGATTAAACAGCATCCAGGTTTGCGTGCTACAGAACTTGCAGCCTTAACAAATCTGGATACACAGGTACTCAAAGTGAAAGTCCGTAAGTTAAAGAGCTTTGGGCTTACTGTAAGTATTGCGCGAGGCGGTTACCGGCTCTCCCACGAGGTTGCAAGATACTCAATCGCCTAGATTATGCTGGGGAACATACTTAGTAGTCCGGCATAGCAACAACCATGCACACTGACCTTTGAGAATGAATCAGTTATGACGCAAAGATGATTTGTGGCGGGTAATTGGCAACGTCAGGCATCACACGAAGCGCGGACCATTCAAGTGCAAACAGGAGAACAAAAGTGTATCACGTCACATCGCAAGACGGGACGAAGATAGCCTTTGACCGCGTTGGTCATGGCCCACCAGTAATCATAGTGAGCGGACTGCTCTGCGACCGAAGCAAGACTCAAGAGTTGGCTGAGCAACTCGCACAGTTGTTCACGGTGATCAATTTTGATCGTCGAGGACGGGGCGATAGCAGCGACACAGATCCGTATGCGGTTGAACGCGAGATTGAGGACATTGCTGCACTCATCAAAGAGGTTGGTGGTGCTGCGTCGATATATGGCCATTCTTCCGGCGCGGGACTCGCCTTGAATGCCGCAGCCAGCGGATTGGCCATGACCAAGCTAGTGCTGCATGAGCCGCCGTACGGTTCTGACGATGAAGAAAGCCAACGAAGTTCGCGCGAACTTGCTGAGAGCGTCAAAGCGTCCCTCTCAGAGGGTAAACGGGCTGATGCCATTACCCTCTTCATGACAGCCTCTGGCGTGCCAGATGAAGCGATCGAAGACATTCGTACCGATCCCACGATGCTCGCCATGGCTCCTACGATGGTGTATGACCACGAGGTCATGGGAGACTTCGAGCGAGGGGGGACGATACCATTGGAACTCGTCAAGACCATCAGGATTCCAACACTAGTGATCGCTGGGGGAGCTAGCCCGGATTTCTTTCGGGATGCTGCCACCCAGATCGCGGAGATTTTGCCTCAGGGAAAGCTCATCATTCTGGACGGGCAGGATCATGGGGCTTCTGCTGAGGTAGTCGCTCCAGTGGTGTCGGCGTTCTTTAATGGTGCCTAACATCACTCATCCAACGGCTTTATCATCTCACAATTCGCTTGGAGTGGACTGTTGAAAGATCTGGGTGCATTGCGAAGATGGTTTGCAACCGCTCAAGCAAACCGTTAGGCGGCTCAGGCTGTTGATTGGAAAGGTAGCCTGAATGTAATCTTTTGTACTGATTAGGACTATAACTTATGCAAGTCACTGCTTCTGCAATCTCACTCAATGTTGATGATGTAACTGCCTCCGCCACATTCGTCAAGCAACACTTCGGCTTTAGCGAGGTAATGTCAGCCGATGGCTTTGTGTCACTCTCTAGGAAAGATGTTGGGTTTAACCTAATCTTCCTGAGAACTGGACTGGAAAGCTTCAAGCCAATCCACATGCGCGGACATAAAGCAGACGGGTTGTTGATTGCCTTAGTGGTAAATGACATCGATACAGAATATGAGCGAATACAAGCAGAAGGGGTAACGATTACGACTGCAATTGAAACCGAACCCTGGGGAGAACGATTTTTTCAAGTCAGCGATCCAAATGGTGTTGTAATTCAACTTGTTCAGTGGATGACAGAGCCAAATCAGCAACCGTAATCTAGGATTGTGTAAATGGCAAGAACAAAATGCTAATAATTTCAAATATGAACTACAGAAACTACATCACTATCGAACCAAATAAACGCGGTGGTAAGCCTTGTGTGCGTGGCTTGCGAATTACGTTTTATGAAGTGCTTGAGTACCTGGCTTCCGAGATGACCGAAGCGGAAATTCTCGACGATTTTCCCGATCTGACACGAGAAGATTTAAAAGTCTGTATTGCTTATGCTGCTGACCGTGAGCGTCGGTTTATGACTGCTCCATTACCCGCATGAAATTACTTTTTAATGAAAACTTGTTACCCAAGTTACTGCAACGTTTGATTGAACTTTTTCCAAATTCGCTTCATGTTCGAGATGTAGACATAAAAGCAACGAACGACCCAATAGTTTGGGATTACGCAAAAGCTAATGTCTCGTGATGTTTTAACCTCACTATCACTTTGCAGGAAGCATGATGGGCAGCGTCGCAATTATCTATTTTTCTAGTACGGGAAATACGCATCTCATGGCTGAAGCGATCGCCTCTGGGGTTCATCGTCACGCTGATACTCGCGCTGATTTACTGCGAATTGAAGGGATACAAATCAAAGATGGGCGATGGTTCGATGAAAAGTTTATGGAGTGTCTCCAAATGGCAGATGCAATTCTATTTGGTTCTCCGACCTATATGGGTGGGGCTGCTGCTCAGTTCAAGGCATTCGCTGATTTCACCAGTGAGACATGGTTTACGGAATCTTGGAAAGATAAACTAGCAGGTGGATTTACGCATGGCGCGGCGCTCAGTGGCGACAAACTGAATACACTGATTTATTTCAGCATTTTCGCGGCTCAACATGGCATGGTATGGGTGAATCCTGGAGAAATTGATTGCACAGCGAGAGGGACAAGCGACGAAACAAATCGCCTCGGATCTTATTTAGGTGTGATGGGACAAGCCTATTTAGACTTTGAGCAAAAAGAGCCAGAACTTCATCCAGGCGATCGCCTAAGCTGCGAACACTTTGGACAACACATCGCAAAATGGGTGCATCGAATCAAATAGCTCAAACCTTTTGACACCATGTTAATCAAACATCCAGTTCTTGAGCGGATCGCAGATGGAACAGTCACCTTAGCATTTCGTCGGTGGAAGCGCCCAACGGTTAAAACAGGGGGGCAGCTTAGAACAGCCGTCGGTATTTTGGCGATCGATGCAGTGACTGTGATTAATGTTAATGAGATTACCGAAAAAGAAGCTCAAAAAGCTGGCTACTCATCTTGCTCAGAATTATTGCAAACGCTAGCCCAAAATGGAGAGGGTGAAGTATATCGCATTAGTTTTCACTTTGCGGAACAAGATCCTCGTGAAGTGCTGAGAGAGCAGATCAATCTCACCGATGACGAACTCGCTGAAGTTCATCGAAAGCTCACGCAACTTGATTTAAAAAGCCAAGATGGTTTCTGGACAATGACAGTTCTACGACTGATTAAACAGCATCCAGGTTTGCGTGCTACAGAGCTTGCAACTTCAGCAGACCTAGATCCACAAGTACTCAAAGTCAAGGTACGTAAACTCAAGGAGATTGGACTCACTGAAAGCATTGCGCGGGGAGGCTACCGGCTATCGCCACGAGGTTGCGAAATTCTCAATCGTCTTGACTCTACTTAGTCGTCCCTGAAAAACTCCCATAATTTTGAGATACCTGAATACCAATTGGTGTGAAATAGGGGCTTCAGCGGGCGGTTTGGGCAGACCCAGATTTGGGTACTACCAGAAAATAGGCGGTTTGAGTCTCTCTAGAACTTGGGATTCTGCCAGACTTTGTAAGGGTTTGCGCGTTTTCTTGCAAATTTTTAGCTGCTTTTTGAGGCTGGAACCATTGCTCTGACTGGGTCTATTAGGTTTTTCAGGGACGACTACTTAACATTTTTGTGCAACACCCTTAGCGACACCGCATAACAACCCGCTTGAACCCGACCGCCAAAAGGTTGTCTGCTGAGTGTTCGAGGTTATCTGCGGCGGGTTAAGCGGAACGTTATCCCGCAGGGTCATCGGTTAGGTAGTAGTCTGAAGCTTATCAGTTGGTGTCCAACATCAACATGTCTTGGGGTGCAGAACCAGTTCAGTGAGTGGAAAGCTTTATGGAAGGCTTAATGAACTTGAGCCTGTAAAAGCGTCGAGTTTAGCACCACCAATCTATTTGAACAACTACAGCACCGTATTAGCATCGGGGCTAATTTTGAGTAGTGCTAAGCTGACTGGAACGGCGAATTTAGGCAGTTTGAAAGGTACAGCTATAGTGGGGGCACTAAGCGGTGGAAGTGAAGTGAGTTCCGAGGCAAGAGCATTTGGAATTTCAGGCTAGGGTGATACTTTTACCCTTACATCCAACACTCTACCAATCGGAGCAATGGTTCCAGTTTCACTTCGATTGGACTTAGAGCGTACTGTAGATGCTAGGGAGTCGCCATATGGTCTTGCCCTAGCTAATGCAGACCTTCGCTTATCATCTCAAAGGGCATGCTTTAGTTTTCTTTGGTGAAATTGCCAGTCAGGGTTGGCTTGATATTGTCCCGATCCGATTTGTCATGTTTACAGAAGTGGATTTGTCGATCGACAGCGATGATAGGGTTGTTTGGCGATTAGCCCAAGAAAATCAAATGATTCTGCTCACAGCCAACCGCAGCATGAAAGGAAAGGATTCGTTGGAACAAGTCATGCGTGAAGAAAATACCTCAGTATCGTTGCCCGTGATTACGATCAGGAACGCTGACCGCCTACTAAACGACTCCGGGTAGGGTATTCGAGATACTGCTCGTGTATTGAAGATTCGCCCAACGACGGTCATAGAAGAATCAAAAAAAGAACGAGCCTTAGTACAAGTGAATGAACCATTAATCAAAGCGTTGAAGCTCACTTCAGTCGCCATGGTTCAACGAGTGGAAGCGGCTGAACTCGATGAGACGTGGGGTCTTGTGGGTTCCAAAAAGTACCAACGATGGTTGTGGCACGCGATCGACCCTAAAACAGGACAAATGTTAGCCTCTGTTCCAGCAGACCACCAAGATGATGCGTTCAAACAATTGCAGAATTTGCTTGAGCCGTTTGGGATTCAACATGACTACAGCGATGGCTGGGGAGCTTATTTAAGAGGTTTAGAATCATCCCAGCACACCGTCGGCAAACGGAACACTCAGAAAATTGCGTGTCAAAATCTACGGTGCCGAAGCCGGAAATCTAGCCCTGAAGCTATTGCCCTACGGCGGACTTTATCTGGCAGGAGGCATCGCTGCAAAAACCCTGGCACTGATGCAGTCGGGCGAATTTATCCAGGCATTTACCCGCAAGGGTCGAATGGGTGCTTTGCTCGAACGAATTCCAGTTCATGTTGTTCTGGAGCCGCAAGTTGGCTTAATTGGGGCAGCGTTATTCGCAGCAGCGATCTGAATCTGCAATCCTCGAATCGATCTATAGATAAGTTTTCGCTTAACTTTAGCTCCATCTTTTTCCACAAACGCTGCCGCACCGCAGATACTTTATCCAGGTCTCATATCGCCTGACTATTATCGCAAGAGGTCATCCGGATGAAGAAGGCATTCAAGGATCGTTTATCTGTCAAAATTGGCATTGCCTCAGCCGTTGCTGCAACTATCTCGATCGCAGTTGCGACAGTAACGATCGCCAATTCTAATGATCAAGCCACTCAGCCTACAGCCAGTGAAAATTGGGTTGCTCAAAGTCAACCTGAAACTGGTTTTTCTGGCACATTTGTGGCAGCAGAAGCACCTACTACTGGAACTGCGCGAGTGGTGGAAATGAGTGGAGAGCGTTATCTGGTGCTGGACGCTGCCTTCAGCACAACCGATCAGGCTCCGGATTTGCACGTCATCCTGGAAACCTCGAATGTGCCGCCCAACAGCTACTCGAATTTTGGCACTTTCATCAATCTGGGGGCACTGCAAAAAGTGAACGGCGAACAACGCTATCCCATTCCAGATGCCATTGATGTCTCGCAGTTTAAGTCAGTGTCAATCTGGTGTCGCATGGCAAATGCCACGATCGGGTACGCAACGCTTGGAGGAGCCAGCACAGCCAGGGTTCAATAGGACATTCTCTTCAACGCTCCGCTGATGTTCAGATTCATTCGCAAACTATCTTCGTTAGAGATTGACATCATGAACCGGCTCAGTCTTCCAACCGTTATTTTGGGTGGTGGATTCACGGGGTTATTTACAGCACTTCATCTCTGCCATCACGGTCACTCCCAGCCCATTATTCTGATCGATCAAGCCGATCGCTTTGTGTTTAAGCCGCTGCTGTATGAATTGCTAAGCGGCGAAATGACCGACAGCCAGGTGCAGCCGCGCTATGAGCAATTGCTGGACTGTGACAGGATTACGTTTGTGCGAGATACGGTTCAGGACATTGATCTCCAGCAGCGACAAATTAAACTCGCATCGGGACTGCACTACAGCTACGCGAACCTTGTCCTGGCATTAGGCAGTACCACAAACTACTTTGGCATTCCAGGGGCTGAAAAATACACCTTTGCGTTTCGCACCGGGGAAGATGCCCTTGCCCTGGGACGACACCTGCGAGACTGCCTCCAGCAAGCCAGCCAGACAACTGATTCAGCGCATCGTCGCGCCCTGCTGAATGTGGCGATCGTCGGTGCAGGTCCGTCTGGGGTGGAAATGGCGGCGACTCTGGCAGATTTGCTGCCCCAGTGGTATCGCAAGCTGAATGGTGATCCCGAAGAGATTCAGATTACGATTTTGAACCGCAGTCAGGAAATTCTCAAAGGAGACATCAACAGCCATTTGCGAGAAGCGGCGGAGAAGGCACTGCAGCAGCGCAGGATTCCAGTGCAGATCATCACTGGGGCAGCCGTCAGCAGCATGACGCCTGAATCGTTGCAGTACAACCAGCAGGAAGGCAAATCGATCGTTGCTGCCACGGTAATCTGGACGGCTGGAACGGCGGTCAACCCCTTGCTGCACAATCTGGCGATTCCTGATGAATTGCGCGATCGATCAGGGCGTTTGAAAGTTGCGCCGACGATGCAGCTTCCTGGGTTTCCAGAGGTGTTTGTGGGCGGCGACAACGCCGTGCTGGATGTGATGCTGCCTGCAACGGCTCAAGTTGCCTATCAGCAGGGAGCGGCGATCGCCCACAACCTGATGGCGTTAGTGGAAGGCAAACCGCTCAAACCCGCCAGGGTGGCGCTGCGAGGCACGCTGATGAAGCTGGGTCTGGGGGAAGCAGCGGCAAACTTGTTCGACCACTTCATTATCGGCGGGCGATCGGGACATCTGATTCGCCAGGGAACCTATCTGGAGCTTTTACCGACTCCGGTTCACAACTTCAAGGCAACCTTCGATTGGCTCACAGACGAAATCTTTCGCCGTCACAGTTCGTCCCCTTTGACAAAACCTCCAATCTCTTTGCTTCAGCGGCTCGGAGATGTTGCAGCCGTTCTGGTTGTCCTGAGTAGCGGCGCATTGTTCTGGCGAGCGGTACAGCCGAATCAGTTCAATCAGGTCTTTCAGGCGACGGGTGTTCCGCATTTGTTAGACAACTTGCAGCAGAGTCAATAAGTCGTGCAAGGTTCATCAAGGTTCATCAAGGTTCATCACTGTAAAACCATAAAACCATGTTATGAGGAGCTAAACATGCTCAAAGATACTTACGACCAGCGAATTGAACGAAAGACCGATCGCGACACGCTAAAGATATCGATCGCAACCATGCGTGTGCTTCTGGGGCTGTTTTTCATTCTTTCAGGTATTGCCAACTACATCTACTTTCGCGCACCGGGCGGCTTTTTTGAAACGGTAACGCAGAGTAAACTCGCTTTGTGGGGCTGGGGTTTTCAAGGCATTGGTCCACTGCCCGCTTTTCTGGCTCTGCCCTATGCCTACTTGCTGCCTGCAACTGAAATGGCGGTTGGCGTTGCCTTTGTGATCGATCGCTGGGTGCGATGGGCAGGCATTGTGATGATGCTGATGCTCCTGAGTTTTATCCTCGCGTTTGGTTTAATTGGTCCGAATGGACTGCTGCCGAACAACCAGGGCAACTGGGACAAGAATGTGTTCATGCTGATCGGGGCATGGATTTGTGCGGCTTACGATCGACATCCATTGAAGCGCGGAATCAACCTGCATTAGTGATGCAATCAATATGCCAACGCAGCCACTGTCTCCTGCTGTTTTTTCTTGAAAGTATCAGTGGCAATCTGGGGAAGATGAATGCTTCTCCAGGTTTTGTATTGATATTTTGTATTGATAGGATCAACGCCTGTCAACTCAGAATGCTAGAACATTCATTCAGCAATGCCGTTTATCGTAAGCTTGGGAGTATACCATGAGCAATCGATACTCATTTATTGGCGGCGATCGGGGAGAGTGGCAGGTTACGGATATCCGAGGGGTGGCTGGCTCTGGTTTAGAGCGGGTTGACAGAGTAAATGTGATCAACGATGCTGCGGAATTACCGCTGAATTGCGCGTGGGTGCTTCAGGGTTTCGCTAGCAACATTCGCTATTCTAAACGAGATGAACTGACCGCCCTTCAAGCCGTGCAGCCTGCGCTCAATCGATCGGCAGCCATTTTTGCGGTACTCATTCCCATCAAAAAATCCGCTCAGTGGTGGGAAATGGCACAGGATGAGCGGCGAGCCATTTTTGAAGAAGAGTCCCATCATACAACGGTGGGCATGGATTATCTGCCGGGGGTTGCCCGACGGCTGCTTCACTGTCGAGACCTGGAGGAGTCTTTTGATTTTCTCACCTGGTTTGAATTCGCGCCGGAACACAGCCAGGCTTTTGATGAATTACTGCTGCGAATGCGCGCCAGCAAAGAGTGGGACTATGTGGAGCGCGAAGTTGAGGTGCGCCTGAAACGAGACAATGCCAGATAATATCGATCGGTTTATCCTGCAATAAACTTAAGCGCAATACCATTTATACAGTAGCGCTTCCCAGTGGGTGCAGGT
>Ga0224722_1001152_pt1 | contig 14898 bp, 12 predicted proteins | sample Balambano_FR1_Me_FD_161646 | JGI IMG/M metagenome (GOLD analysis project Ga0224722, IMG submission 161646) | Freshwater sediment microbial communities from Lake Towuti, South Sulawesi, Indonesia - Balambano_FR1_MetaG | ecosystem: Environmental > Aquatic > Freshwater > Lake > Sediment | place... | reverse complement strand
CACCATTTCCCTCAACCCTGAGAAAAATGCCGTGCAAAACGCCCAGAGCTATTACAAACAACATCAAAAGCTGAAACGAGCCCGGAACGCGGTGGAACCGCTGTTGACAGAGGTATTGGCAGAGGCAGCGTACCTAGAGCAGGTTGAAGCGGCTGTGGTGGAGTTAGACTGCTATCAAACATTAGAAGATCTTGGTGCCCTACAAGAAATTCGGGATGAACTGATTCAGCAAGGCTATCTAGAAGACACCAGCTATCGTCGATCGCACCCTTCCCCCCAGGATTCTGCCAGTCAGCCTCATCGCTATCGCACACCTAGCGGCCTAGAAGTGCTAGTAGGGCGAAACAATCGGCAAAATGACCACCTTACCTTTCGCATGGCAACAGATTACGATCTGTGGTTCCATACTCAAGAAATTCCTGGAAGCCATGTGCTGCTGCGCTTGGAACCAGGAACAACCCCAGAAGTCAGTGACCTACAATTTGCTGCCGACCTAGCAGCTTACTACAGCCGTGCCCGCCAAACGGAACTGGCACCTGTCATCTACACTCAGCCGCGCCACGTTTACAAGCCAAAGGGAGCAAAACCTGGCATGAGTGTGTACAAGCACGAAACTGTTCTTTGGGGAAAACCTCAACAGGCGCTGAAATTGATCAAATCTCAACTCGAGGTAGTGCTGGATCACAAGCAATGATGACACAGATCACTAACCGCACCGATCTTCAACTGTAGCAAATTTTTCAAGAAACCCTCAAAAATCAATAAACTTTTGTGTCTAAAAGTTTGTGTATCTTGTTACAATCTAGTAAAGAGGGAAAAACCCGATGCAAGTTTGGGAACGCGCAGCGGGATTCCTCCAAATGAGAGAACAACGCAGCTAATTTCAAAAGGCCAGCCCTGCTGGTCTTTTTTGTTTGCCGATTCCCAGAATGAACAGCTTAAAGGCTTGCCGTTTCCAGCAGTCGTTGCCCTCAAGTGCCTTGTTAACAAGTGTCAATCTGTAGGATTAGGACTAGAATAAGAACCATTCTCAAGTTAGAATAACGACCGTTCCTATTTTTGGTTATGCTGTGTGGCTCAACTGGAGCGGGACTATGGTTTGAAAGCCTTTTATTCTTGCAATTGCTTATCTATGCACATTACACTTCGACAATTGGTTGTAGCACTATTGCTGTTTCCTACGTTAGCGATCGCTGCTTGCACTACTCCAACTAACAACGCTACCAGTAATGGCACTACGCAATCGTCTACTCAGGCTTCTCCAGCGGTAACTGCCAATCGCCTTAAGGTCATGACCACTGTGCTGCCGGTCTATTTATTTACCAAAGCGGTGGTTGGCGATGCGGCTGATGTGGATTTGCTGATTAAACCTGGAACCGAAGTGCACGACTACCAATCTACCCCAAACGATGTGAAGGCGATCGCCCAGTCAGATGTGGTGATCAAAAATGGTCTTGGACTGGAGGAGTTTCTCGATAGCACAATTAAAAGTGCTGAAAACACTAAGCTGACAGTGATAGATACCAGTCGGGGCATCCAAACGCTGGGAGAAATTTCTCCTGTGGTATCGGTGTCTGATAAAGGAGAGGCTCATAGCCATGATCACGACCGTGACCATAGTCACAGTGGCGATCATGACCACAATGACAAGGACAAAAAAGGCGGTAAAGATAAGAAAGTAGATGCTCACACCCATGCCGATGGCAATCCTCATGTGTGGCTCGACCCGATGCTGGCCAAGCGGCAGGTAGAAACGATTCGAGATGAGCTGAGTGCGATCGATCCTAAAAACAAAGAAAAATATACGGCCAATGCGGCTGCTTACATTGAGCAGCTTGACAAGCTGAACGACGAATTTGAGCAGCGCCTCAAAGGCTATAAAGATCGGACATTTATCACGTTTCATGATGCCTTTCCCTACCTGGCTAAGCGCTACCAGTTGCAGCAAGTAGCAGTGGTGGCTATTCCAGAAGATCAGCTTTCTCCTGGGGATGTGCAAAGGACGATCGCAGCAGTGAAACAGTACAACGCTAAAGCGTTGCTGAGTGAACCGGGTGTAGACAATAAGTTGTTGGATAGTCTGGCCAACGACCTGAATCTGAAGTTGGGCGCGCTTGATTCGCTAGAGGCGGGACAGCTCGATCCGCAGTATTACTTCACGGCCATGCGAGCTAACTTGGCAACGCTGGAGGCTGCATTTCAGTAATTGAGCATGGTTAGGCTAGTTGGAGCACGTGGAGATGAAATGCCACCGAGTGATGCGATCGTCCGAGTGCAGGGATTGACCGTGCAACGGGGTCACTACACAGCGGTGCAAGACGTTTCGTTTGAAATAAAGCCGGGGAGTTCTACGGCGATCGTGGGACCCAATGGATCGGGCAAAAGCACGCTGGTACAGGCCATACTGGGATTGTTGCCACATGCAGCCGGGTCTGTAGAAATTTTTGGCCGCCCACTGCGACGGTTAGGCAATTTGTGCCACCAGATTGGTTACATGCCCCAAAATTTTCTTTTTGATCGCACATTCCCAATTTCGGTGGGCGAACTGGTGGGCTTGGGTTGGGTTAAGCAAGCAGCACTAGACTCTAAATCATGTACTAACCGCACCCAGGCCATTGCCATAGCCCTACAACGGGTGAATGGCTATCATCTACGACGGCAAGCGATCGGTACCCTCAGCGGCGGCGAAGTCAAACGGGTATTGCTGGCCTACTGTTTGGTTATGTCCCGGCGACTGCTGGTGCTGGACGAAGCTTTCGCTGAGGTCGATATTCAAGGAGAAGCCGAATTCTACAGCCTACTGCGAGAACTGATGCTAGAAAAAGGTTGGACAGTAGTGCAGGTTTCCCACGATTTGGATATGGTTAGTCGCCACTGTGACCAAATTTTGTGCGTTAACCGTCGCCTTATTTGTTCTGGACAACCAGAACAGGCACTATCTCAGGAAAATTTGCTAGCAACCTACGGCAATGGTGCCAGTCGCTATCACCATCGTCACGATTAAAGCGTTCTGATGGGTTAACAAACCTAGCTGATGCAATATCCCCACCCAGCGCAAAAACCACTCCTCACAGAAAGCAAAGGCAACTATTGACTTTTGCTAATCCGCTCATTCGAGGGAATTTCCCGATCGCACTTCTATTACTCAGACGGCTTCTTTCCTTCATGCAGAATGAGTTGATTGCCATCGGGATCATAGGCGTAAATTTCGCACCCGTGGGAAGCTGTAATGATGGTTCCAGGCGGAGGATAGCCGATCGCGCTGAGATGAGCAATTGCCTGATCCAAATCCTCTACCTCCAAACACAAACTCATCCTGGCTGGTGATTCGTCTAAAACCACTGGCACAATGGCTAACGCATCTTTGGGACGAAAAATCCCTAAGCGCAGGCCAGGAAGTTGGAATTCGGCATAAATTTGCGGACGTAGCTGTGTCGGTTCCTGTCCCAACAGTTGTTGATAAAACGCCACTAGCCCTACAAAGTTAGGAGTTCCTAACGTTAAAAATGCTGTGGTTAACTTTAAGCTCATCGCAATTAAAGGATTGAGGTATTCTGAACTAATTGAACAGGGAAAGGGGTTTGACGCCGCTATGAAATTGGCAGCACGGGTTGGAAAGGTGACACCATCGATGACCTTGGCGATCGCCGCTAAGGCCAAGGCGCTGAAAGAAAGCGGCCTCGATGTGTGCAGCTTTAGCACGGGGGAACCGGACTTTCCTACCCCTGCCCATATCCAGGATGCGGCGAAACAGGCACTGGATCAAGGCAAAACTAAGTATGGAGCCGCTGCGGGAGAAATGCCCTTGCGCGAGGCGATCGCCCGAAAACTGCGAGATGAGAATGGCCTTTGCTACGGCGCTGAAAATGTGCTGGTAACCAATGGCGGCAAGCACTCGCTGTATAACTTGATGATGGCGACGATCGAAGCGGGCGATGAAGTCATCATTCCAGCTCCCTACTGGCTTAGCTATCCCGAAATGGTGCATCTAGCGGGAGGCACTCCGGTAATTGTGCCCACTGATCCGCAAAATGACTATAAAATCACTCCAGATCAATTGCGCACAGCGATTACGCCCCAGACTCGCTTCTTTGTGCTCAATACGCCTTCCAATCCATTGGGCACTGTTTACAAACCGGATGAAATTCGTGCCCTGGCTGATGTTGTCGTGGAGCATAATATTTTTGTGGTTTCGGATGAAATTTACGAGAAACTGCTCTACGACGGTGCCGAGCACCTCAGTATTGGTTCTGTTAATCCAGACATTTTCGATCGCACAGTGGTCAGCAGTGGCTTTGCCAAAGCCTTTGCGATGACAGGCTGGCGAGTGGGCTACCTGGCAGGCCCTGTGGATATTGTGAAAGCAGCTACTACTGTACAAGGTCACAGCACTTCTAACGTTTGCACCTTTGCCCAGTATGGGGCGATCGCTGCTCTAGAAGGCTCCCAAGTGTGCGTTGAAACTATGCGCCAAGCCTTTGCCCAACGTCGTCAGGTGATGCTGGATGCCATCAGTGCTATTCCTGGTATTACCTGCCCCAAGCCTGATGGAGCCTTTTACCTGTTTCCCAATATCAGCAAAACTGGACTTACCTCCTTGGAGTTTTGCGATGCCTTGCTGGAAGAACAGCAAGTTGCCGTCATTCCTGGCATTGCCTTTGGTGCCGATGATCATATTCGCCTTTCCTATGCGACTGATCTGGACACGATTAAAAAAGGCATGGAACGTTTGGATACCTTTTTGCGATCGCGCCTGTAATGCCGTGCTCACTAAAGAATAAGAAAGTAGATCAGGATAAAAAGCCGACTTGCACAAGAAACAGAAACCTCTATGAGTTCTTTTGATTTTAGGAAATCTCTTCATGTGGTCATTGTTCAAGTCACGGGAATTAGCAGCAGACGAATTAGAAGAACGGCGGAAGCGAAATCCGAACCGAATCCGTGATCACCTCGCCAATGAACGAACCTATCTTGCCTGGATGCGAAGTGCGATCGCCCTGATGGGATTTGGTGTCCTGATTGTGCGGCTTCGCATTCTGCGTCCTCCACTTGCCCCTCAACCGCCCGGCAATGGTTGGAGACTTGGATTAGCATTTGCGATCGTGGGTTTGCTGTCCGTCCTTCTTTCCACGCAGCATTACTTTGCCGTGCGCGATGACATCGAAGAAGATACCTATGAACCCCCCGATCGCTGGGTACTTCTTTCCAGCCTTGCCATTTTGCTGCTCGGTGCAGGAGTCATCTACTACGTCTTCACTGTGCCGTTGGAACTGAGCACCGTTTTAATCGAGTAATCGTTCATCAATGAACTTACATCAAAAGTTCAATATGGCAGGCATGATCCTGTCATATTCTGTATCACGGTTGAAGTGTTGATTCTGTATTGGACAATTCCACCCATGAAAAATGGCGATCGCTACATACCATCTCAAACAGAGTAGGCTAGTTTCCAACTAGCTCCAACCAGTAAAACATAGACCGCAAATTTCAGAAGTCGTTGAGGCGCAGTTTGACACAGTTTTGCGCCCACTAATACTCCCGGCACTGACCCCAACCAAATCGGCAGTACCAGCGACCAATCCACGGAGCCTAATCCTAAATGTCCCAATGAGGTAAACCCCAGTAAAATTGCGGCTTGAGCTAGATCAGTTCCCACAAGTCGTTGAGCATCCAACCGGAAAAAAGCAATCAGCACGATCGCAAATAAGGAACCAGACGAAACACTGGTCATGCCGACAATACAACCCAACACTGCTCCAAGTGCAATGGCTCCTGCCCGTCCTGCCCATGTCGTGAGATCGAGTGCGGGTAGCTGGGGTAGCTGAAAATTTGGCGCAAGTGTCAATACCATCAACTGCACTAATGCCAACAGCGTCACCAGTAAAATTGCCACTCCAATGCAGCGCATTAAGAGAGCATCCAAATCAAGACTAGTCGCGTGTTTGAGTTGATGTAGGATACCCACGCCCAGCAAAGCACCCGGCACACTCCCTGTTGCCAACCATTGCACGATCTGGCGATCGACGGTTTGTTGCCGCCAATGCTTGATACCACCTACCACTTTCATCAGCGTTGCTGCCACAACATCCGAGCTAACCGCGATCGACGGAGGTACTTGAAAGACTCCAATCAACATGGGGGTAATCAAGGAAGCTCCCCCAAGTCCAGTCATGCCAACAACAATACCCACGCCAAAGCTGAGCAACGGCAGAAAAATTTCATTCATAGCAGTTTAGAAAAGTAGGATGCGGTGATTTGGTATATCACTGAGAAACGCTTCTACCCGGAATCTGTTGGAGTGCTTTGCAATCGCTCTTTTACAAAAAGCAATGTTATCTAATCCATCCTGTAGCCAAGGCTAATTGATCAGATTGGGTTGAGCATCGTAAAACCCGATGCTAGCCTTGATTTTGCAAGTTTTGTCAGTTAATCAAAAACTATTGGTTTCACGTCAAACTTGAGATAGAGCGTTAAGAGTCGGCTTCAATAAAGAAGTTGGATCACTCTCTAATAACGCTTTTATGGACAAGCCAATCTATCCTATTACTCTAAACTCAGGTAGGGCTTAACGTTGGATCGGCAAACACCTTCACTTGCTTAGGTGTGACGTATACAGTTTGATGGCGCTGAAGTTTGAGTTGATCGTACTCCTCTCGACTCAAATGAGCTGTTACTGTTTGTCCGGTTTCTAACTCTAACTCAGCCTGAATTTCCCAACCTAGATGGATGAGTCGTTCGACTCTTGCCGTCACAGTTTCATCACTCGGTTGGAGCTGAATTAATATATCTTGCGGTCGCCAAAATACGCGAACTGAAGAATCTAAGGAGCGATCGCAAGATCCATGATGATCCCAGGTAGCATCACTACCCAGCACTTTGCCATCACGGGGTATCAATTTTGAAACTGGTGGCAGCACGTTCACCGGACCAATAAAACTCATCACAAACGATGAAGCTGGATTGTCATAAATCTCGGCAGCAGAGCCAACTTGCTCGACTCGTCCATGATTCATAATCACGATTTCATCTGCCACTTCCATCGCTTCTTCCTGGTCGTGGGTGACGAATACGGTTGTGACATTCACTTCGTGGTGCAAATTTCTTAGCCAGGTTCGCAGTTCCTTTCGCACTTTGGCATCTAGCGCTCCGAAGGGTTCATCAAGCAATAACACTCTAGGTTGAACTGCTAGTGCTCGTGCTAGCGCCACCCGCTGCCGTTGTCCACCAGAAAGTTGAGATGGGTAGCGATCGCCCAGTCCCGTCAGTTGCACCAGATCGATCAATTCTTCAACTCGATGACGAATCCGACTTTTAGGGACTTTGCGAATTTCTAGAGCAAAGGCAACATTCTGGCGCACCGTCAGATGCTTAAACAAAGCATAGTGCTGGAACACAAAGCCAATATGCCGTTCCTGCACCTTGCGGTAGGTTGCATTCTCTCCAGTCAGGTAGATATGCCCGATATCCGGCTGCTCCAATCCGGCAATCATTCGTAACAGCGTCGATTTGCCGGAGCCAGAGGGACCTAACAGTGCAACCAGAGAACCTGTTTTAATCTCCAAATTAACAGCGTCGATCGCACGGAAGGAGCCAAATTGCTTGGATACGTCTTGAACCGTTATGCCCATAATGAACCTTTTGCTTTCAAGGATACCGCAGTATACTACGGTTACTCTATCGGTAAATAGTTATTTTGTAAATATGCCTCTTGTTTACCCTCTTAGCTTTGTGGAACTTTACCGCTTCAAGGCAAACTTTGCTAACTCTCTATCAGTGGAAAGTTGCTTGTATTAGTAACGGTTCTATGATGCCGTAGCGTGCAACTAAATTAGTTCACTTGGAATTAGCATTGGGCATAAATCTGGTCAAACACAGCACTATCAACAAAAAACTGTGCAGAATCTCAGCTACTAAAGCTTTTAATCTCTGCTTAAAAGTGGAGTAACAAATAATGTTTGTCTTGCAACAAAACTAGCAGCATTTGGTTGCGATTATTGCCAATTAGTAATACTCTCTATATGGAGTTTAGCTGGAGGTGCCGCTATGCAAACCTTTCCCTCTCGTGAGGTACTGCACCGCTTTCCATTTAAACTCGCTGATGTAGCTGTTTTGTTGGGCACGTTGGTGCTGATTGCATTGGTGGCACGAGTTGGTGCTGGAGCCTTCGTCAGTTTTCAACCCTCGAAACCTATGCCTGCGATCGACCTTGATCCGCGTAACCTGCCATACTACGCGGCGCGATCGACTTTGCGCATGTTCATTGGACTAATTTTTTCAACTCTTTTTACTTTTATTTATGGCTACATTGCAGCCAACAATCGCCGTGCGGAACAAGTGATGATTCCGTTGTTGGATATTTTGCAATCAGTGCCAGTATTGGGCTTTCTTTCTATTACAGTAACGGGATTCATTGCCCTATTTCCAGGTAGTTTGCTAGGCTTGGAAGCCGCTTCTATTTTTGCAATTTTTACAGGTCAAGTATGGAATATGACCTTCTCTTTCTATCACTCGTTGCGGACAATTCCTGCTGAGTTAGATGAAGCAACACAAGTCTATCGACTTTCGGCTTGGGAACGGTTTACCAAACTGGATGTGCCGTCTTCCATGATGGGCTTAGTGTGGAATGCCATGATGAGCTTTGGTGGCGGCTGGTTTTTTGTTACCCAGAGTGAGGCAATTACAGTTCTGAATAAAGACTTCACTCTTCCTGGGCTAGGGTCTTATGTAGCAGCCGCGATCGCTGCCGAAAATTTGTCTGCAATGGGTTGGGCATTGTTGGCGATCGCGGTTGTGATTCTATTGTGTAACTGGCTGTTTTGGCAACCATTAGTGGCTTGGGCTGACAAGTTTCGGCTAGAGCAAAGTGCTGCTGCTTCAGCCCCCAAGTCGTGGTTGTATGACTTGTTCAAAGCAGCGCGCCTTCCTAGTTTGGTGGGAAAGGTTTTTGCACCAGTGGGTGATAGCATTAACCGTTCCTTGTCTGCTCTAACGCCTCCACGTCCACCCCAACCAGTTAACCCAGTTCAGCAGGCTCAAGGCGATCGTGTGTTTAATCTGCTTTTGCGGTTGGTGACTGGAGCACTAGTGGCGTTAGTTTTGCACTTTATTTTGAGCAGCGTAGGGATTGGGGAAGTGTTTAAGGTGTTTCAGTTGGGGCTGCTGACGCTGTTGCGTGTAATTGTACTTATGCTAATTGCTACCGTGATCTGGACACCAATTGGTGTGGCGATCGGGTTTAATCCTCGACTAGCAAATTTTTTCCAGCCTGTTGTACAGTTCCTAGCCTCGTTTCCAGCCAATTTTCTCTTTCCTTTTGCGACAGTATTTTTCATTCGCACCAATATCAGTATTGAAGTCGGCAGTATTCTGCTGATGGCTCTGGGCGCACAATGGTATATCTTGTTTAATTCGATCGCCGGAGCTATGAGTGTGGCAACCGACCTGCGAGAAATGACTACTAGCTTTCGGTTGCGTGGTTGGCAATTGTGGAAACAACTGATTATTCCTGGCATTTTTTCGTCTTGGGTGACTGGTGGCATCACCGCTAGTGGAGGAGCCTGGAATGCCAGTATTATTGCGGAAATTGTTACTTGGGGATCGTCAACCCTGACAGCTACTGGCTTAGGTGCCTACATTGAACAGGCGACTAACCAAGGTGACTGGCCACGCATTGTGTTAGGAATCGGCATGATGATTTTGTTTGTGGTTGGGCTTAACCGATTGCTTTGGCGTCCACTCTATAATCTGGCGGAGACCAAATATCACTCGTAACTATTACTTTTAATGTGCTCAATAGTTCATTTCTAAATCCAGTCTTTAGATAAAAACAACCTAACCTATATGACAACAATCCAAGTTAAAGAATCATCAAGCAACGACGTATTGATTACGCTAAATAATGTTAGTAAGAGCTTTCCTCAGCCAGATGGCAAGGGTGAGCACTTGGTGCTGAGCAACATTGACCTTACCATTCGTACTGGCGAAGTAGTGGCTTTGTTGGGGCGCAGTGGTAGTGGCAAAAGTACCCTACTACGAACAATGGCAGGATTGCTTAAGCCTAGCCAAGGACAGGTATTTAATCGAGGCAAGCAGTTGCTGGGAGCTAATCCCGATGTAGCGATCGTGTTTCAAAGCTTTGCATTGTTACCCTGGCTGACAGTGCTGGAAAATGTGGAAATTGGACTAGAAGCACAGGGGGTTGATCGAATTACTCGTCGGGTTAGAGCATTGAAGGCGATCGACCTGGTAGGGTTGGATGGCTTTGAAACTGCCTATCCAAAAGAACTGTCTGGAGGAATGAAGCAGCGGGTGGGTTTTGCACGAGCATTTGTGATGGAGCCTACAGTACTGTTTATGGATGAACCGTTTAGTGCTCTAGATGTACTGACGAAGGAGAATTTGCGGGGTGAAATTGACGACCTGTGGAATGCAGGGGAATTTCCCTCTAAAAGTATTGTAATTGTGACCCATGATATTGAGGAAGCTGTGTTCTTGGCCGATCGCATTGTTGTGTTGGGAGTCAATCCTGGATGTATTCGGGGTGAAGTGACGATCGATTTACCACGTTCCCACGATCGCACTAGTCCACAATTCAAAGGGATTGTAGATCATCTGTATACAGTCATGACCCAACCAAACTTGCCTGTAACTCGTGATATTACGACCGAGCCTTCTACTGTGCAACCAGCAACTCAGCGATCGGCCTACAGCCAAGCACTACCCCACGTTCGAGCAGGTGCTATCAGTGGTTTGTTAGAACTGCTGGTGGAGTACGAGGAATCAATTAATATTTATCAGTTAGCCAGTCGCCTGCAATTAACAGTAGATGAAATATTACCTATCCTGCATGCGGCAGGTCTTTTGAACTTTGCTGAAGTGGTGCAAGGGGATGTTAGGCTCACTGATATTGGGCGAGACTTTGCCACCACCACAATTTTGCGCAGTAAGGATATTTTCCGACAGCAGGTACTTACTCATGTACCAATGCTGGCAAGTATTGAGCAAACTCTACACCAGAAGCAGAACAATTCTATGCGAGCCGACTTCTTCCGGGATTTGTTGGATGAGCACTTTCCCCATGCAGAAGCGGAGCAACAGTTTGCTACGGCAGTAGACTGGGGTCGTTATGCTGAGCTGTTTGAATACGATGCCAGTGAAGAACGGGTCTATTTGCCCAATTTGGTTACCATAACCTAGCTATGCATTAGGGTATTGGTGGAACGCTAGCCTCTTTGTTGCACTAGTCGCAAACAAATTGTTATGGCTGACTTGTATCAAACCTTGCTCCGCCCGGTTTTGTTCTCTGGACTCAATGCTGACCCAGAGTGGTTACACCAACGAAGCTTGCAATTTCTGGGCTGGGTTGATCGTACCCACTCGCAGCCCGTTTCTCAGTGGGTGCAGACATGGCTACAGCAGACTTGTACCTTAACTGATGAACGATTGCAGCAAACGATATGGGGTAAGGTGTTTCCCAATCCGATCGGCCTAGCGGCTGGATTTGACAAAGATGGAGTAGCATCTGGTCTTTGGCCATCTTTTGGGTTTGGCTTTGCCGAGCTAGGCACCGTTACGCTTCATGGCCAACCGGGCAACCCACCGCCGCGACTGTTTCGCCTAACCCAGGATAGGGCTGCGTTGAATCGTATGGGTTTCAATAACCAGGGAGCGGCTGCTCTGGCGCAACAGTTACAAAGGCGCTGGCCAGAGGCTTCCTCTACGTTGTTTGGCATTAACCTTGGCAAGTCGAAGCAAACCCCTTTGGAAGAGGCAGCAGCAGACTATTTGGGTAGCTTTCGCCTGCTAAAGCAATGGGGCAATTATTTTGTGGTGAATGTCAGTTCGCCCAATACGCCTGGGTTGCGATCGCTGCAAGCTACAGAACAATTGGCACCTATTTTACAGGCACTGCAACAGGAGAATAGCGATCGTCTCCCACTGTTGGTCAAAATTGCTCCAGATTTGGACTGGGCTGATATTGCAGATGTTTTAGAGCTTGCCCAGACTTATCAGTTGGCAGGTATTGTCGCCACGAACACCACGATTCGTCGCGATGGCCTCAAAACTCAGATTGTTAAAGCGACGGGCAAATCCGTGATGGAAGAAGCGGGTGGTGTCAGCGGCGCACCGTTACGTCAGCGATCGACCGAAATTATCCATTTCATCTATCGAGAAACTCAGGGCAAACTTCCCATCATTGGTGTAGGTGGCATTTTCACTGCGGCAGATGCTTGGGAAAAAATTGCGGCTGGTGCTAGCTTGCTCCAAGTCTACACAGGCTGGATTTACCAGGGACCCCAGATGATGCGATCTATCTTGGCTGGACTGATTACTCGTATGGAAGCTGAGGGTATGACGTCGATCGCTCAGGCTATTGGCACTGCAAAATAGTCTGTTTCAATCATGAGTTGGTGAACGTGAATAAATTAGGACACTAGCGCTTCATGTGGGGGGCTAGCAAGGCTCGCCAGGATTTGCTGATTTTGGCGTACTCTGCTACACATTTCTGCTGGCGATCGCGGGGGAAGCCAACTTTTTGAGCCAAGCCTGCGTAGCTGCGAGGGTCTTCCCCGTACAGCAAGCAAATCAGGTAATAAAAGCGTTGTTGATCAAGTGAGTGTTCATCCATAAATTGCATGCGGCTAGCCGTTTTGTTAGAAGCACTGAACCATTGAGCCGCTGCTAAAATGGCGTTGTCTCCAGCAGGGCCAGATCTGGACAGCAGCACAGCAGAAAACTGGTCAGCAGCATCCTCTTCACGACCAGTGATTGGCAAATCTAACTCGTTAATCAGCATGTGCCCCGATTCGTGAAAGAAGGTGAAAACAGAAGCGTAAAGGGCTTGCTCTCCTGCGCGGCGATCGTCAGCACCAATTTGCCTAAACAGCTTGATAAAGTACTCGGTCAACTCATGGCACATGACAATCCGGTGCTTGCCTGGTTCGTAGAACGCATTGATAAAGCCACACTCGGCAACTTGTACAGACACATTACGGGGCAGGCCAATGCGGTTATCAATCAAATCAGCCATCTTTTCGTAGACTTGAGTCTGCTGGTAGACCTTCGTTAGTTCCCTGTACAGTGGATTACGGGTGGGAAGGTAGGAAACTTGCATTTGCCCATTGCCACGGGCAATGAGTTGGGTACCTGCCATCATTGACCCATGCCGAACACCACGGAGAATCTGAGCATTGCCAGCGGTGCCTAGCCCAAGAGTCAGCACCAGACTGATGCTGAAGCAACTAACCAGTGATAGGAGTAAACCGTGCTTGAAGGTGTGACGCAGGGCTTTGAAAAGGTTTGACATTTTTGTGCTGAAGGAAAAAGGGCTTTGAATGCAGGAATTTTATTGATACTTTAAGGTGTTAGCTTCTATGAAGCAATGAATCTCTGATACGTTGTGCAACTTTCTTTGGCTATGCGGTTTACATTGAATGAATCCGGCAAGCGAGGGAGCGCTGCGATCGATGCCTTTTTCCCATGAGCGTGTGGTGCGGTTTAGCGACACCGACGCTGCTGGTGTAGTCTACTTCGCCCAGGTTTTGGCTATGTGCCATGAGGCGTATGAAGCATCTCTGGCAGCAGCAGGGATTGAGCTACATCAGTTTTTCAGAGGTTCTGAACTGGCGATACCGATCGTTCACGCCAGTATAGATTTTTTTGCGCCAATGTACTGTGGCGATCGCCTGGAGATTTGTCTGACGCCGCAGCGGCTGACCGCCATGGCAACGCCTCCGGTGGCCAGCAGTTTTGAAATTGTCTATACGATTGCGGGCGATCGTTCAGAAAAGGGATTGAGTCGTGCCTACACGCGCCATGTTTGCATTGATCCGGCAACGAGGCAATGGCGGGAACTGCCTGAAGATTTGTATCACTGGTTGGAAAAATGGGCGTGAGCAAGAGCTTGGGCTTGAGAGCGATCGAGTTTGCCCTGGGCATTACGAGGTAAGGCGGGTAATACTAACCAGTGCTTGGGGTGTTTGTAGCGGCTGAGCACAGGGGCGATCGCCGCTTGCAGGTGCGTAACTACATGGGCGCGGGCAGGGGTGGCTGGTACAACCAGTGCGGTAACAACTTGCCCCCAATGGCGATCGGCCATAGCTGTTACCCACACGTCCTGCACCAACCCAGTAGCGTGTAGAGCCGCTTCCACTTCAGCAGGAATGACTTTTTCCCCTCCAGTAATGATGGTATCGCTGGCACGTCCCAGCACATGGAGCCGCCCCTGAGCATCCAGGTAACCCAGGTCATCGGTAAGGAAAGCCTGGGTAGGGCGATCGGCCTGGGCAATAGGCCAATACCCATGCATTAGAGAGGCGGCTACCAGTTCAAGACGTCCCACCTGACCTGCTGGAAGTGCTTGCCCTGCATCATCCCGAATCGTGACCTGAGCATGGGGCAGCAGACAATAGCCCGATCGCCCTTGCAGAAAGTCTTCAGGTGGCAATGTAGCCACCTGAGCTGCCGTTTCGGTCATGCCATACGTAGGGGCAACGCGCAGGTTATGCTGGCGTGCTTGCGTCAGCAGTGTTTCCCAAGCGGGTGCTCCCCCCAGCAGTATCGTATGAACGTTTGCTAGCCATGACCGTTTTGCCGGAAGTGCCAAGAGCCGTTGTAGTTGGGTGGGCACTAACGAAATAAACCAGGTTTCAGGGGCAGGCAAAGAAATAGGTTCTATTTCCAGAGACTTGGAGGCAACCAGCGCCAGTTTTCCGCCGGATAGGAGCGATCGCAGAGCTTGCATGAGCCCGCTGACATGATACAGCGGCAATGCACAGCAGGAGTTGACTGTCGTTTCCTGAAAAAATGCCTGGAAGCCTTGTACAGAGGCTGTCAAACTGTTCCAGGTATGAGTAGCAAAGCGCAGATGGCCAGAGGTGCCGCCTGTGGGGATGAGGA
>Ga0224722_1001150_pt1 | contig 14928 bp, 9 predicted proteins | sample Balambano_FR1_Me_FD_161646 | JGI IMG/M metagenome (GOLD analysis project Ga0224722, IMG submission 161646) | Freshwater sediment microbial communities from Lake Towuti, South Sulawesi, Indonesia - Balambano_FR1_MetaG | ecosystem: Environmental > Aquatic > Freshwater > Lake > Sediment | place... | reverse complement strand
TGAGACAGTAACCTTCGGGAGTTACTTTGAAGCCAAATAGGGGTGAAGCCTGATTCCAGCATCGCTGTCCGCGAAAGTGCAGGCAGTTTTCGCAGCATTCCACATCGCTCGGCAGAGTGGATTCGCTGCTTTGGCTCAGCAGTTCGCGCTGATGCAGTCCGCGTAAAATCAGCTCTTCGCCCTGCCAGCGTGCCTCGATCAGCCCGGTATCGGCAAAATTTTGCCAGCGGGGATCGGTGGTAATTGCCTCTGGCAGGACGATCGTTACGGCTGTTTCCTGCTCTGAAAGTTCGCCTTCGTAGCGGGCATCGGGAGCAGCAGGCTGGATAAACGTCTCGCCGATCGGCAGTTCGACCCGGACTCCAGCAGCAGGCGTGTGCAGATGATAGCGATTTTGCAGCTCCTCCAGGCTAGCCAGATCGCTCAGATACGCCGGAGAACCATGCACAAAGACAACATGCTGCGGACGCAAATTGTGAATTAGCTGAGTCGTTCCGGTTCCGTCGCAGTGATCCCCCAGAAAATAGGACTCGATCGTCAACTGTCCGTTCTGAAGCAGTTGATTGAGGGTGGGTGAGTCTTCCAGCATTTGCAGCAGGGCAGGATCGATCGCCGCTCGCCCAAGCTGTTGGGGAACCAGCAAGAGCCAGGGACCGCTATCGGGCAGGCAATATTGACTCAGATCAGCTTCCTGGTCAGTCAACACGATGCAGGGAAACCGATTCATCGTTGCTGAGTTGCCGTTGCCGTTTTTGACCTCGTTTTTGACCCCCGTTTTGCTGCCCTCATTTCGATCGAGCTGGAGCTGCCGCACGCGAGGACGGATTCGCTCATCCCAAAACAAAGGCTGATGACGGGCAAAATTTTGCACCGAGCTGGGGAAATGGGACAGCATTTCGAGATAGGCATTGCAGCCCAGCGCCACGCTTCCCGCCACCCAGACATCGACATCGCGTCCGGTGAAGTGATGATGACTCCGCAGCAGCATTAGAATTTCCTGCCCCAGTCCCAGCGTTGGGGTCGGCAATAAGACCGATTGACCTTCAGCGATCGCATGGTGAATGCGCTCGGCAAGCTGGTTTTCCTGCTGGCGTCGATGGGGATAGCGAGCCGTACCATAGCTGCCTTCCAGGATCAGCACATCGGGCTTGAGTCCGCGCAGTTCTTCCAGGGGTAAGCCATCGACCAGGCGAGAATTTGACAACAAGAAATCGCCCGTAAAAAACAGCGTGTACGATCGCTCTGGGGTGGTGTGGGTGAGCAGGATGGCAGCCGCTCCGGGCAAGTGACCTGCAGGAACCAGCTCGGCACTCAGCCCCTCCCGAAACTCGACCGGCGATCGCCAGGGCAACGCATGAAAGGCGGGAACCTCCTGCTGATCAAGCCAGTTGAGCGGCAAAAGCTGTGTTGTGACCTCACTGGCATAAATCGGCATCTGGGGAAACGCCCGATGCAGCTCAAGCAGCCCTCTTGCATGATCGGGATGGGCATGGGAACAAATCACCAGGTCGGCAGGCGGCTTCAGACCCGCGCTTTGCAGCAAAGGCGAGAGATTAGTGAGTCCACAGTCAAGCAGAATTCGATGCGATCCCATTCGCACCAGTAGACAGATGCCTTCTTCCTGTTGACCCGTTCCATAGGGTAAGCATTCCAGTTCGACCACAGCAGCGATTCCATGAAACCATTAGCAGCATTCTTAGATCCTGGCGCAAACAGACACGAAACGGCTTCGTTCGGGAGCGATCGTCATGCCCTCACGCTCAAGCCGGATTGCCGTCGATGCCAAATTAGTGCCAAAAATCAATGCCAAAAGCGGATGGTAAGGAGTCAGGAAAAACCAGGCAGCACTCTCAAAGAAACGACGGTTCCAAGCCGCAGTAAAGAGCGATCGCGTCTAGGTTTATCCTGAATTTACCCTGGATTTAATTTTGCCTTAGATCTGCCCTGATAGAGGGCTGAATTGATTAGTGAGCAGAGCCGTTGCCGTGGTAGTTATCTGTATCGTAAAAGCCGTTGCGCGTACCAAAGAAGAGACAAGCCAGAATAAAAATCGGGGTGAGTGCCAATAAAATCAGTTTTACGTCCATAGCTACAGTTCTGCTTATTCACGTTGACAACGATCGCGATCTTACCGAACCCGGCTCACAAACGACGATCGGGCAAAGGGGAGATATTATCGAGTTTTCTAGAGCAAACCAGATTTGCAGGGCTGGTGAGTTAAACCTTCACTGGTTTATCTGATTGTGAAGCAAAAATCGATCGGTCTGCCAGGATGAACTGATATTCTTTACGATTGATCTTCCGGGCTGCTCCCATTTCCCAATACATTTTTCCAGTCCATGTCCAGTCCATATTCTGCAAAATCGATTTCTGCAAGATTCTGCCCCCCTTTATAGCTGCTGGTTTCCTGCCGTGCCGTCTGTCTCCTTATCTTCTTCCTCATCCTCCGATCGTCAGCCGATCGACCCTGAATGGCTTTCCCGCGATGCGACTGAGGTTGCCCCCGATCTGCTGGGCTGTGTGCTGGTGCGGCAATTCGCTGACGGACAAACCTACCGGGGATTCATTGTGGAAACCGAGGCATACACTCCAGACGATCCGGCAATGCACGCCTATCGCCGCCCTACCGATCGCAATCGTGTTCTTTTTGGGAGAGCAGGGATGAGCTACGTCTATCGAATCTACGGCATCTATCACTGCTTTAATGTCGTCACTGATCTCGAAGGAAGACCGAGTGCGGTTTTGCTGCGTGCCCTGGAGCTTAATGCATTGCCTGAGGGGGGGACTCCTGCAGATGCTGCTAAACCTCACCGCGCCGCCGCTGGACCCGGAAAACTTTGCCGGATTCTCAAGATTGATGCCAGCCTGACTGCTCAACCGCTCTATCCGGGAAATCCGCTGTGGCTGGAGCATCGCAGTCCTGATTGGCAGGCAAAACTCGATCGCCCTACAGGTTCTACAGAAGGAACAGCATCGCACCCCCTGCTTGAATTTGTGCAGACGACCCGAATCGGCTTGACGCAAGGCGTTGATTTACCCTGGCGGTGGTATGTCAAAAGCTCACGGGCTGTCTCCCGCCATTAAGCTGAATCTTGAGTGAGTTTGACGCTCCTTAACATTACTTACTTAGTAAGCGATCTACCTGATGTTTTCGATTGATCCGATAGCCTAGACTCATTGCAAAAGATGACGACTGAAAGCACGAACGCTGTATGAGATGGCAAGTGGAACAGCCTGTGTTTTGCTCCCAATCGGAGCAAACCCTGGCCGGATATGTGATAGAAACTCGATCGGATGGGGGCACCGTTATTTTTTGCCCCACCCAGAAGCTTGTGGTTTCTGGCTTGCAAGATCGACTGATAGATTTAGGATGGCAGGCTAAAGCAGATAAGCCAGAGCAAGGAGAAACCTAAGCTGCGGCGATTCAGGCTGCTTAGCAAGACGCATTGGCACTCCAATACGAGCGTTAGAGTATAGAGGTTGCTGTAAATTTTAGAAAGTCTTAATTAAGTCCTTCTTAAACCGTGTCTGGGTTGAGTGCGCTTTGGGGCGATCGCAGCAGTGCTGCCAAGCACTGCTGTGTTAGCGCTTTCACGCCGTCTCGTTTCGGTCTGAGCCTGCTGCTTTCAGAACTTTTCAGAACTGAAATTTTTCCTTACACAGCAAGCAGAATAACTCAGAGGATGCGATGCTAGAATCAGACAGTATCGGAATTCACCCTATTTCCGATCGGGATACCGGATATGTATAATAGTGGGCGAATTGCAGAATCGATGCATGAACAGATGCCCAAACAAGAGACATTTGCTCAAGAGACATCTGCTGCTCCCATGACTGCTTCTCCGTGAGTTGCAACCCCCGATCGAGCCTGATGCCCTTATCTTGCCCCTTGGTCTTTACTAGCTCATTGCAATGGTCACAACTCCGCCGCGATCGATTTCTCCCGCACCTAAAGTCTCCAAAGTCGAAGGAATTAAAGAGCGTAGCCATGCGCTGCGTGAACCTGTTGCAACCGAGATTCTTCAGGACACGACGCACTTCAGCGAAGACGGGATTCAAATCCTCAAATTTCACGGCTCCTATCAGCAGGATAACCGCGACAACCGGACCAAAGGTCAGGAGAAAGACTATCAGTTTATGCTGCGAACCCGCAGTCCGGGCGGTTTTATTCCGTCGCAGCTCTATCTCACGCTCGATCGCCTCTCAGAACAATACGGCAACCATACCCTGAGAGCCACGACACGACAGGGCTTCCAGATTCACGGCATTCTCAAGCGCAACCTGAAAACGGTGCTGGCAGAGATCATTCGCAGTATGGGATCGACGCTGGGCGCCTGTGGCGACATCAACCGCAACGTGATGGCTCCGCCTGCCACCTACAAAAATCGTCCTGCCTACACCTATGCCAGAGAATACGCCGATCGCATTGCGGATTTGCTGAGTCCTCATACGGGCGCGTACTACGAAATCTGGCTGGATGGCGAAAAAGCAATCACTGCAGAACCTCACCCGGACGTGATCGCTGCTCGTCAGCACAGCCGCGAGGGAGTGGCGATCGCTAACAATGAGGAGCCGCTGTATGGCACCTACTACATGCCGCGCAAATTTAAGATCGCCATTACGGTTCCGGGCGACAACTCGGTGGATCTATTCTCTCAGGATGTGAGCCTGGTTGTGATTCTGAACGAGCGCGACGAGCTGGAAGGCTTCAACATCTATGCAGGCGGCGGGCTGGGACGGACGCACAATAAGGAAGAGACGATCGCCCGTGCTGCTGACCCGATCGGCTATGTGGACAAAGCAGATATCTACGACCTGATGAAGGCAATCCTGGCGACGCAGCGCGACCACGGCGATCGGGCAAACCGCAGACATGCTCGGATGAAATATTTGCTGCACGACTGGGGCGTAGACAAGTTCCGCAAAACGGTCGAGGGCTATTTTGGCAAACCAATTCAGCCCTTTAGACCGCTGCCGGAGTTTAAGTACGAAGACTACCTTGGCTGGCATGAACAGGGCGACGGCAAGCTGTTTTTGGGGATTTCGATCGAGAATGGGCGCGTCAAGGACGAAGGCTCACTTCAGCTCAAGACGGCACTTCGCGAAATCGAGGCAAAGTTTGCGCTGCCGATGCGCCTCACCCCCAACCACAATGTTGTTCTGTCGGAAATCGATCCGGCAACCAAGGACGAGATTCAGGGCATTCTTGATCGCCACGGGGTGAAGAAGGAAACCGAAATTGATCCCCTGGTGCGCTATTCGATGGCTTGCCCAGCGCTGCCCACCTGCGGTTTAGCCGTGACCGAATCCGAGCGCATTTTGCCAACCATCCTCGATCGCATTCGGGCTTTGCTGAACAAGGTCGGCTTACCTCAAGAGTCTCTCGTTACCCGGATGACGGGTTGTCCGAATGGCTGTGCCCGCCCCTACCTGGCAGAACTGGGCTTTGTGGGTCAGTCGCCGAATGCATACCAGATCTGGCTGGGCGCAGAACCAAACCAGACGCGCCTCTCGGCTCCCTATCTGGACAATATGGCGATCGACGACCTGGAAGTGATGCTGGAGCCGCTGTTTGTCTACTTCAAGCAGTCGCGCCAGCCAGGGGAAAGCTTTGGCGATTTTTGCCATCGGGTCGGCTTTGATGCGCTGCGCCAGTTTGCAGCAACCTATGATCCGACTGCTCTGGAAGCGGCAATCGCTCCAACCAGCAAGCCCCGCCACCGGATTTCCGTTCGTCCTGAAATTTATCAGCGGCTCAAGAGCATGGCAACCGAGCAAGGCAAGCCAATGACCGAACTTGTGAATGCGGCGATCGAGGCATATTTCAACGGGCTGCTGTCCTAGATGATTCTCCCTGTACCTGACCAGAGTGAAAAAAGCTGTAAAGCTCTATCAATAAGCTAAAATTCAGCTTCCTCTCTCCCCTGGGAGGAAGCTTGTTTTTGGGAAGCAGAGGCGAGAGAAGATGGAGCCTGACGGTAAGCCGGATACAGAATTCGCCAGACTGTGGGAATCGAGTATTCCTGGGATTGAGCTTTATCGCGCTCACCTGTCTCGGCATCGGTTTGGCAAGCATTTTCACGAGTCTTACACGATCGGACTCAATCTCAGCGGTCAGGGCTGCTTTCAGCAGGGTGGACAAACCCATCTTGCGGTTCCCGGCAGCTTTCACCTGATTAATCCGGGCACGGTGCATACGGGGGAAGTGTTGCCGCAGACGCACTGGAGCTTTTGCGATTTGTACCTTAGCCTGCCGATTGTGGAAACGGTGCTAGCGCAAATGGAATGGCACGGTCAATTCCCCGCCTTTCGCCAGCCTGTTGTGATCGATCGATCGCTGCAAGCCCGATTCTATCGGTTGTTTCATGCCCTGAGTGAGCCTGCATCCTTACTTGAACAGCAGTCTCTTTTGCTGGAGGCTTTGTCTCAGCTTTTCCTCCGCCACGCCTTCTGCCGCGATCGTCTCCTGGCTCCCAAACCTGAATCAAACGCGGTTGCCCAGGTTCGGGCGTATCTAGAAGCGCACTACGCAGAATCGGTGTCGATCGACGCTCTGGCAAATCTTGTCCGCTTGAGTCCTTTTTATCTGATTCGCAGTTTCCAGCAGCAGGTGGGCTTGCCGCCCCACGCCTATCAGCGACACTGGCAGCTAATTCAGGCAAAACGATCGCTCTGCACTGAAAAATCCCTGGCGGAAATCGCGCTCGAAAACGGCTTTTATGACCAGAGCCACCTGAACCGCAGCTTTAAGCAAACCTTTGGCATCACGCCAGGACAATACCGCAAGAGCAATTTTGTCCAAGATCGGGAAGTTGCCGCGCTGATAGTTTAAGGGGTGTTTGAAACGCGGCGAATTTACTGGCAACATGCAGGCAATGGCTTTTGCAAAAAGTTTTTTCAACGACATCTCGGTTTCGGCGATCGTCGCAGGCTTTGTGACGGTGCTAGTGGGGTTTACCAGTTCTGCTGTGATTGTGTTTCAGGCGGCGCAAACCCTTGGTGCATCCTCAGCAGAAATTGGCTCCTGGATGCTAGCACTGGGATTGGGAATGGGTATAACCTCCATTGGGCTGTCTCTCAAATATCGCGTGCCGATCGCCACTGCCTGGTCTACGCCGGGAGCCGCGATGCTGACGACCACAGCCGCAGGCATTCCGATGGCGGAAGCAGTTGGGGCTTTTCTCGTTGCGGCAGTGCTGATGACCTTCTGCGGGTTTAGCGGCTGGTTTGAACGCGCCATGAATCGGATTCCGGTGTCGATCGCTTCTGGGATGCTGGCAGGAATCCTTTTGCGCTTCGGGCTAGAGATTTTTACTGTGATGCAAACGCGGTTTCTCATGACCTTTGCCATGTTCTGCACCTACCTGATCACCCGTCGCTTCCTGCCGCGCTATGCGGTGATTGCGGCTCTCCTGATTGGCACAGCGATCGCCAGCCTGCAAGGACTCATGAACTTTGAAATGCTTCAGTTGCAGTGGGGTCAGCCAATTTTTACCTCGCCTCGCCTGTCGATCACGGCTCTGGTTGGCGTTGCCCTGCCGCTCTTTGTGATCACAATGGCATCGCAAAATGTGCCTGGTGTCGCTGTGATTCGTGCCTCTGGCTATCAGGTTCCCGTGTCGCCGCTGATTGGCTGGACGGGAGTTGCAACGCTGATTCTTGCGTCCTTTGGGGGCTACGCGATTAATTTGGCAGCGATTTCTGCCGCGATCTGTTTGGGACGCGAAGCACACGAAGACCCCTCAAAACGATACATCGCCGCGATTTCTGCCGGAGTGTTTTATATGCTGATTGGGCTATTTGGCGGAACCGTGAGCGCCGTGTTTGCCGCTTTTCCAAAAGAGCTAGTTTTGGCGATCGCCGGACTGGCACTGCTGGGGACGATCGGCAATGGCTTGGCAGTCGCACTCACTGACGAGAAAAATCGGGAACCTGCCCTGATCACGTTTCTGGTGACTGCATCGGGCGTTAGCTTGCTCGGCATCGGCTCTGCGTTTTGGGGACTCGCCGCAGGCGCACTGGCGATCGCCGTTCTGCAAGCCAAACGGTAGCAAAAGCGATCGCTCCCTGCCCCTCCGCTTCGGACGATCGCTCCAGCTTCTTTATTTTTGAGAGAAATTCATGGCTCAAAGGGTTATCCAGGTAACAGAGTCAGCGCATTGGGCGAAGTGCTAAACCCAGTTCAGCACTAAACCTGCCTTGTAATACTCATTCGATCGCTTTCAAACTGAGTAGGAATATCATCCGGTTCGATCGTCGTCAGCACTTCATCTGTAAAGTTAGACAGCACGGCTAAACGATTTGCCTGTCGCTCGATCGTTTTTTCAAATAGATTCCTGATCAATCGCCCATTGCCAAAGTTTCGATCGCGATTAATGTATAAGTTCTCTAATAGTTTGTGCAGCTTTTCACGCGCAGCCGCAGTCAGCTTAAAATGGCTTTTTTCGCCCATTTTTTCATAGATTGCCAGCAGTTCTTCGGGCGTATAGTCTTTGAAATAAAAGTAGCGGTTAAATCGAGATTCCAGACCTGGGTTTGACTCGATAAAAGTTGTCATCTCATCCGTATATCCAGCGACAATGACGACCAATCGATCGCGATAATCCTCCATGCGTTTCAGCAAAATATCGATCGCTTCTTGTCCAAAATCTCGTCCTGATTCTTCCGGAACGAGCGCGTATGCTTCATCGATAAACAGCACGCCATCAAGGGCGGAATTAACCAGATCATCAACTTTTTTTGCCGTTTGTCCCACATAGCCCGCCACCATCCCAGAGCGATCGGTTTCGACTAAATCGCCCTTCTTTAAAAAACCTAAACCGCGAAAGATTTTGCCCATCAATCGCGCCACGGTAGTTTTTCCTGTTCCGGGCGGACCGCAGAAAACGCAGTGCAGCGACACAGAAGTTTGCGCCAGTCCGCGTTCGGCTCGCACCTTTTGCACTCTCAAAAAGTTGGTGAGCGTCTGAACTTCTTCTTTAATGTTGGCTAAACCAACTAAATCTTGCAGTTCTGCCAGCGTCTTTTCTAGAAGCTGAGCTGGATCTTCTGAGGCAGATTCCGCTGCTTTCGTTTTGTCTGAATCAGATGATTGATTGGTATCATTTGCAGGAAAGCTGTCCTGATAGCGATCGAGTTTTTGATAGGTGTGCAGCATCTGCCAGATTTGCGACAGTGCCTCCATTTCTGCTAGCGAAATTGCATCGTCGGCTTTCACGATAGCTTGAGCAAATTTATAGATTGCATTCGTGATCGAGTCAAGATAATGAGTGTTTCTTTCTTCATCTAATCGATTCAAAACAGAGGGCAGCGTGAGCCGATCGGCGGGTTGTCCCTGAGTGAAATCCAGCAAAATTTGCAGCGTCATTTTTTGATATTTCAGGCGATCCTCTGGGGCATCCCATCGGTTTAAGGCGGCATAGAGCTTTTCGCCATCTTCTTTTAGCAGCGCATACAGGACGAGATAGGCAAGCAGTTCATTCGATCGCAATTCGCCATTACTTTGTCCACAAATTTGGATAATTTTGGCAATGTCAACCAGAATGAGATTCGTGAATCTGGGGTCGATCGACAGCAAAGGCATCACGGCTTTATGCAGCAGATTCGCCTCTTTTTTAACAAGATTAGAATTCACGAAACGCTCCTCATCTTTTCACGCCTGCTCTCATCTACTGATTAAAATGCTGCCTGCAAAAAACATTACCGTAAAAGTCCTGTTCCAACCGTCTATCCATTGACCCATCCACCTCTAGGTGTCTTCTGGCTTCTTCTCAAAAGGCTGATCGAAGGGCTGAGCTTCTTCACTTTTCCCTTTAACGGGCGGCAGATGATCGACCAAGCCCAGCTCAAACGCGACATCGGGCAGTTGACCCGCAATATACTTACCAGGCGTAAAGACTCGCGCCGGGGTGAAACAGACCTGACGCAACTCAACGATTTCATCCGGAAAAAACGTGCTTCTGCTAAAGATGCGCTGCTCAAACGATGACATTGCCTGCTCCTGTCTTTCCTTCTGCGATCGCAACTTCTGTCTTAGAGGACTTAATAACTCCCCCTTCGGAGAGCGGTGAAACAACTGCCGTAATTGCATCAACCTGCTGCTGATACTGAGCATCCGTCAAAACAGGGGAAGCAGCCGCCGGAGACAGGCTTTGTGCTAGGTCAACCCAGGATTTACAGCCGCCATACTCGGTTACGTAAGGGATTTCCACAGGTTCAGCTAAGCGGTGAACGCGCAGCAGCAGCAGGGAAAGGGGCGAGCGCGGCTTCCATTTCAGACGCTCCGTTACAAATTCCTCATTCCACACATGCAGCGGCAGCAGTGCCTCGACGATCGCAGCATCGCTGATTTCAAACCGATCGGTAATCTCTGCCCAGGCGGAAATTTTTACCGCTTCAGGATGCCAGCCAGAGGGGACGGGGGTGACCTGACGAGCATACTCCGGCTTGAGCAACTGGGGCTTTTGATGCTCGTAGGTGGGATAGAGCCAGAAGGGGACATCGGCGATCGTAAATTTGCCGCCCGGTTCGCGAATACCGCCTTTGCGTAACAGGACGATCGTGTTTCCAGCAGTGAGGGCATCGACGGCGACTGCCCATTCTTTTAGCGCAGCAGTGAAGGGAGAAATCATCGTCTGATGGAGAGCGCGTAGGAATAAAAGGAGCCAAAGAACAAGAAGCCAGAAAGCAAAAAAGACCGGCTTTCCCTAGCCAGTCTAGAATAAATGTCGTTTTCTCAGTTGGAAGAAACCCCATTCTGCGCGTTCCCAATCCGGCAGGGGGTAAGAGCAACTACAGCACTAAGCTGCCTTTTTCCAGTAAACATCGTAACAAAGTACACCGAACTTTCGTCATAAAACTTTACCAAACTTCAGCCCAGGGATATAACTCCTGCTAATGAGTTCAACCTTGATCACTTGTGTTAACACAAAGCTGACTGGAGCTTAGAGCAAAGGGAAATTTTTTGCCTGATTCTGCCAATTCAGGGCACTCTTAGCAGTAAAAATACGTCGCACCTACTCATGAGCGATCTCAAGAACCTCAGCGACGCAAGCTGACTGCAGTGTTCGATTGCATCATTCGCAGTCGTTACCTAGACGAAATCAGGAGTTAAAAAGGATCATCCCTGTCGCTCAGTTCGCATTTCATTTACTTCTGACTTAATCATGAAAGAGGAATTTCCTATGCCAGGAGTCTGGTTTACCCCAAAGCGTCGCCCCGTCGTTCAAACCGTTTGCATGAGCGCGATCGCTATTGTGCTGGGTCATAGTGCTGTCCCGGCTCAGGCTGAGTCCTTGAGTTCAGAGCGATCGTCGCAAAGCGCAATTTCGAACGAACTGCTGCTGGCTCAGATTGAAACTGCTCCCCCCTCAACCCCCCAAACGACACCCCCCAATGGCGATGCCCGCTTTAGCTGTCAGGTGATGAACGGGCAATACACGGTGATGTACAATCCTCAGAGCCAGCCTGGAAAAACCTACCCCTGGGCAGCACCGGGGCAAATGGGAGGAGGCTGGAGTGCCGATCGCCGCTGTCAGGAAATTAGCCGTCGCCTGGAGTTTTATCGTCCGGATGGGCTGCTGGAGCTGCAAACGGCTGTTGAGAATGGCTACAACACGGTCTGCGTTACGACGGAGCAGGTTCCAAGCTGCCGCATTGTGCTGACCGTTCCTGAAGGACAGGATCCGCTTTCGACGCGCGATCGCGTATTTGCCAACCTGACGACCGCAGATGGCGGGCAAAATACGTCTGCCGTATCAACTTACACCGGCGATGGCGGTGGATCGCTGCTTAACCAGATCGGGCAGGCAGTGGGTTTAGACCTCTCTTCTTTAACTGGAGCGCAGAGCAGCCGCCGCAGCAGTATTAATCTGCGTCCATTTCTGGATCCCGCTGATGGCGGAACGGGAACTCGCCTGCGATAGCTCCTGCACAAGTCATCTGCTTTGCAATGTCATGAATTTATGTGAGGGAATCCTTAAAATTCTGGGATTTCCTCAAATTTGTGTTGCTTGCTGCTGTGAACCCGCTAGACTGCTGTTAACGAATTCCCTAAACGTGATAGTATCCCTCTTGCCGCTCCGTAAGGGGTGTCCTTCTTTTTACCGCCTAATTTTCGTCGCCTAACTACCCGCAACGTTCATGCAACCACAACATTCGCTCCACCGCACCAAAATTGTGGCAACGATCGGTCCTGCCACGAGCAGTCCAGAAGTTTTACGCGAGTTGATTAAGGCGGGAGCAACGACACTGAGGCTTAACTTCTCCCACGGTACGCATGAGGATCATCAGCGCAGCATTCGCCTGATTCGGCAAATTTCCTTTGAACTCAATCAGTCTGTGGGCATTCTGCAAGACCTTCAGGGGCCAAAGATTCGCCTGGGCAAATTTGAGAACGGGTCGATTATCCTGCAAAAGGGCGATCCCTTCATCTTGACGAGCCGCAAACTGCCAGGAACAGAGGCGATTAGCTCGGTAACGTATGAGCCGCTGGCTGAAGAAGTCCCTGAAGGTGCAACCATTTTGCTGGATGACGGGCGCGTTGAAATGCGAGTCGAGAAGGTCGATCGCGCTAACCAGGAATTGCACTGTCGCGTTGTGGTGGGAGGTCCTTTATCGAACAGTAAAGGGGTCAACTTTCCCGGCGTTTATCTATCAATCCGTGCGATGACGGATAAAGACAGAGAAGATTTGATGTTTGGGCTGGATCAGGGTGTGGATTGGGTGGCGCTCAGCTTTGTGCGAAACCCGCAGGATGTGCTGGAGATCAAAGAGCTGATTTCGAGCGCAGGTAAGAATGTCCCGGTGATTGCCAAGATCGAAAAACACGAGGCGATCGAGCAAATGGAGGCGATTTTGTCGCTTTGCGATGGCGTGATGGTGGCACGAGGGGATTTAGGGGTTGAGCTGCCTGCTGAAGAAGTGCCTCTGCTGCAAAAGCGGCTGATTGCCACCTCAAATCGTCTGGGTATTCCGGTGATTACGGCGACGCAAATGCTCGACAGTATGGTGAATAATCCGCGTCCTACCCGCGCTGAAATCTCTGACGTGGCAAATGCCATTCTGGACGGAACCGATGCGGTGATGCTTTCCAACGAGACTGCGGTCGGCAAATATCCGGTGATGGCAGTCGAAACGATGGCAAAAATCGCAACGCGAATCGAGCAGGATCAGTCGCCTAACCGCAGCTTTGACATCATGGCGGGGCGATCGATTCCAAACGCGATCAGTCAGGCAGTTGGGCGCATTGCCGAGCAGCTTCAGGCAGCCGCAATTATGACGCTCACCAAGACGGGGGCAACTGCCCGTAATGTTTCCAAGTTTCGTCCGAATAAACCGATTCTGGCAGTAACGCCCCATGTGGATGTGGCGCGACAGCTCCAGCTTGTCTGGGGGGTGCGTCCTTTACTGGTATTGGATCTGCCGTCTACGGGGCAAACGTTTCAGGCTGCAATCAACGTGGCTCAGGAAAAAAACTTGCTGCGCGAGGGCGATCTGGTTGTGCTGACGGCAGGAACTCTGCAAGGCATAGCAGGCTCGACCGATCTGATCAAGGTAGAAGTCGTGACGGCAGTGCTGGGCAAGGGCGTGGGAATTGGTCAGGGGTCGGTGAGCGGTCGTGCCAGAGTGGTGCGGAGCGGTCGAGAACTGAGCAGCTTCCACCCCGGCGAAATTTTGGTCGTTCCCAAAACGAACGCAGAATACGTGGAGGCAATTCGGAAAGCGGCTGGCATTGTCACCGAAGAAGATAGCCTGACCAGCCATGCGGCAGTGATTGGTCTGCGGCTGGGAATTCCGGTGATTGTGGGCGTGAAGAAGGCAACAGAGGTGATTCGAGACGGCACGATTCTCACCCTCGATTTGCAGCGCGGACTGGTCTATTCCGGCATGATGAATTTTGCCCAAACCGATGTGGCAATGACGGTCTAAGCCCCGTCTAAACCCCGTCTAAACTGCAGCTTGAGCTGATTCCAGAAGGGATTTTAGCGATCGCCATCTCATCGCCATCTAAAGAAGAAATGCTTCGTTATTTCCGGATTTCCGGAATCGTTTACCTCTCTGCTGAATTCTTTGCAGTAGAGAGGCAAAATCGACCTCTTCCGTTTAATTTTGGGTCTTTACTGCGCTCTGTTTCTCAAGCGATCGCCGTAATGCGATTTGAAAGTTGAACCAGTAGTCCGGGCAACTTAGACCCAAGTGCAATCCTCAACACAATATGAACCCGCTGAAAAAGCTGCGCTTCTCGAAGCAGGGAAACCCTGCCGCATCTGGTCAAGCCGCCTCAACTCCTCCTTCCTCTTCCAGCCCTAAGCCGAAGACCCTGGCGGATTTAGAAAAAGAAATCGAAGCTGAAGTGGCGGCAGAAGCGCAGCGGCTCAACACCGAGCAACGCAAGCTCAACCCACCGCTTCGTAAAATTTCGCGCCTGCCCCGCTATGCCTTGACGCTATCTCTACTCGTGGGTGTTCCGATCGGTTTCTTGTGGCTGATCAATCTGCCCTACCCGCCGATTCGGGGGCCGATTGTACGATCAGCTCCTTTGCTGCTGCTGCCCAGCTATATCCGATTTGACAATCAATATAAAGCTGCCATCAACCAGGTTGAGCAAGCAAAACAGCTCATTGACCAATCCACTTCGCTCGCCGATCTGAGCCGGGGTGAGGAAAAGCTGGAGCAGGCAAACAAAAACCTGAACGCGCTGCCGCTCTGGATCGAAAGCGAGTGGCGGGATGTTGCAGGCGCAAACTCCTGGTATGTGTTTGCCTATACTCCCACCGGATTTAACATTGCGCGATCAGAAGTGGGACGGCTCCAAGCAAAACTGTTTCAGGAAAAGAACGCGGAAACCGCTCTGCTAGAAGCTGAAAAGCGAGTCGCTGCCGCAAAACAACTCTATGCCACTGCCCAAACCCTCCTGGCTCAACAAAC
>Ga0224722_1001149_pt1 | contig 14930 bp, 24 predicted proteins | sample Balambano_FR1_Me_FD_161646 | JGI IMG/M metagenome (GOLD analysis project Ga0224722, IMG submission 161646) | Freshwater sediment microbial communities from Lake Towuti, South Sulawesi, Indonesia - Balambano_FR1_MetaG | ecosystem: Environmental > Aquatic > Freshwater > Lake > Sediment | place... | reverse complement strand
GACAAAAGGTGTGGATGGGAAGGGCGATCGCCAATGGTATGAGTATGTCTGTTTCTGCTTCGGTCATCGTCTCAACTCCTAAATAGCCATGTCAAATACTCTGCGTTCATACAAAACCCTACCTTTACTGACAATCTCATTCTGCACAAACATTCTCTCCTGACAAAGTTGAGCAAATTCAGCGGGAGTGTAGACTAGTACATCTAAGCCTACTGTTGGTTGCAGGAGTTTTAAGACCTCTTTACTCCGCTCCAGAAACCGCTGGGTCGTTTCTTTGACAATCACCAAGTCAATATCTGACCATTCGTGTACGGCTCCAGTTGCCATTGAGCCAAACACCCATACTGATTGCGGATCATAGTATTCCCGAAGTATCGCTATGTAACGATGAAGCTCTGACTCAAGTAACTGCTGACGGGTGGTTGCTGCATCTAATTCAGGCATAATTCATTGCTCCACATCACTACGTTGCTTTAAGTTGTGTGCGATCGCCCATTTCACTCATATCCTCTCATCTAAAGCAGTTTGACCAATCGCTTGAGCAAGTTGTACAGCCTCTTCCGCCATTGCTAAAGCCTGTTGTGCATCCGCCTCATCAAACAATTCCCAGGGTGTCCGTCCAGTGCCTTCATCACCATAGTCTGTCTGAATATGAATATCCGACCCTAACAATTCTGCAATCTCCACTAACTGCTGCACCCTTGACCATTGATCTGAAAAATTTCCTTGCTGCAAGGCTTCACGTAATAAAGGAGCAGGATAATGAGTGCGTCCAACGGGACCAAGCAACGCCAGAACCGCCTTGGCTGCATTTTCTACAGCCAGTTGAGCATTATCCATTGTTGAACGCCAGCGTTTCAGATCCATATCCTGTCGGGCTTCGTCTAAAAAACCTGTTGCCAGTTTTATCCGATACCAATGCTGGCGAGTCATGACAGTACTTCCCAGGAAAGTTCCCAATTTAAGTCAGGTTGCTGGTGCCAGCGCCAGACAAAATCTTGACCTCGGCGATCGCGGTATAACCCTTTATCTTGAATAGTTTGTCGTAACATCATGAGTCGCTGATCGATATAGCCATTTGTGTCAGCCAAAATAACACCATCCAGACTAATATCCAAAAATAATGGTGACAAAGAAGACTCGAATTCAGTGGGGGTTTTTGCCAGAATAGAAACCTGACCACGCCAGCGATCGGGCAGCATCCGCTTTAAATAAAGATGGCGCTCAAATGGCTTCATTGGCAACTCTTTAGCAACAAGTAGCAAATCCCAGTCGCTCCCAGCGTGAGAGTCCCCTCGCGCACGAGAACCAAATAGCACCAAGGCTACCAACACCTCACCAAGCTGTTGCTGAAATGCATGAATAATAGATTGGCATTGTTGGTTGACTGATTCAGTATCAGATTTTTGACTTAATAAAGAATCCATCATTACCCCCTTTATTTTGTGACTCTGCTTAATACTCGTTTTTGCAACCAAATCCACCTTCCTACTCAGTAATTGTGCCAACTCTTCTTCAGCTTGAATCAAATCGCGCAGACTCCAATGAGTATTGGGTTTGAGGAAATACAAAAAATCGACATCGCTGTTGGCATCAAAATCATCGCGCAAAATTGAGCCGAAGACGGATAATTCTGCAATTTGCCAGCGTTGACAAAAGGTGTGGATGGGAAGGGCGATCGCCAATGGTAGGGTGTCTGTTTCTGCCTCGGTCATCATCTCAACTCCTGAATCGCCATGTCAAGTACTCTGCTTTCATACAAAACCCTGCCTTTACTGACAATTTCATTCTGCACAAACATTCTCTCCTGGCAGAGTTGAGCAAATTCAGCGGGGGTGTAGACCAACACATCTAAGCCTACTGTTGGTTGCAGGAGTTTTAAGACCTCTTTACTCCGCTCCAGAAACCGCTGGGTAGTTTCTTTGACAATCACCAAGTCAATATCTGACCATTCGTGTACGGCTCCAGTTGCCATTGAGCCAAACACCCATACTGATTGCGGATTATAGTATTCCCGAAGTATCGCTACGTACCGATGAAGCTCTGACTCAAGTAACTGCTGACGGGTGGTTGCTGCATCTAATTCAGGCATTGCTTTCACCTCCTTCAATCTGTTGCTTGTGACAAGCTTCTGCCGTTATCATTAGTGACTCAAACGATATAAACTCCCTTATTCTAAATGACTCTGATAATTTAGACTCGTCATTTTTAGTTTTCCGCCATTTTTCAGCGTCTTGATATAGTTTTTTGTTGTGCGTTTTTCCTTGACCTTGCAGAAAAGTCTTATATTGCTTTTCAGTTTTGAAACTGCCATCAGAATTCAGAAATTCTTGCTTCAAAGTTCCATCGTCATTCAAAAATTCCAGCTTTTGGTTTGACGTTGAAATTTCCTCTAAACACGACCAATCTGCCCGAATTGCAAATTCTATTTTGCCGTTTAACTCTGCAACACCAAAACCGCTGCTGGTCTTTGCCCCAAAGCCGTATATCGTGAGCATCGCTTCTACGCCTTCCGCAACCAACTGCAAATCCTCAGCGACCTGGTGTGCCTCGACTTTGCCAAAGGGCACGTACAGCAGCACAAATTTACCTGTTGCCCCATTTTCCCCACCTGGAACCGATTCGATCAGAATGGGATTTTTGCCTGTGCCTTTCTTGCGATCGTGCGGGTTAATCACCTCCAACCCAATCTTGTCAAAAAAGGTGGGATAAAAACAGAGCCGACCTGATATCAGCTTTTGATGATCTTCCTCTCCACGCTCATTCCCAAACAGGCGAATAATTTGCTCATTTTCTGCCTGATGCCCTAACTGCCATAGTGCTGCTCGTAATGCTCCTTTCCAACTGGTCGAAGCAACCATAGGCGTTTGAAATACCTTGTCTTTGCGGACGGGGTTATCGAGTAGGTGGAAGGCGCGATCGTCTTTACTCAAGTAGGGTTTTCGCAGTTTGAAGGGGATGTGCAGCATGAAACTGAGGGGTGGGAGGCGATCAAGGTCGGAGCTTTTTGGCAAAAATTGAAATCCGCTGGGAATAGGGCTAGCAGTCAAGTTTTTTTGCCAAGCATCACGATATGATTTTTGAGTTCAGAACCCTTAGTTTCATACCACAGATAAGATAGGTGAGGTTCAATCTGAACTGCTTTTACAGCAGCTTGCTCTATCTTCCTTTCTGCTTGTTGACGCGCATCTTTGTTATTCTTCTGTCTTTTTGCTTGATCGAGTTCTTCTGAAGCTTGTTTAAGCTCACTTAGCGGATCGCCCAACTGTTCTTTCCGATAACCATAATAGTCGTACTGCATGATTCATCTCCTATTGCAAACGGTAACTATCCCACAGCGAACTCCGTGAACTGGCGTTTGAACGGAGAATGAAAAGCTAACACAATATCCTGTTTGGGAACGCCTCGTTCCACCAGTTCATTGGCAATTCCGCCTTCTGTGCCATCGTGTTGAATCCAGATTTTTCCATTCTTAATATCGAGATGTAAAATGCAGCCATATACGCGCCGTTTGTTTGACCAACCCACATGGACAACCTGGTAGCGATCGCGCCCCATATCAAAAAGTATCTCCGCCTCAACCTCTTCATTATTAGCTTTGATGTTGCCATACGCTTGTAATAATTCCTGAATTATTTGTCGATATTGCTCTACTTTTTCCATGACACGATAACTTCCTCCTGTTACATTCTCACACCTTCGTAAATTTTCGCTAGGGCGATCGCAAAATCAACCGAGGCAAATGTTAGGGTCTGTTCCTGACGATATTCCTTGAGCAACCAATACCCATCGGCTGTCCTAGTGAATTGTTTGACATAGACCTGGTACTGATCGACCAACAGATATTCTTGAAACTCAGGAATCGTCCGGTAGGCATCAAATTTATCACCCTGGTCATAATTTCGAGTACTTTTAGACAGCACTTCGATAATCATCTGAGGATTGATCACCGTATCGATTCGATCGGCATAATATGTAGGTTCTCCCGCAATCAGCATCACACCTGGATAGGTAAAGAGCCGCCAATCTGGAATCCACAGCCGCACATCACCGATGAAAATCTTGTAGGGTTGCTGCCGCAGGGCAAATTTCAGGTGGGCATAGAGATTGCCAGCGATATCATTGTGGTCAGTGCTGCCACCTGTCATGGGCACAATCTCTCCATTACGAAACTCGCTCTTCTCCTCTGCAACTTGTTCCAATGCCAGATATTCTTCTGGAGTGTAGAGCCTGGGTTGTATCTGGATAGCCATTTGCTGATCTCCTGAAAATCCAATTAACTTTCTGCCTGACTGCTCTCCTTACAATCCTAACAAGCTGTGCAAAAATGCTTTAGCATCAGTCTCATCAGGCGTTGTTTCATCTCTTGCTGAATCCATTTCGCGCCATTCGTGCAAGGTGTAGTTTACTGACAGATGTTTATAAATAGCATTTACGATCTTTTCTCTATTCCAATCATCTTCGTAAACCTCTGCTTGTGCAGGAATCCAACCCCATACACGCATTGTTGGCTTCCCATCCTTACCGTTGTAAGGACGAGAGATTTTGATTTTGGCAGCCATGCGATCGTCTTCCACCGCACCCATTATGAAATGGCGTAAATCTTTACTGTCATCGCTCTTAGTTACATTGTTATCTTGCCTGTCTTTTTTAAGAATTAAACCTTTGAGTTCACCTTGATTTTGAATCTTTTTCTCTGCTGTTTTACTCTCCTCTGTTCTAAAAAGCTGCCGGAGGTCGTACTTCAAGTTGAAGGTATCTTTCTCATTAAACGAAGAATTTGGATCTTTAGGCTGAATCTTTGCCAGGAAGATATTCTGTAACGAAGGCAGTTCCGAATCTCTATTCTGTTCTTTTGCTGTACCTTCTATCTCTTTAAGCCACTCATAGAGAGATTGTGTGTTGATGCGACTTTCCTCTATCTGGATCACGCCAAAGCCCATTTGCGGTCGTGCTCCTAATGCCGACCAATCTGCTACGAATTGAATCAATCCACTGAGTACTTCTGGCTTAAACCCTGGATGTAAACTCTGAATCTGGAGTGTGAATTTGCCTGATCTTGGCTTGTCTTCAAGATCTTGAGGGAAATACCAAGTCGGAGGTTTGCCTTTTTTAGCATTTGAACGCGCAGCTTGAATTGTTGAGGTGACGATGTTATCAGGCTGGGTAATGTCCTGAATTACTTCTAGTCGAAATCGGCGTTTTTGTCCCTCTGCACCAAAAATTTTGCAGACTTCACAAAGTCTGTTTTTGGCAGAGCATTTCTGCTCAGTTGGATCGCAGACATTGCCACCCAAGCCTCTCACCAGCACTTCCATCCACCAGCGTAGGCTGCCGAGAATGCCAGTTTCGTGGATGCGATCGCACTTGCCCGCTTCAACACCACCAGTCCAGAGGGGAGTTAATGTCTTAACCTTGATTTCCATTTCCCTAAGCAGTACGTTTCTCCGAATATAGCCTAACTTTACAAATTTAAGCCACGACTTCCACAATGTGCATAAGCAAGAATCTCCCAACACTACTCTTTCCCTTCATCCTGAGCTTCCGTAGCCTCTAACCCCTTGATCAAAAGCTCTCCCACAACAAAACTAAAGGATCGTCGCTCTCGGTCAGCGATCGCCGTTGGGTGGGCCCCATTGCTTTTGCCTTCGGTATGCCGAGCAACTCGTGTCGCAAGTTCCATGCAGCGGTTGGCGATACTCCTTGAGTGACGATGAACCCATGTCAAGCAAAGAGCGCCACTTTGGAACGTCCCAGAAGAAAACGGAAAGTGGGTGTAAAAACAAGCTAATTATCAAGCGGCATTGATGTTTTGATTAACAATGGGGGCGTTATCGCTCCCCAAGCAACTACTATTGCCGATACAGATGATGAGTTGTACGACAAAATTTTTGACATCAACACTCGGGGCACATTTCTAACGCTACGACAGGCAGCTCGACGCTTACGCAATAACGGCCATATTGTGAACCTTTCAACCAGTGTGATTGGTCTGGCCATGTCAGGTTACGCCATCTATGCGGGATTCAAAATCGCGGTGGAAATCTTTATATAGCTGTAGCCACTTTTCTTAGGACGTTTTTGTGGGGGCGCTTTGCGCCCCCACAAAAACGTCCTTGTCCTAACCGCCGTGGCTACGGCTATACCAACATTACGGCAAAGGAATTACGGGGACGGAATATTACCGTCAATGCAATTGCCCCTGGACCAACGGCAACTAACTTGTTCTATCAAGGCAAATCCGCAGAATTAATTGAGAAGTTTGCCCATCAAGCACCTTTAGAGCGTTTAGGGCAACCGGTACTGTTCTAACTCTGGGGATAAGTCAAGGATTAGTGTCATAGGTCTTTCGAGAATACGCCTTGGAGATTGTAACTCTGTGAAGTTAGGAGTTAGGTCTAGCCAATACACCAAGATCTTTCGCTAGCCCGCTCCAAGGATCATGTAGGTGGCGCTGCATACTTTAGCATCTCAAACAAGATACTGTGCTAATTGCTCACGGGTGGGGATATCGGTGGGAAGAAAAGTTTTCAGGTCTTTCTCTGAGGGTTTTGTTAATGCTGCTAAACGGTTGCACTGAAGGCAACACAGCGGTCAAAAATATTTCTCACGAATCTGCCATTTCCAAGTTCTCCAATTTGAGTCTCAAACTGCTTTACCAAATCCTGCACTGAATTCAGAGTGTTGTCTGAAAGTAGATAACCATTGCTGTTCGCATCTGATTTTGAAAATCTCTGTTAACTCGGAAGCAGAATAATCTTCAAAGTGGATTGATCTGGAAAATCTAGATTTTAGTCCAGGGTTGGAGTCAATGAAACGCGACATCTCATCTTTGTATCCTGCAACAATAACTACTAGATCCTCCCTGTGATCTTCCATCATTTTCAAGAGAGTATTAATTGCCTCCTGTCCATATATATCTCCACGCCCATCGGGAACCAAAGAATACGCCTCATCAATAAAAAGAATTCCACCTAAAGCTGATTCGACTACTTTTGCTGTTTTAGGTGCGGTTTGTCCTAAATATTCTGCAACTAAATCAGTCCGATCTACTTCAGCAAAATGACCTTTTGATAGAACTCCAAGATTTTTATAAATCTCACCTAAAATCCTGGCTACAGTCGTCTTACCTTTACCAGGATTTCCTGTAAATACAAGGTGTCTAGTAATGGCAGGAACTTTCATACCTGCCTGAAGCTGCATCTGAGCTACTTTTGCAATATTGACCAATTCTTGAACGGTAGACTTAACTGCACTTAATCCGGTGAGGGAATGAAGTTGATCTAGAGATTTCTGGAGCTCATCAGTGACCACCTCACGCTCATCACTATCAATGAAGTGCTTCTTATCAATGGCTTTGCAGACTTCTGCTGCCCACTCACTTCCAATCTGCTTAACATGAGTACCTAATAAATTACGGGCTGTTTTAACAGCAGCTTCCTTTGATGGGGCTTCAGCAAAAAATAAGCAATCAATCGATAACTGCTTTTCAGGCTTTTCTCGAAAAGCATAAGCGTCGTCTAGGCTATTCCAAGCAACCCATAGCCAAGAACCATCAGACGCACAGACGCTAAAAACAGCAGAACCTTATATCATAAATCAGCCTACATAATCAAAAATGGTCAGTCACAATATAGCCTTGAATTCCGTCCGCTGCATTTGAATTGTTAGCCCTCTACAAGCACTTCATCGCTCAATGCGATCGAGTTCTTCACGAACAACTCTGCGTAAGGTTTCTTTCAAAGGCTCACGGCTTTGCTGGATATATTGGTGCAATGCCTCATTAATTAAGGTTTGATAGTTCCCTCCACCTGCTAAATGAACTTGCTCACGAAACCACGTCAGAATCTCATCATCCAATCGGATTGTGATGCGAGTTTTTCCAGGTGGTGTTGGCTCGATCGCCCCTCGTTTCCCCCGACTAAAATCATATTCAGCTGCCATGACTAATCCTCCTCATACTGTTGTCGCTCTTGCCGAGTTGCTTTTCGGGCAGAGATGAGCCAGATCTCTCTGTCTCGCATGGTGTAGACAACCACTAAAGTTCTGCCAAACGCATCAACACCGATCGTGATAAACCGTTCCTCATCAAACCGCTCGTCTGATAGGGTAATTGCCAAATCATCGGAGAGAACAGATACTGCATCAGCGAAGTCAGTACCATGCTTGCGGAGATTGGCTACTGCGTTATCTGAATTCCATTGATAAGCCATCTTAATTATAGAATGCACACTTGTACACACTACTAGGAGCCAAACCCTGTTACTTTTGTTGACTCTGAATTACTCAAAACTGCTGTTCTACAGAGCTTTGAGGATAACTTAACTTTGATGCTGACAGGTATGCTTCATCCCCAGTCGCAACCAAAGACTTGAGGGCTAACGACTAAGATAAGCGGCGGCAAGTAGCTTTTAACACACCACCAAGATCTTTCGCCCGTCCGCTCCAGCGCGTTGTTAGCCTTCCCCCAACCAACAACTTGGCACTAATCAAGCCTTTGCTGCCAAGTTTCAGAACTTCGACTAGCGTGCAAAACGGCAAAAACAGTTAAACGCTTATCATTAATTGTGTAGTAAACGCAGAATGGAAACTTTCTTGTCAAAACTCTGCGAATCCCCGGAGCAACCTCTTGGTAAGCTTGGGGAAACTGGGCTATTAAATCAAATGCTGCATCAACGGCATTTAAGAATTCTAGGGCAAGTTCTAGTCGCTCTTCAGCATACCACTGCGCTGCTGAATCAATGTCTTCCTCAGCCCTGCGATCAAGAAAGACAAGCCAGTTAGTGCTCACGATACTTGCTCATAAATCTTTGCTTCGCTTCATTCCAAGTACTCAATTGTGCCGTAGTTTGTGAGGCAACCCGCTCACGCACGATCTCAAGATGCCATTCAGGAACTGGAACTTCATCAGAAGCCGCAAGAATCACGTCCCAAAGCTGCTGAACATAATCAATCTGCTGATCCTTTGTTAGCTGCTCAAATCCGGGTGGAAGAGCTATGGGTTGAGGGATTGACATCGCTTTTATTTTATACTTATGGCGAACTGGATACAATTGTAGCTTATCCCAATACGTTAGCCCCCTATCATACCATTTAGGTGACACGGATGGCTTTAAACAGGATTAGAATTTGAATAGATGTCAAACAACCTTATTGGTGCAGAAAACTTTTGAGAGTCTCAAAATGAGAAGGCAGTGACACGAGAGAACTCAATTCTGACATCGAGTTGGGCTTGTTGTTTCAGGGAAGCCACTCCAGGTGGAGGACTCTTTCGAGGTAAGTGAATCAAAGGAGGAATGGGAAGGTGTTGATAACACAACCGTTTAATTTCTCGTAACCCTAATTGTAGAAAACTCAATCCGCGTTGCTGATGCCAATCCAACATGTTGCGCCGACCTTCGCTGACAACGACCACGGCAATGATAATGGCAATCAGGGTGGCAGCAGCGAGGAGCATCAGTAAGCAATTCAGGGCATCGGCATCCCGTAAGTGCGACCGAATGAGGTCAAACGCTGCCGATTTGTCATCTTTAAAGTGAGGTTCGATACCACCAAAGCGTTGACCATAGCGTTCAAAGGTCTGCAACGAGGGCGGCAGATTGGCAAGCACCGCCCACGACTCACTGGCCAAAGTCACCTGAGCGGTGGCGAGATGACAGGGAATATCTTGTAGGATTGTCACATTTGGGAACAAATAGGCTTCTCCTTGTGGGGGGAACAATGTTGCCACGGCCTTGGTTGCGCCATTGTTGAAGCTAATCAAGAGATCCGACTTTGCCCGAATTGCCCAATCCCATTGCTGCGCTTGTAACCACCGGATCAAGGCTCCCTGTTCAAAGCCTCGATCTGCTAACAACATCACCTGACAGCGGGGTGGTAGCAACTGGAGAACGGCCTCTAAGATGGGGCGGTAATCCTCAAAGCCAACGGTGGCACTCCCGTGTTCTAAGACCGTTTGGCTGAGCGCAATCGACCGTCCACCCCAGACCAAACACACCTCCACCAAGCAATATTGATCCCATAACACACTGGTATCCAACGTCAACGTCATGGACATGCCTTCCCAAGTGCTGAGGAACTGACGCACTAGTGGGAAATAGAACGTCTCGGCTGTGATTTTAGGATTATGGATAAAATAACTGAGTCGTTCCATATGGCTACGGGCTTGACAGTCCCGATGGCTCAGATAAGGCAGCCAATGACTCAGACAAGCACTCTGCGCTTGCAAGATTGCGGCCACATTTTCACTAAAAACTTGCAGATGACGTTGATCTTGGGGAACGATCCATTGACTTAATTGAGTTTGCAGTTGACGATAAAGTTGGGGGATGGACATGGCAGATGACTTTTGTGTGGAAACTTGAGCATCTCATATCCTTCCCCTTTGTGTCATCCTTGTCTCATTCTAAGATCCCCCATATATAAACCTTTCAGGACTTTTCTGCACCAATAAGCCTTTTTGGATGCGCTAACCTCTTATGATTTGCCTTGACCGTAATAAATTTTGATGCCCATTCTTGTCAAGAAATATAACATTGCAATTTTAGGCATAGACAGAAGGACTTCATGCTCATGTCCCCACCAAAGGTTTGAGGGCTAACGTTGCCCATCACCCGCCGTAAATAACCTTAAACTCCGATAGATAACCTTTTGGCGGTCGGGTGCATGGGCGTTGTTAGCTGGCTGGTTACTATACCCTATGTAATTTGAAGAGCATCCAAAACCAAAACTTCTAAATCTGGGACAGCAGCTAAACGGGCATCATTGGTCAAGAAAAACATAGCACCTTCTCGCATAGCAGTTGCAATCTGGATTGCGTCTGGAGTTCGCAAGTTTTGTGTTGCTCTTAACTGGGCAGCAACTTCGGCGATCTCAACGGAAACAGGTACTGTAATTAAATTTTCTTGGTCAAGAAGAATATCACGATACTGGTCAGCAAATTCTACATTGCCTGAGCGTAACGGATGAACCAAAACTTCCGTCAGCGTCAACGTAGACGTAACAACTTGAAACTCGCCTCGACTCAGCGCCCCAAAAAAGACACGAACAAGCTCCAAATATGCCTCATTTTGCTCAATGAAGTAAATGAGTGGCGCAGTATCCAAGCCCACAACTTGACCTTGCAGTTGAATCAGCCATTCCATGAAGCACGTTCCTGATTAACGTACTCTTGAGCATCAAGCCCATTCCAAATTTCTTTTCCTAGTCCTTCTAGTTCCATAATGCTATGCTTGGGCTTGACAAGCATACGGCGACGTACCATTACAGCTAACTCTTCTAACAAGCGAAGTTGCTCGTCTGGGGTAAGATTCTCAACTTGGCGGCGAACATCTTGATAGGTAGTCATGCTCTTTACTCCATGCTTCTACTGTTAATCATGCCACATTGCTCACAGTTCACAAATCCAAAAAGTATTGTGGGAGTATCTCAACCTTACAGAAGGTAAAATGCCCCCATATTTGTCTATATCCAATACAGAGTAAGTTTTACAAGATGTGTGACTCACCTCCAATTTCAAATAGGATTGCCATAGTAGCTCCAGAGAATATAGCTTTTGTTCAAATCTATCCCAGAGGCGGCATATCCAATGGCATCAAGTTCAATCAATAAGCTCCTAAGATCTTGCTCACCATTGACTTTGAATTCTCCAATGTTGGGGTCGAACAGATATGCATCGCTGGACTTGCCAACTAGGTTGTATGGTCTGTGAATGCCAATTGAATGAGCACCACTATCACCTTTCGCAGATAGGATGAAGAAACGGGAGCTAGATGAAAGCACTTGCTTGGCAATCTTCGCTGGTTCGTCATTCGGAAGTTCCTGAGCAAACCCTTCTTGAGCAGAAGCAATAACATCTTCTTGTTTGTATTGAAGATGAGATTGTTGTAGTTCAGTGACTGTAGCCGCATCAGGTATGAAACGAGATTCATTGACACGCTCATATTCATCTTGTAGATCAACAGCATCCTCAAGCTTCTTACTCGCAGCCAACAATGGCTCTTCAACTGTACCTCTACTGCTCCAAAAATCTTGATTGTCCTTTTTAGCTCTGAGCCACATTACAACCAACGCTCGACAAACACCATTACCAATGTTGATGTGTTCTTGAACTGATTCTTCTCCCTGATCATACGCTTGAATGCCCTGTCCATCAATTCGAGACACAATTTGGCGTAGTTCATGAATGTCCTCCATGCTTCTTGACAACTGCATCTACCTCATTTCTGTAGGCTTCGAGTTGCTTTTTCACACCGTCAATACGAGCTTGATACGCATCTATTTTTTTCTGGTCAGTGTCTGGATCTAACGTCAACTCATCCATCTTCTGTTGCATCTTTTCAATCTGCGACTCTTGATCCTCAATTAACTTGGAATGATTTTTCATGTACTCAATATCCTGTTCCATAGCAGCTTGAGCGAATGAATAGATGAGCTTGAAGTTAATGGCATTCTCAACAATGAATTCGTTATTAAAATAATCACTTTGGTGGAAGGCATCACCAAAGTTCCAAGCATGTAACATTAGCCCTGGGGCAAGACTCTGACTCTTCACGATGGAATGGTATTCAGCTGAAATGCTTGTGTCGAAAGCACCTAAAATATTCAAGACAAATGCTTCTGCCGCGCATAAGGCAAGGGCTTCATAGCTCATGATCTCAGTAACAACCTTTGCCACTGCTTCAGCTTTATCTACTGTTGTCCCGTCAGGAGGTGAGCCACCTTTGAAAATGGAGTCAGCAACTGAATTGAGCGTAGTCTTGATTGAATCTAGAGCAAATTCAGCTTCCTGATGGTAGTTCATAAACGAACCACCTGCGATGGGTTGTTGATCCCATCCATTTTGTTCATAGAATGATTTGACATATTGATCGAATGTATTTTGATCTGATGTTGCTCGCTGCTTGAGATCGTCTGTTGCATGTGCAATGTATTTGCTGAAACTGTCGTCTTGACTCTCCAAATCCGCAATCGACTGAGATTTTCCCATTTTCTTCCCGTCCTTATTTTTTGAGTAGTTCAAATGTACGACACCGTATCTCCGGAACACTGCATGACTAACCAAAGAGTGCAAAGTCTCTATGGGAAGCCAGCTAACGGCTCAAATCAGCAGCGGCAGATAGCCTCAAACTCAGCACCAACGACTTTCATCCGTCCGCTGCATTTGAATTGTTAGCCTGCTGGTTGTTGCGACTTCTTGCTGCTTCTAGTTTTTGCCGAATTGCAGCTTGCACCTTTTCATCAAAATCAAGGTCATCAGGGCTGGCAATGATCCTGCGTGGACGTTGATTAATTCTGTCTAATACCATTTTGGGTGATATGTGCATGATTTCAATTGCCAGAACGGTTAGCTGGTCAAGCATTCTGCAATCCAAAATCGGAAATCTATAATCCAAAATGGTATAAATATGCCTGAAAAGCAGCTTGATCCCCACGATGCTTGAGAAAGTACTGCTTCAATTCAGCATCAGACATTGCATCATAATTAATCCGGCTCATCAGATAATTCTCCACTAGGCAGAATTTGGAACTCAAGCTCTTCGTCATATCCAGCAAGAACATACACATTTCGAGTTCGCGCATCAACGCAAATTAAATGTATAGGCTGAAGCATCGTAAAAGTCAGTTGATAGGCAATACGATACAAGCTTGCTAGTTGAGCAACAGTGGGCATTTTAGGTAGTTACATCACACCATCTGCTGCTCATTGTAGCAATTGTTTCAGTTACCTCACGATTAAGATTCTATTCAAGACAAGTTCTCTGTCAGTTCGCTGAATACCTGAGTAACTTCGCAGTGCTGTCTCAACCCTAAAACGCATGGCTAGGCGGCATAGTCACTCTGTTTTAGAATCCCGGATGCCAAACAAGTAACCAGCGATAGCTCCGAGAATCCCCATCGCTGCCGTCAGTGAACTGCTATCTTTGAGCGCGAGCAAAGCCGCGAAAGTAGCGACCATGACAATGCCGACGGCTCGGAGATTAAATGGACCGCCGCCCTGCATCCGATAGAAGACACCGCCCAGTGTCACGAGTCCCAACACTGCGATAATCCAAATGATATGGTCGTTCATGGTGATGTATGAAGCAGGCTAACGATCGCGGTCAGCGGACGCAAACAACCTTTGCAACTCAACCGACCCTATTGAAACGTTCCGGTGCAGCGCGGTTGTTAGGCGGTACGCCCTCGCGCGTGATTAGAGAGGACGAAACAGCGATCTCCTAAATCATAGGATTGGAGTTTCGGTCGCTTGCTTAATTCTACTACTTCCTTGTACCCAAGACGGGTCAAGAGCCGGATACTTCTCTGGTTGTCTGGATGCACCGTCGCCCACCATTGAACTCCTGGTGCAACAGCAGCAAGGTAATCATGCCACCAACGCATCGCCTCGAATGCTAACCCCTTTCCCCACCATGCTTCACCCAATAAATATGCGACTTCACCCCACTCTGCGTATCTTGTTGCCTCAAGCCGACCAATCACTTCAGAGAAAGGGGCTTTTAGTCGAATTGCCATGTTGAACCATTTTTCGGTAGGTATTATCGGATCTATCGGACCCCTCGCACGGGCAGTGTACTCCGCCCTCAGTTCCTCTAGAGTTGGTCGGCTCCCATTTGGATCGATAAAGGCGAGAACCGAGGGGGTGGTTAGAATTGCAAACAGATCGTCAGCATGGACAGCCGTGAGCGGCTCGAAATGTAGGTTTTTACTCAGCATTAAAATCATTCTTTTATACTATGCCAGCCGCCTAACGGCTCAAATCAGCGGCGGCAGATAACCTTGAACTCAGTACCAGTGGCTTTCAATCGTCCGCTGCATTTGAATTGTTAGCCTGTGCCGTTGAAGCGATCGCCTGATTATCCCGCATCACTCTAATCAAGAATCGTAGCGCTTCATTAACCGCATCAGCACTAGGAACCATATCTGCACCA
>Ga0224722_1001148_pt1 | contig 14944 bp, 18 predicted proteins | sample Balambano_FR1_Me_FD_161646 | JGI IMG/M metagenome (GOLD analysis project Ga0224722, IMG submission 161646) | Freshwater sediment microbial communities from Lake Towuti, South Sulawesi, Indonesia - Balambano_FR1_MetaG | ecosystem: Environmental > Aquatic > Freshwater > Lake > Sediment | place... | reverse complement strand
GGAGAGGGGGTTGGGGGGTGAGGGGGTCAGGCGCGGGAACGTAAACGTATTGAGAATCGCAATCGCGCTGATGGTGATCAACGCGCCTGTGGCGAAGATTACCGCGCCGACGGCGAGGAGTTCGACGACCATAGGCGGCGGGTAATCCACGGGCGCAGCGCCGGCGGCTGGCGTAAATCGGCGCGATATTTATACGCCAGAATGGCGATATTTCCCGCCATCACCCCGTATAGCACCGGATTCTGATCAAACAGCAGCAGATAAATCATCATCGTCACACTGGTGAAGCAGATCGCCCAGCCGCTGTTCGACGTGACGGAATACCACATGGCGAGGGTGATGCCGGACAGAAACGGGATTTCCCACAGCGTGAGCGCCATCCACACGCCAAGCGAGACGGCGGCAGCTTTCCCGCCCTGAAAGCGTAGAAACGGCGAAAACGCATGACCGAGAATCGGCGCAAGCGAGACGATGACAAGACCCACACCGTCTATGCCAACGAGATATTTAGCGATACTGACGGGGATCGCGCCTTTCAGCGCATCGAGTGCGAAGGCAAGGATACCGACCCATTTACCGCCCGCCCTGAATACGTTGGTCGTGCCGGGATTGCCGTCACCGATGGTGCGTATATCCCTTCCGAGCGCGAGTTTACCCAGCCAGTAGGAGAACATGAGCGAGCCGCAGAAGAAGCCGATCCCCGCCCACAGGATGACTTGCGCCGTCATGACCGTTTGCTCTTGAGCAGTTCCAGCAAGATCGTGATGTTATCGAGATCGCGCAGGGGAAACGCGCCCCAGACCGCGCCGGTATTGTCCAGCAGTTTCAACTGCCCGTCGCCAATAGTGAAGCGGCTGTACCGCGCCCAATCCAGCAGTTGACCGTTTGTTCCTTCAATGCCATTCCGCGTGAGCCTGAGCTGCTCACCAAAGGCGACTTTTTCGCCATTCTCCAGTTGCGCGTTCAGGCGCGGGATGAGCAGGGCGTTGACCCGTTCAGTCATGCGTGTACCAAGTTCGGCGGCGCGGCGGTAGAGCAAGTCGGTGATGACGATCAGTTCATCCTGGTCGCTTCTGAGCGTGAATTTATAGCGGTCACGGCGGATAAAGCCGAAATAGCGCACCCGATCCGCGCTCATGCGAATCGCCAGAATATCGCCATACAGAAACGGCACAACGCGGCTGCCTTCCTGATAGCTGAAGCCGCGTTCATACAGGATGATTTCCCGATTCCAGAAATGCAGGACGACCCAGCCGAGCCCCAGCGTGATGCCCGCCATCAATATCACGGTCAGCAGGGGTGCCCACCATTCCGAGAGCGCCGCAATCGTGAAGTTCAATACCAGCCCGATACTCAAGCCAATCGCCCCGGCAATGATCAGGTAACGCAGGCGATCACTTGGATAATTTCCCAGCGGCGCACCAAGTATCGGGTCCGCTTCCAGCCCGACGGTCAATCTTTACTCCGCAGGCGCGGCGACGGACAGATTATCAAACTGCACACGAGCGCCGAGCGAATTTGCCGCCGCTGCGACCAAGCCGACCTGTCCCTGACTGAAGCTGTCATCCGTCGCATCCGCCATGAAGACATCATTGATGTAGAAGGCGAGGTAGTCGCCAACGCACACGGCGCGAAGATGATTGCGCCCTGGTGCCTGATTGATTTGGTCAGAGGTCGTCCAGTCCACCAACGGCTGCACGTCACGCCCACGCGCCCGCATAATGGCATACGCGCCCGTGCCTTGCACCAGGAATAAGTAGCCGTCGCCATCGCCAAAACTGGGTTCATCGGGGATGATCACTTCCGTAGCGGCTTCCGTCGCTTCCGTCGTTACCTCGTCAGTTGGTTCGTCAGTCGTATCAGGCGTGGACTCAGCGGTCGCTTCGTCGGTAACATCAGGCGAAACCGTCTCGTCCGCAGCGATTGTCGCTTCGGCGGTCGCGTCGCCCACATCCGCTGCCGCCTCAGCAGTGGCTTCATCTGTATCAGCGGTTGCTTCGGCGGTAGATGGCGAGTCGGTATAAATCGCCGCCAGCGTCGGATCAATCGGGTGATCCTGCCCGACCGAGCCGCGCACACGGCACATAACCCCGTACACCGTTTCCGGGCGCGAACTGGTCTGCTCAGCATCTACATCAATCACGACATCGGTGAGCGTTTCGCCGTATTGACCCCACCACAGCGTACCATCGCCTGCCAGCACGTCTATATGATACGCGCCCTCGCGCACACGCAGCACCGCCCCGGAATACGAGCCTTCCTCAAAACTGGCGGCGGTGGAAAAGTCATACGAAGCGATTTCGTCGCCCCGTGTGATGGGTCGAAGGGCGCCTGCGTTGCTCTGGCAGGCAGCAAGCATGGGGAGCAGGGAAAGCGCGGCAGCGCTCATGAACCATTTTTTCACGGTGTTTTCCTTTTGCGCGACACTGCACTACTTTAACATAACTGTTGAGTAGCGAGTAATGAGTGATGAGTGAAAAGTACAGTAATGAGTGACGAGTAATGAGTGATGAGTGAAAAATTCACATCGTAGTTTACTCATCACTCATCACTCATCACTCATCACTCATTTCTTTCGTTCACCGTAAATTTCAGCACCTCGTGGCGCACGGCTGCCCAGGCGGGTTGATCGGGTTCCTGAATATCGTGCATGCCATTCACTTCAATGTAGATAGGGGGTGGGGAGAAGCGCGTCGCCAGCGTTCGCGTGAGCGCGGGTTGGACGAGTTGATCATCACTTCCCTGAATGATGAGGGTTGGCATACGTAACGATGGCGCACAGGCGGCACCCATCAGCCCGACGCGCCGTACCTCATTGACCATGCTTGTCGGGATACGCAGTTCGCGGATCGTCTGCCGCATGGTGTCATCGCTCAGATCAGCACCGGGCATCATCTCCGCCAGACTCTTTCGCATATCCGGGTCGTCGAAATTCATATTGATCAGCTTCAACGGCTGAAACGACGGGATGACGCGCTTGATCGCGGGCATCAGCCGCCAGAAGAACTGCTCAATTTTCCAGAATGGCGCCAGCAGGATCAGGCGATCCGGCGGCACCTGGGCTGCCGCGCACAGTGCCGTTGCCGCGCCCATCGAATGCCCGATCAGGATGACGGGTTTGCCGCGTCCGCGAAGTTCGTGCAGGTTTTCCACCACCGCGGCGATCCAGTCTTCAGCGCGGCGTTGAGGCAAAGTGGCGATGTCCGTACCGAAACCGGGCATGAGGATGCCCCGCGCTCCCCACCCCGAATCACGCAGGGCTTCTCCTAACGGGCGCACATCGGCGGGCGTGCCGGGAAAGCCATGCACGAGAAGCGTACTCCCTGCCTCGCCCGTAAAGTCAAATGGCTGGCACTGGGGAGCGCTGAACGCCTGAAACAGCACCTTTTCGACGGTGGAGAAATCATCGCGGGCGGTTTGTGCCATGCAGCAGCCCCACATTCAGCCAGTCGAAGATGAACAAAAACGCGCCTTGCAGCAGAATGCCCACGCCGACGCCTTTCATGCGCGGCTGGCTTTGCGGGCGCAGCATGAGAAACAGCCCGCCGAACATATAGCCGATGTCGAGGATGCCATTGATAATAAGCAGGCGGCGCAGATCGGCGGTTTCCTTCACCAGCGTTTCGGGCGCGTGTGCCTTTTCACCGAGCGCGTTCTGGCGGCGGCGGGTGAGCCATGATCCCCCACCTGCGATCCCCAGATTGATGAGCGCCCAGCCTATGAACTGTGAGCCGACGCCGCGCCAGAAGGTGTTTCCCCTCAGCATCGGCAGACTGAGCAGGCTGCTGGTCGCCGCCCAGAGGCTCAACCAGCGCGACACGCGGGCGCTGAACTGCCAGATCGTCATGATGAACCTGTGGATATTTCTGGGTCAGATAATGCGCGTATTATGCCGCGAATGGGTGTTTTCGCGCACCATCTGTGAGCAAGTTTAATGTGAAGTGAATCGGGTGTTGCTACCGTGCAAACCGGAACTCAGCGAATGCCATATCGCGGTTGACGTAGGCGGCTGCCAGCCGTGAGCGATTGCCACCGTGATGAGCGCGGCAGTAAACGGCGTCGTTCGTCAGACATGTGCGGATCACATCCGTCACCCCATCCATGAGCGTTTTGCCGATTTCCGACAGCCGATCACCTGTTGAAATAGTCGGCAGCGGATCAAAGCCGTGCTGTGTGGGGAGCATGACCTGGCTCTGCGCTTTTTTCAACACAGCGTCCCGCGTCAGTACGCGCTGGCGATACGTCGGCGTGGTCGTATAGCGCAGGGCAATTGCCAGGCGTTCGTCAAAACGGTCATCCAGCGGCGAAGAACCTTTGCCGCTAGGGGTTAATTCCTGCATAACCGGGGTGTCCAATAGAATCGTGATCGAGATCGGGCGCGGTGTCGCCCAGCTTCCGTCGTAAGGCTTCACGGGCATAGTACAGGCGGCTCTTGACCGTGCCGACCGGTACATTGACCATCTGCGCGATTTCATCAAGGCTGAGATCGCCCAGATAATGCAGCGCGATCACGGTCTGCTGGTTTCGCGGCAATTCCTGAATCGCTCGCTGAACGCGGCTGATCGTCTCGCCCTGTTCCGCCAGATGTTCGGGGGCGAAATTCGCCGGGCTAACAAGCTGATCCACCAGCGTTTCAATCGAAACGCGGCGCTTTTGCCGCCGCGTGATCCACGTATAACTCAAATTGACGGTAACACGATACAGCCACGGCATCAACGGCAGGCTGGTATCAATCCGATTGGCGTAATGGTGCAGTTTTAGAAAACAGTCCTGGGCGATGTCATCAGCAGCGGCGGAGTCGTGGGTAATTGCCATTGCGGTGCGATAGATTTGTGTGTAGTAACGATCAAACAGATTGCCCAGTGCTTCAAAATCGTTGGTTCGCAGTCGCTCGATCAGCGCTGCATCGGTGACGCCAGGCTGTCCGTCGTCGGTTGCGCTGTCTGCCCGTAGTATCATTTGGTTGCCCGTATCCTTTTCAAATCCGCCTGTAAAGCGGCACTCTATTTAAAAGAACATTAGCGTAACTTTAGCAAAAAAACTGTCTATTTCCAGACAACCCATTTATACCTTTGTTGTGAATTTTATACAAGTGTGCTGCACAAAATCCTGATGTCGTTTGTGCATATTGTAAAAAAGTTGAATGGTTATGGTTTGTTAAACGGTGTCAGTTGCACGGAAGGCGATGTAGGGCTATAACAGTAGGGACAGTTAAAAGTTAAAAGTAGAAAGTTAAAAGTAAAAGCGTGTGCAAACCACTGGTTTATTGAAGGCGAGACTCAGGGGTTCTTCCTTTTAACTTTTAACTTTGCACTTTTAACTGGAGTGAAACGACGATGCAAAACCCGACGCCAACCGACAATTTCACGGGCAAGTCGCTCGGTCAGTTCGATATTCAGGACGAGATCGGGCGCGGCGGCATGGCGACTGTCTATCGCGCCCGCCAGAAAACGATCAACCGCACCGTTGCTGTAAAAGTGCTGCCCCGCGCCCTGCTGCATGACCCCAGTTTCTACGAGCGTTTCACCCGTGAAGTAGATGTGATCGCCCATCTGGAACACCCGCATATTCTGCCGATCTACGACTTTGGCGAGGCGGACGGCGTGCCGTATATCGCCATGCGCTATCTTGGCGGCGGCAGCATGGCGCAGTGGATTCGACGTGGGCTGCCCACCCCTGAGGCGCTCGTCAAGCCGATGGGTCAGGTGGCGCAGGCGCTCGATTACGCCCACCAGCAGGGAATCGTCCACCGCGATCTCAAGCCGGGCAATATCATGCTGGATGAGCGCGGCAACGCCTACCTGACCGACTTCGGCATCGCCAAAGTCCTGAACAGCAACCTGACGGGCAGCGCCATTATCGGCACTCCTGCCTACATGAGTCCAGAACAGGCACACGGTTTGCCGCTGGATGCGCGATCCGATCTGTATTCGCTTGGCGTCGTGCTGTTTGAAATGCTGACCGGGCATGAACCATTCGAGGCGGAAACACCGGTCGCGCTTCTGCTCAAGCATATCAATGAGCCGATGCCATCCGTTCGCCAGATTCGCCCGGATGTGCCGCCATCGGTCGAGGCGGTGGTCTACAAGGCGACGGCGAAAAATCCGAATGATCGTTATTCTTCAGCAGGCGATTTCGCGCTGGCGTTGCAGGATGCCGTACCTACAGGCGGAACGCGCCCGCGCACGACACCTCCACCGCAGGATATGCCGACGAATATTCCGACGGGGGGCGCGGGACGGATCACGCCGGCACAGGTCACGCCGCCGTATGTGCCAACCGATCAGCCAACGATCACGCCGCCACCAATGTCGCGCCCGTATCCGCCTGCGCCAGCCGCCAATACGCCTGCCGCGCCGCCGCAGAAGAAGCGCGGTCTTAGCCCGCTGATCATCGTCGCCGCGATCATTTTCGCGCTGGGGACAATCGGTATCCTTGTCCTGGTGATCACCGGTCAGCAGCCCGCGCCAGTCTTCGTCACACCCACAGCCGACGTCGCGATGATCAACGCCGTGCCGACGCCATTTGCACAGGGGAGTTCGGTTCAGCGCAGCCAGTATTCAATCAGTGTGCCGGATAACTGGGCATTCGTTGACCTGTCGGATAACTACGCTGGCAGTAACACCGTGCATGTCTGGCAGCGTGGTCTTGATGCCTACGTCGGTCTGGGACTGTTCGACATTACCGCGCAGCCAGGCGGTTTGACTGACTGGATTGACCGCTACACGTCAGAACGCTATGCCAACGAGAACTGGACGTTTGTTGACGAAGCGACGGCAGCCGACGGCACAGTTCGACGCAGCTATCGCCTGATCGGGGAAACGGACCCTGATTTTGAGACGGGTCAGACGGACATCTTCTTCCGCCGTCAAGGACCATATTTCGTCGTCATTGATATGTATGCGGGGGACAGCCACGGCAGTGAATTTGTCGGGCTGTACCAACAAATACTGGATTCGGTGCGCGTACACTAAACCCGGAATTTCATGAACGGAAAAATTCGATCAGCGCGGCGTTGACCGCGTCCGCTTTATCGTGTTGAGTCCAGTGCGTCGCGTCATCATAGAAGATAAGCTGCGCGTCATCACAGTACGCCTGGCTTTGCTCTGCTATTTCCGATGTGAGCGCAAAGTCACGTTTTCCCCATTGAATGAGAACGGGTACATGCACCCGCGAGTCGCGCAATGACGGGGGCGGCTGCTGGATGAGGGAGCGGTACCAGTTGAGCATGGCGGTCATCGCGCCGCGCTGCTTCCAGGCATGGACATAATGTGGAATATCGGCGTCGGTGAAGTTGCCGGGTCTGCTCGTTCGCAAAAGTATACTCATCAACCCCTGCGCGTCGCCAAGCGTGAACAGAAATTCGGGCAGCAGCGGCAGTTGAAAGAAGAAAATGTACCAGCTTCTCAGCAGTTGCTCTGGTTTGGTCGCCAGGAGTTTTCGCATGACGGACAGGTGCGGGCTGTTTAGAATAGCGAGTTTTTTCACGCGCTCAGGATATTCGAGCGCGGTTCCCCACGCCACAGCGCCGCCCCAGTCATGCCCGACGATATACGCCTGTTCGCGCCCGGCGGCGTCTATCAGTTCGCTGACATCGCGGGCGAGGCTTGGCAGGCTGTAGGCGGCAAGCCCGTCGGGTTTATCACTCAGGTTGTAACCACGTTGGTCAGGTATCCACAGCCAGAATCCGGCGTTAACGAGCGCGGCGATCTGTTTGCGCCAACCGTACCAGAACTCCGGGAAGCCGTGCAGCAGGATCAGCAGCGGCTTCGACGGATCGCCCGCCTGAACGACATGCAGATTCACGCCATTGACGGCAACCGTGCTGTGTTCGAGGGGGATATTGTCTATCGCGGTAATTTCGGGTGGGCGAATGGGCATCGTTTTCTTCCTTAATACGGCTGTGCGGCGGTCAGTTTAGGCAGCATATTGAAGTGTTTCACATTACGTGTATAAAGTGGCACTTGCAGCCGCACCGCTACTGAGGCGATCAGTGCATCGGAAAATGAGAGGTGATGGTTTAACCAGAATGCTTCTACCTGTTTCATTGCCCACAAATGATCGTTCGAGTTGGAATGTTCAAGGGAAAACTGCTTCAAGAAATTTAGCGAGCTTCTTAGCTCTAACTTGTTACGTGCGCCTTGTACCGTTTCCATCCACACAATGGGCGTGATTGCAAATTGAGAATGTTTATGCTGTTGTTGCCATAGCTGTGCTTTCGGAAATTGATTAATCAAGTCAATGATGATATTGGTATCCAACACCGCTTCAATCACGTCGCTTTATCCTTCGTTCATAGTTCTTTCGCCGCATTTCCTCGACCCAGGCAACGCTGTCTTTCATATCTTCCCGATCTGCCCACATACCAATCGCATCTGACTCCAGAATGTCGCCTAACGTCAAACCGAGACCTCCTCTGCTTGCTACATCAGCAATTTCATCCAAAAATACTTGTTCTTCCGCCGTCCACTCCATGTCGGGGTTGAAATATGGCTCATCATCGTCCGCTGTTGAGTCTGCGTGACCATTGATCTCGGCATTTTCAACCGTGATGGTGACGTGACGGGGCGCATCCGGCGGCAGTTGAATCGTGATTTTGCCATCGTCGCCAACCGTTTCTTCAAATCGGTAAATCGCGCTCATGAAATTGTCCTCGTCATACTCTCTGTATATTGTATCCCACTCACCGATCATGACGCGGGCGCGAGATTTTGCGGCGGCGTGGTTTCGCGCTTGATCAGAAAGCGCTGTTGATAGCGCAGCGCGAGCAGCAGCAGGACGAGATACAGCAGCGCCGACCCGACCGCCGCGAACTGGTTGAAATAAAACTGAAGGATGGAGGCGATACACAACTCGATGGCGAACGCCGGGATCGCCACGCGAATGCCCGCCGGGATTTGCCCGACCAGCATGAGGATACCGGCAATCAGCATGACCATACCCAACGCGCCGCCGATGGCGATCTGCGCCAGATACCAGTTGGCACTGGTTGTCCCTGTGATATTGGGGACGTATTCGATCCACGTCAGAAACACCGTTTCGGTCAAATCGGGATCGAGCAGCAGCAGGATGTTGAACAAGAAGTTGAGCAGCGTGAAAATGCCGAGCGCGATCAGCATTCCCGTGAGGATGAGGCGAATGATGCGGCGGCGCAGAAAGCGATCTTCCATTGCCAGCGCCCATGCGGACAGCCGATCTATCGGCGAGAGGCGCTCAGGAACTTTGCTCACCGAGCCGGAATAGAGAAACGAGGACAGTGCGTGGGCGAGGGCGGCGGCTTCGGCGTCGTCAGAGGCTTGCAACCGCTTGAGCGTCAGTTCCAGATCAGCCTGTTCGCTCGGCTCCAGATCATGATCCACCACTTCCATCATCAATTCGAGCGCGTGATACAACAGCGTGCGCGGATCGTTGTAATCGTGGCGGCGCAGTTGCAAATAGAGCAGCACAGCGATCAGGAAGAAGCCGTAGATCAGCGGCGCGGCGAACGGGAAGAAATAATCGTTCGTCTGCGTGATAAATTTGCCGATCTCGTCTATGAACAAGCCGACGCCGACCCCCGTGAGTACCGCCGAGATGTTGTACACCCATGAATTGATCCAGATCAGCGGCAGCATTGCGCCGATGAACAGCGCCAGCCCACCCCACAACACATGGGCGATATGCAGCGTCCCGTTACCCACCTGAGGATAACCTGTCAGTTCGAGATACAGGCGCGTACCGACGACGGAGATGGCGAAGCTGATGAGCATGATGAGCATGTACGTATTGGCGCGTCCTCGTTTGACGGGACTGCGAATGAGGTTGGTGCGCGGCGCTGCCATAAGATTGTCCCTATCAATAAGACGATAATTTTGAGGATATTGTATGCGAGAACCGGGAAAATTCTTAGCCGCGCCGCAGCAAACCGCGCAAGCGTGGCAGGGCATGGACGTAGGCGGCGTACAAAGGCGCGGACGGCGCGTAATCCCATGCGCCGATATGCCGTGTGACTGCCCCGTGAAAGCCGCGTTTGAACTGGTACACGCCCCACAGCCGATCCGTCTCGTCGAAATGGTCGGGTGCGCCCCAGAAATCGTAAATCGTGCATCCCTGCGCTTTCGCCCAGCGGATTGATTCCCATTGCAGCAGATAGTTGGGCATTTTCTCGCGGGCGTCATTCGAGGACGCGCCGTAAAAATACCAGCAGGTTTTGCCAAAGCGAAACAGAATCACATGGGCAATCGCTTGTCCGTCAGCTTCGGCGATCAATGGATGGGCGATGCCCGCCGCGATGAAACGCCGCCATGCCTCTTCATAATAGGATGGCGGGCGAATCAGAAAATCGTCGCGCTCGCCTGTGACTTTATACAGGTCGTACAGGATGGGCAGATCATCAAGCGTACCGTTCCGAACGGTGACGCCTTCTCGTTCGGCGAGGCGAATCTTACGGCGAGTGCTTTGCCCCATCGCGGCGAGGATCGCGTCTTCAGGTGGCGTGAGGTCAAGTTTAATCGTGTTGCGAAACTGTACCTGATCGCCCGAAAAACGCCAGCCGCGCCGTCCCAGTTCTGACGTGAGTGCCGAACCTGTTGGATCAGGCGTATCGTTGGATTCACCGGGTACACCGGTAGCAGCGATCACATCGGGATCAATCTTGAGCCAGACCGCCCCGCGTTTACGTGCAAGCGACTGGAGTTCATCCAGCACGAACGACACAAGCGCCGGGTCTTCATAGGCGAGGGCGGGACCTTTTGGCGCATACATGAGGGTGAACATGCTGACCCGCCGAATGCCGACGGACGCCATGGCGACCACCGCGCCGTCCTGCTCCCATGCGAGGCGTAAAGGCTGCCAGCCCGTTGTGACGCGCTTGAATTCGCCCCATTCCCATGATTGTAAGACATGGGCATATGGCAGCGCGGCGAGGGCGGCGTTCCAGGCGGTGGGGGAGGAGAAGGTGAGGGAAAGGGGAGTCAGGGGTAAGGAAGACACTACGGCGATCGCTTTCAAATTTTCAGGGGAGAAGATTGGGGTAAAATTCGCGTATCGTTTCCTCCCGCGCCTGTTCGAGACCTGCCATCAGGTCGTCAAGAGTGACGCCTTCTTCGATCATTATCTGCTCAATTTCAGCAACCATTTGCGGTAATACGAAGCGAAAGCGCTGAATCGTTAATCCGTCTTCGGTTCTGGCGATCTTCACCCGACCACCTGGGTATATTCCCGCGTTTTGCAGAATCTGCGGTGGAACAGTGAGCGAACCGTCATCATTCGCATAAATTTCTACAATCTGCGGTGATACCGTTACATCCGTCATAATCAACCTTCGCGCTGAGCTCAGCCCTTATGCAGGACTTAATTATATAACTGTTCTCAAAATTGATGCGGAGCTGGATGTGAGGTCACATCAGCTTTCTCCTCTCACCCTCACCGCCAACTGATAGCCCGCGTAGATCAACGGATTATAGACTTTATCCCATGCCCCTAAACTTCGCGCCACCTCGCCGCCCCAGCCGCGTTTGAAGCCATAGACGCCCCACAAGCCGTCGTCGCGTGATTCAAATTCGGCTTCAAGAACCGACTCATCCTCGTCGGGAATCCCCCACATATCATACATCGCACAGCCGCGCCGCTTCGCCCACTGGATCGCCGCCCACTGGGCACCATACGCTGCCATCAGGTTACGTTTGACGTTCGATGACGCGCCGTATAGATACCACGCGGTATCGCCGTGCGCGAAGACCATCACACCTGCCAGGGCGTCACCCTCATGTTCGGCGAGGATGAGCGCGGCCTGCTGTGGAACAAACAGGTCGAATGCCAGTTGATAGTAGCCCGGCTCATGCACGCCAAACTCGTTCCGTTCGCCTGTCGTTTGCATCATGTCGGTGAAGCGCTTTACATCGTCGCGCTCGGTCACTTCGTTATAGATGAGGTCGTTTTTCTGGCTCTGGCGAATCTTGCGCCGCGTCCCCTGATTCATGCGGACGAGGATGGCATCATCCGCCTCAGCAATGTTGATGAGAATCGTGCGCGGCGGTTGAACCGTCTGCGGGCTGGGGCGAAAACCATAGCGGGCAAAGTCGGGCGGGGCAGCGCCGCGTTCAGGAATGCCAGGTTCCCATTTCAGGAATGCCGCGCCGCCTTTTTTCGCCAGCGCGTCTATCGCCGCCCACAGCGATTCGCGCTGCTCATGATGGGTGAAATAAGGTCCCATCGCCAGATACGCCATGGTGCCGAGTCGCAGCGGCAGGCGGCGAAAAAGTATCTGCGCCCCCGCGACGATTTGTCCGTCTTCATCTTTGAGCGCGGTTCGCGCCGCCTCCCAGCCATAGGGACGCTTCAAGCCTGCCCACGCGCTCGTCTGCAAAATGTGGGCGTGGGGCAGCGTTTGGAGAAATTGATCCCATTCAGCGGGAGTTGGGGTGTGCGAAATAGCCATGCTAATCGGTTGATCCGTTGCGAAATGTCGTGACCGTTTGCTATACTAGCGTCAATATTCACAAATGACATGCAGCAGCACAATTCTACTTGGTGCGAACCTCACCCCCAACCCCTCTCCATAGGGAGAGGGGAGAAAATCGCATCTGAAAACACAAGTGCAAGGTTGAGCGCCGCAGGGTGCGAAACAGGAGCAGCAGGCATGACGGCAGTTAATGAGTGGGCATATATCGGCGTGTTTTTCGCGGTGGCATGGATTTTGCCAACGGCACCGCTGTTGATTTCGGCGATCTTTCGCCCGCGCCGCGCCAACGCCATCAAGATGCAAACCTACGAGTGCGGCGTGGAAACCGTCGGCGATACGTGGGTGCAGTTCAAAGTCCAGTATTACATTTACGGGCTGGTCTTTCTCGTCTTCGATGTCGAGTTGATTTTCCTGTTCCCGTGGGCGCTGGCATATCGCCAGTTGGATTTCTTCGGCTTCTTCGCCGGCTTGCTGTTCATCTTCCTGCTGGCGGACGCGCTGTTATATGCCGTGCGGAAGAACGCGCTGGAGTGGGCATAAGGTAGGTTCTGATGGAACAACCCGTTTGCGACAACATTATTTCAACCCTCGCGCCGTGTTTGACTGTGGGCGGGTGGGATCCAGGCATTGCCTCGTTCGTCTCGATTCTGCTGGGTGTGCTGATCGTGGCGACGCTGCCGCTGATCCTCGTCATCCTGCTCATCTGGGCGGAGCGCAAGGTGGCAGCCCGTGTGCAGGATCGCTTTGGTCCTAATCGCGTCGGTCCGTTCGGTTTGCTGCAAAATATCGCCGATGCGGTCAAGCTGATCCTCAAGGAAGACATCACACCCGCCGGCGCGGATCGCCTGATCTACAACCTCGCGCCGATTATCGCCGTCGTTTCGGTGATCATGATGTGGGCGGTCGTCCCGTTCACGTCGGTCAATATCGGCGCAGACCTGAGTATCGGTGTACTGTTCTTCACGGCGATTGGCTCCATTGGTACGCTGGCGATCATGATGGCGGGCTGGGCAAGCAACAACAAATACGCGCTGCTCGGTGCGTTTCGCGTGGTCGCGCAGTTGGTCAGCTACGAAGTGCCGATGGTGCTAACGCTGCTGGTGCCGGTGCTGCTGGCTGGAACGATGAATATGCAGGGAATCGCTTTCGCCCAGTTAGGCATGTGGTATATCGTCCTCGCGCCGGTGTCGGCGGTCATTTTCTACGTGTCAAACCTCGCCGAAACGGGACGCGCTCCGTTCGACCTGATCGAAGCGGAATCCGAACTGGTCGCCGGGTATAACATTGAATATTCGGGCATGAAGTTCGGTTTGTTCATGGCGAACGAATTCATGCACGCCTTCACCGCCAATCTTTTATTTGTCGTGCTGTTCATGGGCGCGTGGGCGGGACCCGGCGCGACGGAAGTGCCGATCCTCGGCTTTGTCTACCTGATGATCAAGACGGCGATTGTGTATGTGCCGTCGCTGATTTTGCGGGCGACTATTCCCCGTGTGCGAATTGATCAGATGATGGCGTTCAACTGGAAATTCCTGGTGCCGGTGGCGCTGGTCAACGTGATCGTGATGGCGCTGCTGATTATGATTGTCGAGCAGTTGGGACTCGCGCCATCGCCTGAAAATGCGACTGACTTTATCGCCAATATCCCGCAGGCAGCCGTGCTGCTGCTGGGCAATCTGCTGATAACTATTTTCGCCCTGTGGCTGGTGCGCCGTTCGGTGCGGCGTGACCGCCTTTCTGAAGCGGCGCGACAGATGGGCAGCGCTCTGCTGGACGAACGGCGCGAGGCGTTACCCGCGACGGCGCAGTAGGCGAATGACACATCATGAATACGGATGCCCTGTCGGGCATCCCTACACGAATCGGCTTTTGTAGGGGTGTGCGATAACGCATCCGCCTTGAGCAAAGGATAGCAAGAATGCTGGAACTAACCCCGGTCACCATCGCCTTTTTCATCTTCGCCGTGCTGTCGGTAGGCGGCGCAGTCGGCGTGGTCGCCAGCCGCAACCTGATTCACGGAGCGTTATTCCTGATCCTCAGCCTGTTTGGTGGCGCGGGTTTGTTCGTGCTGCTGGCAGCGCCATTTCTCGCGGCGGTGCAGGTGCTGGTGTATATCGGCGCGATTGCTATTCTCGTTATTTTCGCCGTGATGCTCACGCGCAGCATGACCAATATCAGCGAGCTGTTCAACCGCCAGTGGTGGATCAGCGCGGTCGCGGCGGTGCTGATGTTCGCCGTGCTGCTGTTTGGCGTTGTGCTGCCCGTGTGGGGTCCCAACGGGACTCAGGCGGAGGCGGAGGTCGCACTGGAGACGGCGACGATTGAGGATTTGGGCGTGGCGCTGGTGGATGGCAACCAGTTCGTGCTGCCGTTTGAGGTCGCCTCGCTGCTGCTGACCGCTGCGATGATCGGGGCGATTGTGATTGCGCGGGATAATGAGTGAAGAACAGTTGAAAGTTGAAAGTTAAAAGTTAAAAGTAAAAACAAGAGACTGCGACCCTA
>Ga0224722_1001147_pt1 | contig 14967 bp, 15 predicted proteins | sample Balambano_FR1_Me_FD_161646 | JGI IMG/M metagenome (GOLD analysis project Ga0224722, IMG submission 161646) | Freshwater sediment microbial communities from Lake Towuti, South Sulawesi, Indonesia - Balambano_FR1_MetaG | ecosystem: Environmental > Aquatic > Freshwater > Lake > Sediment | place... | reverse complement strand
CCCCTTCGCCGCTTCGCGGCTCTTCCCCTCCCCTGAAGGGGAGGGGGAGAAGAAGCCTAATACAGCTTCCCCACCAGCGGCAACCCGCGCTCCGGCTCGGCGAATTCCTTGATGATGCGGCCCACGCGGGCGAGGGTTTGCTGTCCGGTGTCGAGCATTTCGTCCACCGTTTGGCGCGCGCGGAAATAGCAGGCGAAGGTCAGCGGCCCCTCGCCCTTGGGGCCCTCGGCGAAACCGATGTCGATGTAGTTGTATTCGTTGCCGCCGACGAGCCCGCTGGTGCCGGTCTTGTCGCCCGCGACCCAGCCTTCGGGCAGGCCCGCCCGCACGCGCCTGAGGCCGGTTTCGGTCGCGATCATCCAGCCTTTCAACTCTGCCTTTTCGGCCTCGGGGAGCGCGTCGCCATAGACAATCTTCGCCACCGTCCGCGCCATCGCGGCAGGCGTGGTGGTGTCGCGAAACTCGGTGGCGGGGACGAGGTTCATCTCAGGCTCGTAGCGATCCACCCGGCTGACCTCGTCGCCGATGCTGCGCCAGAAGGCGGTCAGCCCGGCCGGTCCGCCCAGCGCGCGCAGCAGGATGTTCGCGGCCGGATTGTCCGATGTGGTCTGCGTCGCCCGCGCCAACTCGCGCAGGGTCGCACCGCTGGCGAGGCGTTCGCGCGTGAACGGCGCAGGGCTGAGCATCTCGCCCTCGCTCCACATCACCCGCTGGTCGGCGTCGATCGCGCCAGCCGCGTGGCGCTGGAGCAGCAGCGCGGCGAGGCTCAGCTTGAACGAGGAGGCGTGACCGAAGCGGCGGTCCTGGTTGATCCCGAGTGACATGCCGGTGGCGGTGTTGAAAATCTCGACCCCCAGCGTCCCTCCGCCCGCCGACTCGATGATCCGCAGTTCTGCCGCGAGCCGCCCGGCCGGGCTCTGATCGGGCGGGATGCAGGCGCTGGCGCCGAGCGCGAGCGCAGAGCTGATGAACATCCGCCGGTCGATGTTCACGAGAACTTGTCCGCCTTGCGCTTGCCGAACCGCATGTCGCTTTCGAGCTTGGCGCGCAGCTTCGCGTAGAAGGCTTCGAGGAAGGCACGTTCGTCGCCTGCGCCGGGGTTCCAGCCGATCTTGCGGCAGATGGTGTCCTGCACCGCGGCGAGCGCTTCGGGCGAGGCATCGCGCAGCATGCGTTCGAGGGTCTGCAATTCCTTCTCGCCATAGATCGCCAGCTCCGGCTCGCCGAATTCGTAGCGCGCCCCGGTCACCGCGCTGGCCCCGCGCGCGGCGGCTGCCCCCTTGGTCGACAGGACATCGCCGAGCTTGACGCGGGTGCTCTCCACCACCCAGGTGCCCGCGATGATGTCACCGGCGCGCAGGGCATCGCGGTTGAAGAACGGGAACAGCAGGAACAGCGCGAACCAGATTGTCGCCGCCCAGGCCAGCGTGGTGATGTCCTCCTCCACCGAATTGGAAGCGAGCAGAACGAGGATGAATACCAGCGGATAGAACACCTCGATATCGCGCAGCAGGTTGCGCGCAATCACCGCTTCGGCGGTGAGCCTGCCGCCGCCGCGCGCGGCGACACGGATGCCGACCAGCCGCTTGCCCAGCGTTGCGCCGCGCGGCCCAAGCTCCTGCACCAGAAAATAGCCGTACCAGGTGCTGAACACCAGCAGCACCAGCATGATCTGCAGGAACTCGAGCGCCCCGGTCGGCGGTTCGAGCCCGGCAAGCGCGCTCTCGAACAATCCGCCGGCAATCCAGAACAGCAGCAGGTGGAAGATGATCAGCCCGCTGACGATGAAGGTGATGTCCAGCATCAGCGCGCCCGCGCGGCTGCCGCGCGAGGCGATGGTGAGCGGCAGCGCGATGCCTTCGGGCGTGATCAGCACGCGGGCGCGGCGCTCGGTATCGCGGGTTACGGGAAAGGAGGGCTTCATCGGCTCGCCTCTTCCGGCTGTGCCGGGCGATAGAGCACGAAATAGGCGAGCCAGAAGGTCAGCATCGCGCCGCCGATCAGGAACCGCGGACCAGTGCCATCGACGAGCTGGCGCGGAAAGGCTTCGAGGAAGGCGGCGATGATCATCATGATAACCACGCCGACCATCACCACCGCGCCGCGCTGCCCGGCCTCACCGGCGGCATCGAGCACGCTGCGCGACCCGGGAAACGCCATCGTCCGCCCGATATGCAGCCCCGCCGCGCCCGCCAGCAGGATCCCGAACAGCTCGGTGGTGCCGTGGACGCTCAGCCAGGCGGCCAGTTCGACGACCAGCCCCTGCCCGTCGAACAGCCACAGAAGCGCCCCGAGCACCGCCATGTTGTGCACCAGCAAGAGCAGCGAGGGGATGCCGAAGGCGAAGCCCAGCGCGAAGGCGAGGATCGACACCGCCGAATTGTTGCTGAACAGCTGCGCGGCAAAGCTCGACAGGCCGACCGCGCTTTCCTCGCTCGCCAGTGTTGCCAGCAATTGTTCGCGGGTTGCCCCCGGCACGCGGGTATCGGCAAGCCCGCCCGGGACGAGGCGATAATACCAGTTCTCGTCCTGCGCCACCAGCAGCCAGCCGACCACCGCGCCTGCCACCATCACGAACAGCGCGATGCAGATGTCGAGCCAGATTTCGCGCACCGCACGGCTCCAGCCGCCCAGCAGGAAGGCGCGCAGCCACCGAGCAAAGCCCTGCCTTGGGCCATAGACCTGGAACCAGGCGCGCTGCACCAGCGCTTCGAGATAGGTAAGCGTCGCCGAATCGAGCGAGGTTTCGCGCGCGACCGCAAGGCTTGAGGCGGCGGTGCGATAGAGAGTGGGGAGCGCCAGCAGGTCATCATCCTCGATCCGGCGCAGGCCGCCGCGCTCCATCCGGGTGATGATCGCTTCGAGCCTGCGCCATTCGCCTTCGCGTTCGATCCGGAACTTGTCGGAACGCAGCGTCGCGCTGGCGATATCGGCGGGCGCGGCAATCGCGCCGCGCCCGAACCACGATGAGATACGCGGGGAGTTCATCCGATCGCCTCGCTGCTGCGGATCTGGAGATAGCGGTCGATCAGGCGGGTGCCGATGCGCTCCCACGGGGCTTCGATGACGTCGATCCCCATCCGCCGCAGACGCCCCAGCACCAGCTTGCGCTGCTGGGCGAGGCTGTCGGCGGTGACGCTGCGCGACAGGGTGGCGAGATCGGCGGGCGGGGCCGCGATCAGCGCCTCGATCTCGGCATCGGCGATGGTGACGAACAGCACCAGATGCTTGTCGACCAGTCGGCCCAGGCTTTCAACCATCAGTTCAGCGGCGGTCGGATCGGTGAAATCGGAAAACACCACCACCAGCGAACGGCGTTTAAGCCGCGCGGACAGGGTCGCCAATGCGAGCGTGAAGTTGGGCTCGGCGGCTTCATAATCGAGCCCGGCTGCCGCGCTCTGGAGACGGTGGAAACTGCGCGCATCACCGATGAACGGGGTCAGCAGCTGCGGGTGCCGGGCAAAGCCGAACAGCGCGACCTTGTCGCCGCCCTTCAACGCGACATAGGCGCAGGTGAGCGCCGCCGAGACCGCCCGGTCGATCCGCGGCAACCCATCGACCGGCTCGCACATCGCCTGCCCGCAATCGAAGGCGAACACGATCTGGTTGTTGCGCTCGCTTTCGTTCTCGCGCGCGAACAGGCGGGTGTGGCGCGCGCTTGCCTTCCAGTCGATCCGGCGGCGGTCCATCCCCGCCTCATACTCGCTGAGCGCCTCGAACTGGGTGCCCTCGCCGCGGATGCGCCGCGCGATCAGCCCGATTTCGGCATTGCGCAGGAAGGTTTGCAGGTCGGGGCTGCGCACCGCCGAAAGATCGGGCCAGATCCGCACCTTCTTGTCGAGCGGATGAGCTATCTGGCGCGCGCCGAGCCCGAGCGGTCCGTCCCAGCGCAGCCATGCCCGGGTGATCGCTGCGGTGCCGCGGCGATCGGGCGTGACGTTGGTTTCGCCGAGCCAGCCCGGTTCGTGCGGCTGCGGCGCGAGCGCGAAGGTCACGCGGCCGCCGGGCGGGGCAATGCGCGGATCGCAGGCCAGCGCGCCGGCCACGCGCGACGGACCGCGCCGGGCGAACCGGGCGATGATCGCGAGCCTCGCGGGCTGGCCGACCTCGACATCGTCGGCACAGCGCACCTCCCAGCCGGTCAGGCTTCCAGCCAGCCAGGCATCAATCCCGGCGAGCACCAGCACCGCCGCCCCTGCCAGCGGAGCGACCACCCAGGCCCCCGGCACCGCGGCGGCAATCACCACCGCCAGCGGCGCAAGCCCCGCGATCAGCCAGGCCGCGCGCACCGTCGGCACCGCCAGCATGAACGGCACCAGCGGGGCGGTGAGAGCCACGAGCAGGCGGCGGGTGTCGGCCATGCGCGCCGTCCGCTTACCGCGGAGCCTCGGTCGTCTCGACCAGTTCGGCGACCAGCGCCTCCATGTCGCGCCCGTCGATCTCGGCCGCGGGCGACAGCGTCAGGCGGTGGCGCAGCACCGGCACCGCCAGCGCTTTGACATCGTCGGGGATCACATAGCCGCGCCCTTCGAGCGCGGCGCGGGCGCGCGCGGCATTGGCGAGCAGCACCGCGGCGCGCGGCGATGCGCCCACGGTCAGTTCGGCATGGTCGCGGGTGGCGCGCACCAGCCGCACGACATAGCCGGTGATCTCGTCCGCCACGGTCACCTGTGCAAGCGCGCCGCTGGCGGCGACCAGACCGGCGGCATCGGTGACGGCGCTCACCCCCAGTTCGGCAGGCCGCTGCGGCCCGCTGCGCTGACCGTAGGTGGTGACGATCCGCACCTCCTCGTCCTCGGCCGGGTAGGGCACCAGCAGCTTGAACACGAAGCGGTCGAGCTGGGCTTCAGGGAGCGGGTAGACCCCCTGGTTCTCGATCGGGTTCTGCGTCGCGATCACCATGAAGCGTTCGGGCAGATGGTGGGTTTCCCCGTCGAGCGTGACCCGGCGTTCCTGCATCGCTTCGAGCAGCGCGGCCTGGGTCTTGGGCGGGGTGCGGTTGATCTCGTCGGCGAGCAGCAGGTCGCAGAAGATCGGCCCGCGGGTGAGCGTGAACTGGCTGGTCTGGAAGTTGAACAGGTTCGAGCCGAGAATGTCGCCGGGGAGCAGATCGGGGGTGAACTGGATGCGCCCGAAATCGAGCCCCAGCGCGGTCGCGAAGGCATTGGCGAGAAAGGTCTTGGCGGTTCCCGGCGGGCCTTCCAGCAGCACATGGCCTTCGGACAGCAGCGCGGTCAGCAGCATGTCCACCATCGCGTCCTGCCCGACGATCGCCTTGGCGATTTCGGCGCGGATCGCGTCGGCGAGGCTGCGCACATCGGCAAGGTTCATCGGTGTTGCGGTCGTGCTCATCTGGTCATTTCCCCTGTGACAAGGTGATGGCGAGGTCGTCGAGCGCCTTAGCGGCGCTGAGAATGTCGGCCGGACGCCGTGCGGCTTCGAGGCGGGCGGCGCGGCGCGAGAACGGCTCCTCGCCGGGCAGGCGCCGGGCGAGCGCGGCGTCGATGGCGTCGGGATCGGGCCGCGCGAGGCCGAGCCGTTCGGCGATCCGGCGTGCCGACAGCGCGCCATAGGGCCGCGCCAGCAACCGCATCCGCTTGGCCCGCACAATCAGCCCCGCGCCATTGGCGATCAGCCGCTGCTTGCCGAACGCGATCGCGGGCGGCGGCACGGCCGCCGGGCCGAACCGCTGGAACGCGCGCCAGCCGACCACCAGCAGCGCCAGCAGCAGGCACAGCGTTGCAGCCAGGAACGGCGGCCGGAATGCCAGCGTCAGCAGGTTTTCCGACCCGCCGAAGCCGTTCAAGGTAAGATCGAAGGTGACCTCGGCAATCTCGCCGTCGTAATCGAGCTCGCGCACCAGCGCCAGCGCAGCCTCGGCGCGGGTGCGTTCGGCAAGGCCGAAATTGTTGACCAGATCGGGCTCGGCAACAAAGATCGTCCAGTGCGCATTCTCACGGTAGTAGCTGCCGGGCGCACCCAGCACCCGCACGGCGAGCCAGCGATCCGCCGCATCGACGACCAGCGGTTCGTGATAGGATTTTTCGCTGACATGAAGGACGCTGGGGGCCGGAAGGCGTCCCGACACGCCGAGACCCGCCCATTGGGTCCGGTTATCCCCGCCGTCCTTGTCGAGCAGATGGGTGAAGCCGTAAGGGGCCGGCAGATCGGCCGCCCAGTCGACGGCGAACGGATCGTTCAGCACCACCCAGCCGCGCTTGAACTTGGCGCGCGCCTCGGGCGTTATCATCGGCGGGGGGCCCGACGCATTCCATTTCGGCAGGATCACCAGCGTCGGCCCGGTATTTTCGCGGTCCGACAGGATTTCGGCGATTTCCTCGGGATCGACGAAAGACGGCGGGGTCAGCACCAGAATGCCGTTGGTCAGAAACCCGCCCGGACTGCGCGAGCGGGTGACATCGTAGCCTTCGGCCTCGAGCAGCCGTGCCAGCCCGGCATATCCGTTGAGCCCGTTGGCGGCGGCATGGGCCTGGCCGTCATTGCCGCGCGGGGCGAGGCTTTCCCCGGCCGAGATCAGGTAAAGCAGCGCAAGGAACACCGCAGAGCCAACCGCCACCAGCGCGAGCGCGCCGCCGCGCGAAAAGGCGCCCCGGTCGGCGGCGGGTCCGGGGCTGGCAGCCGCGTTCATGCCGGAAGCTCGCGCGAGGTCAGCCGGGCCAGCGCGAATTCGGCATAGGCGGCGCGCGCGGCCTCCCAATCGCCGCGATCGAGCGCGCTGAGCGCGAACAGGCTGCGTTCGACCCGGTCGGCGATCACCCGGAAGGCGGTGCGCGCAGTTTCGGGCAGCGCGGGCAGCGCCGCGAGTTCGCGCGCAGTGCTGGCCGGTTCGACCCAGTCGGGCCGCGCCGCGGCGATCTGGCCGACGCTGCGCTGGAGCAGCAGCCGGGTGGCTTCGTCGAAGCGGCCCGCGGCAGCCAGCGCGTCGGCATCTTCGAGCAGCGCAAGGCTGGCGGCGCGGTCCGGCTGCCAGCCATCTTCCTCGCCGACCACCCGCGCGCCCTTAGGCGCCCCCGCGCCCACCTGATAGAGCCGCCACAACAGCAGCAGCGCAAACGATATCGCCGCCGCCAGCAGCACCCATTGCAGCCACGGCCACGCCCGCCCCAAGGCATCGCCCACCGGCGCAAGCCATTCGGCCAGCACCCGGAACAGCGCGTTGAGCATCTCTTCGAGCCAGCCCGGTTCGGGCGGCACGATCTCGGGGACTTCGACGGGGCTGAACTGCAGGTCGGCATCGTCGCGGATTTCGGCCCATGCCCCGGCCGAGCCGGGTTGCGGATCGACCGGCGGTTGTTCGGATCGGATGGTCGGTGCCGCAGCGCTCATGCAGGGCGGTTGGTGGCACGGCCTCTGCGCCCGCGCAACCGCGAAACCGCACCGGATGGATGCGATCGCGATTTAACCGCGGCGGCGCGCCTGGGCATAGCTGCCCAGAATGCGCAATTCCTTGGAATGAAATGCGCATTCCTCAAGCGCCCGGTCAACCGCCGGATCGCCGGGCGCACCGATGATATCGGCATAGAAGGTGGTCGCGGCAAAGCTGGTGCCCTGCTGGTAACTTTCGAGCTTGGTCATGTTGACCCCGTTGGTCGCAAACCCGCCCAAGGCCTTGTAAAGCGCTGCGGGAATATTCTTCACCTCGAAGATGAAGGTGGTCATCACCGCCTGCCCCTTCAGCGCTTCTGCGGCCAGCGGTGCCGGGGCGAGTATCACGAACCGGGTCATGTTGTCGGGGCTGTCCTCGACATTGTCGGCGATGATGCTGAGACCGTAGAGTTCGGCGGCGATGGCCGGGGCGATCGCGGCGATGGTGGGATCGCCGCGTTCGGCGACATAGGCAGCCGCGCCCGCGGTATCGGCATGGCTGAGCGGCACGATCCCGCGTTCCCGCAGGAACCGGCGCGACTGGCCCAGCGCCTGCGGATGGCTATAGGCCGCCTCGAAGCTGCGGCCCGGCGCGGCCGGCCCCACCGCCATCAGCGCGTGGTGGATCGGCATGAAATGTTCCGCGATGATCGACAGCCCGCTTTCGGGGAGCAGGAAGTGGATATCGGCCACCCGCCCGTGCTGCGAGTTCTCGATCGGGATGATCGCCTGCGCGGCGCGGGCGTCCTTGACCGCATCGAGCGCATCCTCGAAACTGAAGCAGGGGAGCGGCAGCATGTCGCCGCGCGCCTCGCTCGCCGCGCGGTGCGAATTGGCCCCGGGCGAGCCCTGAAACGCGATCGTGCGGGCCGGATCGGCGGCAGCAGCAGCGCGCATTTCGTCGACCAGTGCAGCGGCAGGAGCGGGGAAGGAACGCATGATGGCGACGGCTGCTAGAGACCTGCGGCCAAGGCGGCAAGCCTCGTTGCAAAACCCGCAAGAATTGATCACACGATCGGTCTTGCGTGGCTGGCCGCCCGACATTAAGGAGCGCCCGGGATGACACAGGACTACTCTTCGCAGGATAACGCCGCAGGCCCGGACGGGGGCGGCGATCTGTTCAACACCGCAGCGGGCTGGGTGCTGTTCGCGGCCGGTCTGGGCCTGGGACTGTCGATCCTGTCGAGCAAGTTTTTCCATGGCGACCGGCCGGAACGCCCGGAACAGCTCGGCTACGTGATCGAAGGCGCGGTTGAGGAAGATGCAGGCCCGGCGGAAATCTCCGTCGCTGAAGCGCTCAACGCCATTCCCGCCGCCGAACTGGTTGCGGCAGGCGAAAAGGCCTATTCCAAGTGCCAGAGCTGCCACACTATCGACGCGGGCGGTGCCAATGGCATCGGCCCCAATCTCGCCGGGGTGATGGGCGGCCCGGTGGCGGGCAAGGCCGGGTTCGCATACAGCGCCGAAATGAAGGCGCTCGGCGGCCAGTGGGACTGGGACCGCATGGACGCCTGGCTCAAGAACCCCAAGAGCTACGTTCCGGGCACCAAGATGAGCTTTGCCGGGCTCTCCAAGGTCGAGGACCGCGCCGCGATTGCGGCCTACCTCAATTCCAAGGGCGCAAACCTGCCGCTTCCCGCATTCACTGCTGAAGCCGCTGCGGCCCCGGCCGAAGGCGAGGCGGCTGACGGTGCAGGTGCTGCGCCGGACGCAGAAGCTGCATCGGACGGTGCGGCTGAGGCCGGGGCTGCGCCCGAAGCACAGGCCGCTGGCGCTACTCCGGCACGCTGAGCGCAGCGCCGGGCGCGCCGGGCGACAACTCGCGCCGCCCCTTGAACCCCTGCGCGATCACATACCATTCCGATGAACCCTTGCGGCTTGCCGGGGGCTTGGCGTGCTTGACCACGGCAAAGTGCTGCTTGAGCAGCGCGAGCAGCGCAGTATCGGTTCCGCCCGCCAGCACCTTGGCGACGAAGGCTCCGCCTGCACCAAGATTTTCGACCGCGAACCAGGCTGCCGCTTCGACCAGGCCCATGGTGCGCAGATGATCAGTCTGCTGGTGGCCGACGGTGTTGGCCGCCATATCCGACAGCACCAGATCGGGGGGCCCGCCAAGGGCTTCGGCGAGCAAGGCCGGTGCCTCCTCGGCAAGAAAGTCGCACTGGAAGATCGTTACCCCCTCGAGCGGGTCGACCGGCAGCAGATCGATCCCGACCACCGCAGCGCGCGGCACCCTTGCCCGCACCACCTGGCTCCAGCCGCCGGGCGCGATTCCCAGATCGACGACCCTGCCAGCGCCCCTGAGCAGCCCGAAGCGCTCGTCGAGTTCGATGAGCTTGTAGGCGGCGCGGCTGCGATAGCCATCGGCCTTGGCCTGCTTCACGTAAGGATCGTTGAGCTGGCGTTCGAGCCAGCGCACCTGCGATGCGGTGCGCCCCTTGGCGGTGCGAACCCGCTTGCCCGGGCTCTTGCCCGCGCGGCTCATGCGCCGGCCTCTCCCGGCGGCACTGCGCCGCGCTGCCGGTGCAGCGCCTTCAGCGCCCGGTCGGACTGGCGCTCGGACGCCATCAGACTGCGCAGGATGCCTTCGCGAATGCCGCGATCGGCCACCCCCAGCCGCCGGGCTGGCCACAGATCGAGGATCGCCTCGAGGATCGCGCAGCCCGCCACCACCAGATCGGCGCGGTCGTTGCCGATGCACGGCAGGCTGCTGCGTTCGTAAGGCGTCATGATGCTGAGCCGCGCACTGATCGCGCGCATCGCCGCAGCCGGGACAATCAGGCCATCGACCGCCTTGCGATCGTAATGCGGCAGTTCGAGATAGAGGCTGGCGAGCGTGGTCACGGTGCCGCTGGTGCCTAACAGGCGAATATCGGAATGGGCTGCCGCCTGTGCCACGCGCGCGGCGAAGGGCGCGAAACTCTCGCTTACCAGTGCCTTCATCCGGGCATAGCGCGCCGCGCGGGCGGCCTCGCTGTCCTCGCCCCGGCCGACCGTATCGGTCAGCGACACCACCCCCCACGGAACGCTTTGCCAGTCGATGATGCGCGGCACCCGGCTCGCCTTCGGCCCGCCTGCTTCGACCAGCACAAGTTCGGTCGAGCCGCCGCCGATATCGAAGATTACCGCCGGACCCTCGCCCGCCTCGAGCAGGATGTGGCAGCCCAGCACCGCGAGGCGCGCCTCTTCCTCGGCGCTGATGATGTCGAGCACGATCCCGGTTTCGCGGCGAACGCGTTCGATGAAGGCCGGGCCGTTGTCGGCGCGGCGGCAGGCCTCGGTCGCCACCGAGCGCGCCAGCCGGACGTTGCGGCGCTGGAGCTTGTCGGCACAGATGGACAGCGCCGTTAGCGTGCGGTCCATCGCCGCATCGCTGAGCCGCCCCGAGGTCGCCAGCCCCTCGCCCAGCTTCACCACCCGGCTGAAGGCATCGATCACGGTGAAATCGCGGCCCGAGGGGCGCGCGATCAGAAGGCGGCAATTGTTGGTGCCGAGGTCGAGCGCGGCATAGGCTTCGCCGCCCGCAGCGGCGCGCAGGTTTGCAATCGCGGCGAGATCAGCGGCGCTGCGGGGCGTGCGGGGCCGGTGGGTGTCGGCGGGGCGCGCGTTGCGCCCATCGCGGTCGGCTGCGCGCGGTTCGGGCTGAGGGGGGCGTTTGTAGCGGAAATCGGCTACCTTGCCGGACTTGCCACCCCGTTTGTTTCCAGCCCTTACATTTCTGTCCGGCGGCAAGGTTTCCGCCATGATCTCGTTGCTTTCATATCACCCGTGGCGCTGTACGCTGCGCCGGGCACCTGACGGAAGGCTACTCCATGCCAACATCAAGGGCAAGCCGCAGACATATCGCCTGCGCGCGGCGCTTGACCTTCGCGGCGCACGAAACTAGGAGGCGCGCTCGCTGTTGCCGCCCGGACCGGCTCCGAGCGGCGAGGCCGTTGCCCCGTCGTCTAAAGGTAAGACTACGGACTCTGACTCCGTCAATCGAGGTTCGAATCCTCGCGGGGCATCCAGCCTGCTTGCGCGGCAATGTTTCACGTGAAACATTGGCGAGCCCGCGCCCAAGCAAACCGGTTGCGACCCAAAGGCCCCGCCACTAGGGGTGAGGCATGACCGAAAAAGACCTGACCGACCGCAAGTTCTACCGCGCGGGTGAGGAAACCGAGTTCGCCGAGGCCGGGCCCGAACGCACCCCCCAAACCGCGCATCCCGCCTACAAGCTCGCCTTTCGCGACACCGATTTCCTGCTGCGCGACGAGCTGCGGCCGGTGCGCTTCCAGCTTGAATTGCTCAAGCCCGAAATGCTGCTCGACGAGGCGCGGGTGGGATCGACGCTGGTGATGTATGGTTCGGCGCGCATTCCTACACCGGCGCAGGCCGAGGCGCGGCTTGAGGCGGCCAGAAACGGCCCGGAACTCGATCAGACCGTCGCCCGCCGGCTTGCCGAAAAGGCCCGCTATTACGACGAGGCCTATCGCCTTGCGCGGCTGGTGTCCGAAAAGGGACTGATCGAGGATGGCCTCAGGCAGTTCGTTGTCACCACCGGGGGCGGGCCTTCGATCATGGAGGCGGGCAACCGCGGTGCCAGCGATGCAGGCAGCGAATCGATCGGGCTCAACATCGTGCTTCCGCACGAACAGGCACCCAATTCCTATGTGACCCCCTATCTGAGCTTCCAGTTCCACTATTTCGCATTGCGCAAGATGCACTTCCTGCTGCGCGCCCGCGCGGTGGCGGTGTTCCCGGGCGGATTTGGCACCTTCGACGAATTTTTCGAACTCTTGACCCTGATCCAGACCGGCAAGATGAAGCCGATCCCGATCCTTCTGTTCGGCAAGGATTTCTGGACCCGGGTGATCGATTTCGAGGCGCTCGCCGAGGAAGGCACGATTTCGAGGGCCGATCTCGACCTGTTCACCTGGTGCGAAACCGCCGAGCAGGCCTGGGCCTGTATCAGCGACTTCTACGAGCTGAAGGATTAATCGAGCCGCCTGACCGCGTGATGGCCGAGTGGGCCATTGCCCGCGCCAAAGTGCGGAGCAGCTGTGATGGCGCGCAGCACGAATTGCCGGGCGAGCCTGACCGCGTGCTCCAGCGGCAGGCCGTGGCCGAGCAGGGTCGCAATTCCCGAGGACAGGGTGCAGCCGGTGCCGTGGGTGTGCGGGGTGTCGATCCGCGCATGTTCGAACTGCACCGCCCGCCCGCCATGCGCGGCGGTGGCGGGAATATAGAGCACGTCGATGATCCGCGCATCCGCGGTGTGTCCGCCCTTGGCCAGCACCGCTGCCCCGGTCGCCTCGGCCAGCTCCTCGGCGGCGGCGGTCATCTCGGTGCTGGTGGCAAGGCTGCGGCCGACCAGGTGGCCCAGTTCGGGCAGGTTGGGGGTGATGAGACCGGCGAGCGGGAACAGCTGTTCGCGCAGCACCGCGAGCGCGGCGGGATCGATCAGCGCCGCCCCTGAGGTCGCGATCATCACCGGATCGAGCACGATCGGCGCGGGCACATCGGCAAGCGCGCGCGCGGTATGGGCGATGATATCGGCATCGTGCAGCATCCCGATCTTGATCGCATCCGCGCCGATATCGGAAAGGCACGATCCGATCTGTTCGGCCACCATGTCGCCCGCCATCGGCGCGATCGCCTGCACGCCGAGCGAGTTCTGCGCGGTCACCGCGGTGATCGCGGTCATCGCATAGCCGCCGAGCATGGTGATGGTCTTGATGTCGGCCTGCACGCCCGCGCCGCCGGACGAATCCGAACCGGCGATGGCGAGAACGCGGGGAGGTGCGGCGGCGTTCATCGCTTGAACTTGCGCACGGTGCTCGGCGGAAACTTGGCGTGCAGCGCCGCGGCGCGGGTCGGGCGGTCCATCAGCTCGCCGCCACAATTGGGGCAGCGGTCGTCGAGGGCTTCGGCGCAGGCCGCACAGAAGGTGCACTCGAACGAGCAGATGAACGCGCCGGGCGCTTCGGCCGCAAGCTCGGTGCCGCAGCGTTCACAATCGGGGTGCATGTCGAGCATTGTGTCGCCTCCTCACGCCGCCCCGCGCACTGCTTCGCAGATCGCATCGACCACCGCTTCGACCTGCGCCTGATCGTCGCCTTCGGCCATCACCCGGATCACCGGCTCGGTGCCAGAGGGGCGGATCACGAGGCGGCCCTTGCCCGCCAGCGCCGCTTCGGCCTCGGCAATCACCGTCTTGACGCCCGCATGTTCGAGCGGCGTGCCGCCCTCGTAGCGCACGTTCTTGAGCAGCTGCGGCACCGGGTCGAAGACATGCAGCAATTCGCTCGCACGGCGGCCCGAGCGCTCCAGGCTGGCAAGCACCCGCAGAGCTGCCACGGTGCCATCGCCGGTGGTGGCATGGTCGAGCAGGATCATGTGGCCCGATTGCTCACCGCCGACATTGAACCCGCCCGCCTTCATCGCTTCGAGCACATAGCGGTCGCCGACCTTGGTGCGTTCGAGCGTCAGGCCGATGCCGCCAAGGTAGCGTTCGAGCCCGAGGTTGCTCATCACCGTTGCCACGATGCCGCCACCGCGCAGCCCGCCCTTTTCCTGCATCCGGGTGGCGATCAGCGCCATGATCTGGTCGCCATCGACCGCCCGGCCAGTCTCGTCGACCACGATCAGCCGGTCGGCGTCGCCGTCGAGCGCGATGCCGATGTCGGCGCCTTCCTCGACCACCTTGGCCTGCAGCGCGGCAATCGCGGTCGAGCCGACCCCGTCGTTGATGTTGGTGCCGTTGGGAGTGACGCCCAGCGCCACCACATCGGCCCCCAGTTCCCAGATTGCCGAAGGGGCGACCTGATAGGCCGCGCCATTGGCGCAATCGACCACCACCTTCATCCCGTCGAAGCGGATTTCGGTGGCCACCGATTGTTTGACGCCGTGGATATAGCGCCCGCGCGCATCCTCGATCCGGCGGGCGCGGCCGATGCGTTCGGCGGGCGCGAGCGGGATGTCGGTTTCCATCAGCCGCTCGATCTCGGCCTCGGCCTCGTCCGACAGCTTGAAGCCGTCGGGGCCGAACAGTTTGATCCCGTTGTCGGCGAACAGGTTGTGGCTCGCAGAGATCATCACGCCCAAATCCGCGCGCATTTCGCGGGTGAGGAGGGCAATTGCCGGGGTGGGGAGCGGCCCGGTCATGATTACGTCGATGCCGACGCTGGTGAAACCGGCGACCAGCGCGCTTTCCATCATGTAGCCCGACAGCCGGGTATCCTTGCCGATCACCACCCGGTGGCGATGCTGCCCGCGCACGAAGTGGCGTCCGGCGGCCTGCCCGACCCGCATCGCGGTCGCCGCGGTCATCGCGCCGGCATTGGTGCGGCCCCTGATCCCGTCGGTCCCGAACAGCTTGCGCGCCATCTCTTCCCCTGTCTTGCCATGCCCGCGATTGTCTCGCGCTTCTGGCGCGGTTATCGCGCGAAGGGAAGGGCGTGCAGCCCGCAGGAGGGGACGAAATTGCCGGAAAGTGACAGGGCCGAAGGGCCGGGCGCGCGGTTTGCGCTGGTATCGATCCGGCTGCCGGTGATGCTGACCTTCGCCGCGCTGGTGGCGGGGCTGGCGGCGGGGATCGCG
>Ga0224722_1001146_pt1 | contig 14973 bp, 11 predicted proteins | sample Balambano_FR1_Me_FD_161646 | JGI IMG/M metagenome (GOLD analysis project Ga0224722, IMG submission 161646) | Freshwater sediment microbial communities from Lake Towuti, South Sulawesi, Indonesia - Balambano_FR1_MetaG | ecosystem: Environmental > Aquatic > Freshwater > Lake > Sediment | place... | reverse complement strand
ACGCAGGACTGTTTAGCGCTAGCCACCCCCAAACTAGTACATTGTTGGCTGTGCAACCGGGGGCACTGTTCCTAACGGCTTTGTCTAATCAAGCAATTACGAATCGTGCCAGCTTAGCGGCTGGTAACGATTTGACTCTGGTAGCAGCCAGACTCGACTTGCAGGGACAACTACAGGCTGGAGGCAACCTTACTCTCCGAGCAACAGATACCTTGCAGATCAGGGACACGCTTGCAACGCCATTCTTGGCGCGATCGGGCGGGGATATGCAACTTCAGGGCGATCGGGCGATCGACATCCTTGCCCTTAACCACTTATCCCAAACGCCCTTTGTCAGCGGTGGTCATCTTACCCTCATCAGTGATGGTGCTATTTCTGCTGATGCTCACTTTACTAGCGGCGGCAATCTGGCAGTACGCACCCTTTCTGGACAGCGTGCCAATCTAGTTAGCCTCTACGATCCGATAATCACTGTTGGCGGTAACTTTGATGTGGGAAATTACACCGGTCCCTCGCTAGAAGTTATTGCAGGTGGTGACATTACCTACGGTGCTGTCGATATCAATGCCATTGATCCCACTGTGCACCCTACGAATCCAGCCTTCTTTCTGACGGCAGGCGGCGCAATTACTGGGACTGGCGGTGTAATCACATCAGTTGCTGGTGGTGGATTATTAGTCAACTTTCAAAGCTTTGGTGACATTAACATTCAGCAGATTTTTACTCAAGGAGGTAGCCTCACCCTCAATAGCACTAATGGCAGCCTTACCACTAATGGCAACCAGTTAGACACATTCAACGGGGGTGGAAACAGTGGTGACTTGACGATTACAGCGCAAGGCAACATTACGACTGGCGACTTGGTTACGGTGGCATCTAACACAGCTGGACAAATCCAGGTGACAAGCATCAACGGCAGCATCAGTGCTGGCAGCGCCCTATCCCTCTCATTTTCTGGGGCAGGTAGCGGCGGAAATGTGCAACTTTCCGCAAGAAACTCTGTGACCCTGACTGGGGAAATTAATGCGCTCTCTATAGGGGGAGGTGATGGAGGATCTATAGCAGTCACAGCGACAACTGGCAGCATTAGTACAGGTGGCCAAGTGAATGCCTTCTCTCTCAGTGGCGGCAATGGAGGAGCCATTAGCCTCACAGCGGCGGGAAACATTTCTACAGGTGGTCAGGTAATTAACTTTGGTCAAGCAGGCAGTGGAGGCAGCATTAACCTCACCAGTACCAACGGTAGTATTACAACGAGCGATAATGTGGCTGCGTTTTCGATCGCTGGGGGCAGTGGGGGCGATGTGTTATTAAGTGCTCCCAACGGCTCTATTACAACGCAAGGCGATATTTTGGCCTTTGGTTTGGATGGAAACGCAGGTACCCTAACGGCGCAAGCAAGGGATACGATTACAACTACCGGAGAAATTTCCGTTTTCTCTACCAATGGTGATGGTGGTACCGTCATTGCTACATCAACCAATGGTGGCATTCTGACCGGTAGCAATATTGGGGTGTTTTCTACTACGAACGGCAACGGCGGCATTATTCAATTGACAGCAGGCAATGGCGGCATTTCAGCCAGAGAGGTGAATGCCTTTGCCCAGGGATCTGGAGCTGCTGGTGGGCTGATTGAGATGTCTGCCACGAATGGCGATGTTGTTGCAGAGCGCCTCAATGCCTTCTCTGATTTGGGCAATGCTGGAGCGATCGCCGTTAATGTCACCCGTGGCAGCCTGATTGTTGGCAATGTCAGCACGCTATCGTCCACTGGCAATGGTGGCAGCATCAACTTGGCTGTGCAAGATGGCAACTTGACGGCAGGTAATGTGGTGTCTCTTTCCGATACGGGCAATGGGGGAGCCATTGCTCTCTCCACCCACAATGGCAACTTAACCACTACAAATGACATTGTCTCCTCTGTCATTGTTGGAACAGGCACAGCAGGTGCTATTACGCTGTCGGCTATTAATGGCAACGTCACTATTCCCCGGGCTGTGGCATCTGGCATTGAGGCAGGCAATGGGGGAGTTATCCAGATTTCAACTCAAAATGGCGACATTCAAAGCGGCAATATTGTGGCTACCTCCAAGCTTGGTAACGGGGGAGCCATTCGCCTATCAACCGTCAATGGCAATGTGGATTTAACCGGAGTTTTGTTGTCTTTTACCTTTGATGGAGTGGGGAATGGCGCTGATGTCACTGTAAACACCACTGGTGGCGACATTCAACTGTTTGATGTGTTTGCCTTTTCTACGGGCGGGCGCAGCGGCAGTATCCAGTTAAATTCCACGGGCAACATTGTCACCAGTTCCTTGAATGCTACGGCCACTCAGGGTGCAGGTAGTATCTCTGTTAACGCGGGGGAAACGTTTTCAACTCGAATTTTTCCTGATGCAACGAGGCCAGTCCCTGTAAGTGCTGTTATTTCTAGTGATACGTTGGGGGCTGGGCGTGGAGGTGATGTTTCGATCGCCGCTCGCTCGATCGTGTTGTTAGACGGTACCCAGGTGTCGGCCTCTACCCACAGCAGTGGCCAGGGAGGAAACGTCTTGCTGCGGGGTACAACGGTAGAGTTGAGTGGCAGCGTGCCCCAAGGGGTTGCGCCCGGAACCTTTGCCCCAGCAGGGATAGCCGGGGTTACGCCAGGAACCTTTTTGGGCGGCTACATTCCGACAGGAAACGCCACCACATTCGATCCCATCAATGCCACACGAATTTTGTTCCCCAGCGGTGTCTTTACCCAAACGACAGATGGTTCTACTGGCAATGCTGGCAATATCCGAATTGAAGCAAGTCAATTGACTGTGCAAAATCAAGCGGCGATCGCGGCGACAACCTTTGGTACAGGCAGTGGCGGCACCATTACCCTGGTTGTACCCAACGGCACTATCACCGTGGATAATGGCTCAGTTTTGAGCGGTACGGCTCCAGGCTCTGTTGGCAATAGTGGGGCGATCGCTGTAGAAGCTCAGACTCTCAATGTTACAAACCAGGGGCAATTTCTGGCCTCTACCTCTGGCAGTGGGCGTGGCGGGGTCTTGACCATCGACGCTACTGAAGCCGTTCGGCTAACCAACAATGCCAGACTGCTGGCGCAGGCGTCGAGTAGTGGTAGCGCAGGTACTTTAACCATCAGCACACGCAACTTGTTTGTTAATGCCAGCGAAATTTCCACCACGGCAGCCCAGTCTGGGGGCGGACAGATTGCCATCAACGCTGACCAGATCCTATTGCGCAACAGCAGCGCCATTACTAGTAGTGTGATTGATGGTGCAGGTGGTGGTGGTAACATCAGCTTTGCCTCCAAGCTGTTTATTGCTCTAGAAGACAGCGATATTCTGGCCAATGCACGCTTCGGAGATGGCGGACGCATCATTATCGACTCAACGGTGTTTCTGGCTGACCTGTTTGCCAATGTGGGACGTAATCCTGGTGGTAATTTTGCCCAGTTTCGCGGCAATGGTCGGGTTGACATTTCTGCCTCTTCGGAATTTGGTGTCAGTGGCATCGTCAGTGTGCCCGACTTCAGCTTTTTGCAGAACTCTCTGTCCTCTCTAGCCGCTGATTTTGTTAACCCAGATCAGGTAGTGGCTGGAAGTTGTATTGCCCGTCGCAATACCCAGCAAGGTAGCTTTACGGTCACAGGTACAGGCGGTTTGGCACGGACGCCCTACGATACCGGCCTCTTCTATCCTTACGAAGTGGTCAGTGTGCAAGGAACTGAACCCTCTGAGACAAAGACTCAGCCGCAAACTTCACCTGCCTTATCTACCACTTGGCAACCGGGCGATCGCATCCAGGAAGCCCAAGCTATGGTAACAACTGCTGATGGGCGCATTCTGTTAGCTGTAGAGACGGATGCAGGAGCGATCGCCCCAGCTTATAACCTACCTTGCTCGAACTAACTGCTCCAGTAGGCTACAGACATTGTTCGATGCAGCCTAGTCCATCGCAGTAGAGTTGACTAAGTTGCCAATGTACTTGTAGAGCTGATCGTAAGTATCAGGGTCACTTTGTTGGTTGACAACTACTGTGACGTTGCCATCAAACACTGTAAATGAGATGCGTCCGTTTGGAGACACACAAAATGCACTAACCTGCTCTAAATCAACCACGTAGGTGCTGCGATCGTAGGTCAACTTAATCCAGTGAGCCACGGCTTGTTCTCACCTGTCCCCATTGCAATAGTTGAGAAGTCATCCACTTATTCACAATACTTCAGCCGGAGACATTGGAGCCGTCAGCGAGTTGGCCGCTGCTATGGGCAATGCCCCGGCTCGCTGTAAAGCTGCCTGTACCAATCCTTTGAACAGTGGATGGGGATGGCTAGGACGAGATTGGAACTCTGGGTGAAACTGGGTGGCGATAAAGAATGGATGCCCTGGCAATTCAACAATTTCTACCAAGCGTCCATCAGGAGAAGTTCCACTAATGGCATAGCCTGATTCTACAAATAGGCTGCGGTAGGCATTGTTGAACTCGTAACGGTGGCGGTGGCGCTCATACACCACTTCTTCTCCATAGAGAGAAAAAGCCAGGGTATCGGGGGCTAACCGGCAAGGATACAGCCCTAGACGCATCGTACCGCCTAAGTCCACCACGTCTTGCTGTTCTGGTAGCAGATTGATCACAGGGTTACGTGCATTAGGGTTAAATTCAGCGCTGTGAGCATCTTCTAAGTGCGCAATATTACGTGACCACTCAATCACCGAGCACTGCATCCCCAAGCACAACCCTAAAAATGGCAACTGATTCACGCGGGCGTAGGCGATCGACGCAATTTTGCCATCGACACCACGCACTCCAAATCCACCAGGAACAATTAGCCCATGGATACCCTGTAAGTAGCGATCCGCTCCATGCGCCTCAATATCTTCAGCGCTGATCCAACAAACGTTGAGGGCAGCCCCCAGTTCGATCGCCGCATGCCGCAACGCCTCCACCACTGACAAATAGGCATCACTCAGCCGCACGTATTTACCGACGATCGCAATTTCTAGCTTGTGCGTTGGGTGATACAGCCGATTTACCAACGTTTCCCACTGGCGCAAGTCGGGTGTGCGCGGCTCTAGTTGCAGTAAGTCTAAGGTTTGCTCGGCCAAGCCTTCTTGTTCTAGAATCAACGGCACTTCGTAGATGCTGGCAGCATCCTGTGAGGTAATCACACACTCTACAGGTACATCACAAAATCCAGCAATTTTGTCTTTGATTCCAGGCGGCAAGGGGCGATCGCACCGACACACCAAAATATCTGGCTGAATTCCAATTGACCGCAACTCCTTCACCGAATGCTGCGTTGGCTTAGTCTTCATCTCCCCAGCAGCAGGAATCCACGGCATTAGCGTCACATGCATATAAAGTACATTGCGCCGCCCGACATCCTTGCGAAACTGGCGAATGGCTTCTAAAAATGGCAGCGACTCAATATCACCCACAGTGCCGCCAATTTCCGTAATCACCACATCAGGGTTAGTATTGCGAGCAACCCTCAGAATCCGCTCTTTAATTTCATTCGTGATGTGAGGAATGACCTGTACCGTACCACCCTGGTAGTCTCCCCGGCGCTCTTTATTCAATACAGATTGGTAAATTGCGCCAGTTGTAACGCTGTTGAGCCGCGACATCGAGGTATCGGTAAAACGCTCGTAGTGACCCAAATCCAAGTCTGTTTCAGCGCCATCTTCAGTGACAAATACCTCACCATGCTGAAACGGGCTCATAGTGCCTGGGTCAACGTTGATGTAAGGATCCAATTTGAGGATAGAAACTGAATAGTCGCGAGATTTGAGCAGCCGACCCAAGCTGGCCGCTACAATGCCTTTGCCAATGCTGGAAACTACTCCACCAGTTACAAATACAAACTTGGTCATAGCGCTCGCTTATTCGTCCAGCGATCTAACCTGTTTATTCTGCCACAGGTGCCTGATGACCGAACTTATCCTCAGCAGGATTTTCGGTTTTGGCTACGGCGCATCATCAATTCATTGCAGATGCCTTGAACTACAAGCCTTGCCGCGCCTACTGTGGTCAATTAGGCCAGGGGTTGATAGAAAGTGGCCATCGCATGGGAGGGGTAGCAGCAGACAAATAGAGCGGATGACGTGGTTCCCCTCGATGGGTCAGCCCTAAACAATAAAGCTGAGTAGAATCAGCCAAAAGTTGTTGCGCGGTACGGCTACGATCGCCCCACTGCCCCTGATTACCCCAACCCACCACGATCGCGGGAACACGCTGGGGTAGGCTACTCAAATAGCGATCGTTTTCTGTGCCAATTGGATTGGGCGATCGCCACAGCTCTACTGGTTTTGTTGCCCGATACGCAAACAGATTCATCACCTCAATGCCGCCATACCCCCAATCCCGTGCAAACCGGATGCAACGGCGAACGGTAGGGTCATCCTGGGTCGCATCTGCTTGACTGGGATTAAGCAAAATAAACCCCAATCGAGGGGTTGTATCCTGCCACGATCGCCACAACACATAGCGATAGCAACCCGTTGCATCAAATACGGCACCTGTCTGCATTCAGCCCAATGCCTAAACGCTTATTCCAGTTTCTAACGATCGGCAATTAAGTTATGTAATTTTTATCAGACTAAATCGAATAATGATTCCCCTCGTCCCGTATGATCAAAGCTAATCTTGTAAGGTTTCGTTAAAAAGGGAGACTTTGTAGGCGTGGCAATTCCTCTTTTAGAATATTCACCGGTTAGTCAAAATCAACGGGTCGCTGGTTACGAAGTTTATGGTGACGAGCAGCCCAGAATCTACTCCACAGAGAGCCTACTCTCGACCTCAGACATGGACAATCTGATCGAAGCAGCCTATCGCCAGATCTTCTTCCATGCCTTTGCAGCCGATCGGGAGCGCTTCTTAGAGTCACAACTCCGCAGCGGCCAAATCACTGTCCGGGACTTCATTCGCGGTTTACTACTTTCTGATACCTACAAGCGCAGCTTCTACAACCTCAACAGCAACTACCGCTTCGTTGAGCAAACCGTGCAGCGCGTGCTAGGTCGGGATGTCTATGGCGAACGGGAAAAAATTGCCTGGTCGATCGTGGTCGCCACCAAAGGCACACAAGGCTTTGTCGATGAGTTGCTGAACTCCGACGAGTACCTGGAGTCCTTTGGCTATGACACCGTTCCTTACCAGCGGCGACGGGTATTGCCTGGGCGCGCTCAAGGCGAATTGCCTTTCAATATCAAATCTCCTCGCTACGATGAGTACTATCGTGGCAAACTAGGCTTCCCCCAAGTGATTTGGCAAACCACAGTCAACACCTTCAAGCCTCAGGAAAAGCAAATCAAGGCTGGTAACCCAATGCTGTTCTTGGACATGGCACGTGGTATCAACCCTCGTGGCAACAATCCTCAGCGAATCTCGGCACTCAACATCGACTACGAACGTGCCGTTCCCTATCGCAAAGTTGGACAGTAGCCCCAGCCTAGGCTGAATGGCTGCTACTGTGCATGTCTCTCTAAATACTCCTTAAGGCTTGGAAGTTAGAAGGGTTTACCCTTTCTAATTCTCCGAGCCTTGAACGTTAGCGCTGTTAAAAGCCCCATGCAAAAGCTTTCCCCACAGATTTTAGATGCTCTCGCCGCTGGGCTTGCCTTAGATTCTAAGGATTTTTATCAAGTTGACTTCAGTGAGCTGGACTTATCTAAGGCCAATCTGAGTGCAGCCATCTTGATCCGAAGTTCCCTCAGTAAGGCCAACCTAAGTCAGGCAAACCTAAGCCAAGCTGATTTGCGGGCAGCCGATCTCAGCTATGCGGTGCTCACTCACGCTAACTTGCAAGACGCTTGCCTATACCGTGCTAATTTGCGGGGAACTGATCTGAGCCAAGCCAATTTGACCAATGCTCGCCTGCAAGGTGCGCAGTACGATAGCCAAACTCGATTTCCAGAAGAATTTGCCTATCGATCGTGCGGTGCGATCGGGCCACGCGCCAACCTGAATGGAGCTCAACTCAACACAGCTAATCTCCGAGATGCCGATTTGCAAGGAGCAACTCTGCTGGGAGCTTATTTAGGTGGAGCCGATTTGACAGGAGCTAACCTCAAAGGAGCCCGCCTAACCCAAGCTGATTTGCGGCGTGCTTTCTTAACGGGTGCTTGCTTGCGGTACGTTGGGCTAAATGGGGCTAACTTAGCTGGAGCCGATCTGCGGGCGGCTGATTTGACTGAGGTAGAGTTTGAGCATCTGGAAAGCATTGCTGGAGCCGATTTTAGCTTGGTTCAAGGACTCAGCGATGAACAGCGATCGCACCTATTGCGATATCCCCCAGAACAGCTAGCTACCCACCACTGGCTAACCCGCAAATCGACCCAAGCCACTCTATAAAACCAGCTCAGCACTATTCAATTCGATTTTCGAGATATTGGCCAATCATTTGTTCCTCGCCAGCACGGGCAATAATCGTTTGCCGAGTACGATAATGTGTGCCGATTAGCTTGACCTCTTCTTCAAACACATTGCCTGCATACTCAGTACGCAGACACATCGTTCTGGGGTCACGCATAGAAAACTTAGCAATAATCGGGCTGCTAGTAGCAAAGCCACGATCGCGGTACAGATCAGACCCCAACACGCCAAACACAGTGGAGCCTGTTACTTGACGAGGGCTAGGGCCAACGTAATTGCTTTCCCACGTCGTCAAGACACCACAAGTCATCGCGGCTTCGTCGGCCAGCCCGTGTAAGTGAGCTAGTTGCCGCAATTCGTCACTGCCTTGCTCCAAACAATGAACTGTGAGGTAACTCACCACCTCTTGCGCTTCACCACTTTTGAGGGTGTAGTAGCGCCGCTGCGATCGCCAGGCTCCCTCAGATTGGCGGAAAAACTCCTGCACTAGGATGGCCAGAGAAAATTGAGCGGTTTGAGGCTGAAGTACCATAAAAACGTATCCCAATAGCTGCAGTGTGGCTAGAACTAGAACAAAGTCGCTTGTACTCTATTCTTAACATATTGTTACAAAAAATAATTGGCTTGGTCATAGGCTCTTGCATGGTCACAACGCAACAAACCAAGCCAAATACCTCAGCCCAGCAACAATTCAGGATTTTTCTGCTGTCCAGTTCTTCTTGAGCAAGGCTAGGAAGGTCGCAATTCCTTTAGAAAACCCTGGCGGATCGGGCAAAACGTATTGGGGAAAGCTTTCGTAAGGCTGCCACGGCTCTGATTCATGATGGCGCAAATGCAAGACGCGATCGTCCCCTTCTAATTTCCAAAGCATTTGCCCACCGGTTGCGACCTCTAGTTGATTGGACATAGAACCCTCCTGCCTCACAACACAACGTTTTAACAACTGTCACTCAAGACTGTCACACTTGAGCATTAGTTTCCACTCATTTTGCCAGTGTAGTCCCTGAATTCCGTCGCAATTGATACCAAGCCCCTGAAGAAAGACCCTAGCCGGATATGGCAATCTACTTGCTTAAAAAATGTCTAAAAACTTAACCAGAATGCTCCTATGCGTTGCGTGAGCCAGTCCTGAGTCTAAGGGGTCAGCCAGATCGGTGATTGCAAAGTTGCCTTGAGAAAATGTTGGATACGGTAGGAAATGATCCGCTACCCCGCAGAAGCCAGCCACATTTCCTAACCTCGCTCTATCCAGACTCAGAAAATGGCAACCCAAGAGAGTAAGGTTGTTACAAGGTGTTAAGCCAAGTTTCACATCTCTTTTAAGAATCTTTATCAATTTAGGTACCAAATTCCAAGCTAGCTAAGGCAGAAGATCTTCCATCGCAGCGCCCACTACCTGATGATCAGGATCTTGTCGAAGCCGCACCAAGGCTTCTCGCGCAGCCGAGTTGTCAAATTCTTTGAGCGCGTAGGCTACCCGTAGGCGAATCCGCTCAGAGGGCGACTGAGTCAGTTCCAAAAGCTGCACCAGTGCAGTGTCAGCTTGACGTGTGTGAACCAGAGAGCCTAACCCGTCTACGGCATCTTCCTGTACAGCTGAGTCAGTTCCTTTCAAAGCTTCAATGCAGACTTCCAGTAATTCTTCTGGGCAGTCCATCTCGGCCAAGGCTGCCAGAATGCTGCGACGCACCAGCCAGTGGTCATCTTTGAAGAAGGTTTGCACAAGATGAGAAGCGGCTACACGACCAAACAAGGAAAGCGAGTTTGCAGCTTCTGCCCGCACATTGGGTGTGTCGTCAAATTTCATAATTTGCAGCAGCGCAGCAAAGGAATCGGGACTGGTTTGGCGGCCTAACTCTCTTGCTACGAACGATCGCACCAAGAACTCTGGGTCTTGGATGTGTTGAATCAGAAAAGGTAACGCAGTTTCTGGCGGGTAGTTGCGCAGAGCTGAAATGGCTTTAACCCGATACTGAAAGTCCTCATTTCGCAAATTTGCTTCAATCTGATCCAATTCCATAGCACCATTTACCAAGTTACCCGGTAAAACTATACCAGGCTGCCTGTTTGAAACTGCTGGAAGATCTCTCTATTGCTGGTTTGATAGCAAAGGTTACTGATTGTAATCTGTTCGCTAACCAGGTTATAGGCTTCCCAAGTAGTAACCTCGTACACTAAAGTAAATCCAGAGTGGTCTTGTGTAATGTTGTAGACCTGCGCGTGTGAGTCATTTAGACGTTGCAGGTATGGATCAAGCAAAAGACTTCACCATCGTTGTTCGCGATCGATTCCAAAGGTTTGTAAGGTATGGCGCTGATCACCACTGGCAAAGGCTTAATCCGAGATTTGGAGACTCATGGTGCAATAGGGCTGTATGTACCCCTAGAAGGCGGCTTTGAAGGACGGTATCGTCGTCGGATTCGGGCGGCTGGCTATGAGTCCTTAAGTATCACCGCCCGTGGCTTGGGTGATTTGGGTATGTACCTGACAGGAGTGCATGGAGTCCGTCCGCCTCATCTGGGCAAAAAAAACACAACGACAGGAACGGATGCAGCTGTGGGATATACCTACTTTGTGCCTCCTGTAGTCAGCTATCGAGTTGAGCATCTACCTGCTGGATGTAAAGGGCTGCTACTGTGGGTTATTGAAGGCATTATTCTTTCTAGTCAAGAAATTGGCTTTTTGGTGTCCCTGCCACAGCTAGAACCACGAGTGAAGGTGGTGGTAGAAATGGGCGGCGATCGCACCATTCGCTGGTTGCCTTTGAAGGAAGCTCGACTTTCAGCCTAGCCTTACAACACTAAGCTTGAAAAACCGAAAAGTTTTTGCAGATTGACAGTTATTTTTTTCACACTGGGTATTAGCATAAAGGGGTGATTAACCTACACCACCCGCTACAGTCTTTGCAAGAAGGGCACTGGTTCAAGCTAATTTGCGGAGCCAGCTATCATCACCTCCCTGCTATCCGAACGCTGGTCTTGAGCTACGCCCTTGCTGGAGCAGATTGTATCGATGTCGCAGCTGACCCAGCGGTTATATTGGCGGCAAGGGAAGCGATCGCTACTGCTAACGAGATTGCCCGTACTCGGTGGGACGATTCCTGCCAACCCATTCCCAACCCTTGGCTAATGGTCAGCCTTAGTGATGGTGATGACCCGCATTTTCGTAAGGCTACGTTTGATCCACAGCACTGTCCTGCTGACTGCCCTCGTCCTTGTGTCACTATTTGTCCAGCGGGTGCGATTCAAATGCAGGTCAATGACCCTAGCCAGGTAGCTGTTATAACAGACCGTTGCTATGGTTGTGGTCGCTGCTTACCCATCTGCCCTAGCCAACACATTACAACTCAGTCCCACCGATCTACCCCAGAGACTCTGTTGCAACTGGTCTTAGATGGGCAAATTGATGCGATCGAACTTCATACCCAAGTTGGCCACGAAGCTGCCTTTGAACGGCTGTGGCAAACGATCGCGCCTTGGATAGTGCACCTAAAACTTCTAGCAATCAGCTGCCCCGATGGGGAAGGCTGGCTGGACTACCTGCGCACTCTTCATCAGATTGTGGCGCCTCTGCCCTGTCCGCTCATTTGGCAACTGGACGGGCGCCCTATGAGTGGTGATATTGGCGTAGGGGCTACTCGATCGGCCATTAAGCTAGGCCAAAAAGCGATCGCAGCCAAATTACCTGGCTACTTGCAACTAGCTGGGGGAACCAACCACCACACAGTGCCCAAGTTGCGGCAGTTGGGCTTATTTGGCAATTGTCGCCAGCCCTTAGCCAACGGCTCGGCTAGCGGCATTTCTGGCGTGGCCTATGGCAGCTATGCCCGCACCTTACTAGCCCCTGTCGTAGAAATGGAGGACTTTAGCGATGCTGATTTCACTTACCATCTATCATCAACAGTGCATCAGGAAACAAAACAGACATTACTCCTTGCCAAAGAGGATTCTGAGTCGAATGCTTTGATTGGGCTAGAACCGCTGCAGCAGGCGATCGCCCTAGCAGCATCCTTGGTGTCCCAACTCAAACCCTACTCAGCAAGCTATTTCTCTAACTCGCTAGAATTGGCTGCCCTAGCGGGTTTGTCTGTTGTCTCTGGCTAACTTTGATCCACAGTTGTCGTGAGTCTAATGGTGAGCTACGAAGGTACAAACGGTTTGAATTCTTTCTCGCCCATGCGGTCTTCTGGGTCTGGTTCCGCCGCATCCAATCCAGCGGCAGCCACTCCAACCGGAGAAGCTATCACTCCACTGATAGGTCAGCAGGTGACCGATGATTTGGAGAAACTGTTGGAAATCTTGCCCCAGGCTATTCGCGATCGCGTGGCTCAACATCCCCAATTGAGTAGCCTGATTGAAGTCGTCCTTGATTTGGGGCGGCGTCCCGAGGCTCGCTTTCCTGGCAAAGCAGAATATCTGTCAGACACCCCTGTCACCGCAATCGATTTGCAGGAATGTATTGCCAAAGTTGGCAGCTTTGGTGGTGATAATCGGGCTGGTATTGAACGCACTTTGCACCGGATTAGTGCCATTCGCAATCGCCGTGGTGAAATAATTGGCCTCACTTGTCGGGTGGGACGTGCTATCTTCGGCACCATCGGCATGATTCGTGACCTGGTAGAAAGTGGCCGATCGATCTTGATGCTAGGTCGTCCTGGCGTTGGTAAAACAACGGCTCTACGGGAAATTGCCCGTGTCTTGGCCGACGAACTGGAAAAGCGTGTGGTGATTATTGACACCTCCAATGAAATTGCTGGCGATGGTGATGTTCCTCATCCGGCGATCGGACGGGCTCGCCGCATGCAAGTGGCTCAACCAGAATTGCAACACCAAGTCATGATTGAGGCAGTGGAAAACCACATGCCTGAAGTCATTGTGATTGACGAAATTGGGACTGAATTGGAGGCTCTGGCAGCGCGGACAATCGCCGAGCGTGGTGTGCAACTGGTCGGTACCGCGCATGGCAATCGGCTAGAAAACCTGATCAAAAACCCCACATTATCCGATCTCATTGGTGGTATCCAATCAGTGACGTTGGGTGATGAAGAAGCCCGTCGCCGTGGCAGCCAAAAGAGTGTCCTCGAACGCAAAGCGCCTCCTACCTTTGACATTGCTGTAGAAATGTTAGAGCGGCAACGCTGGGTAGTGCATGAGCAGGTGGCCGAAACGATCGACAGCTTGCTGCGAGGTCGCCAGCCCAATCCTCAGGTACGCACCCTGAGCGAGAGTGGCAAAGTGGTGATTACTCACGAATTATCCATTAGCTCGATAGAAAGCGCTGGTTCCCAGGGACGGGGGCGATCGTCCTTCAGCAGCTTCACGTCAGATCCATTTCGATTTGGGTCAGGTGGTAGTGGGTCAACCCCTAGTCGAGGCTGGCGATCGTCTGGACAAATGCGCCCTTTAGCGAATCGTCCTTCACCCAATACAGCTGAGGAGCAGCGCTTCCAGCAATTGTTGGATGCCTCTCTGGAGGAGGACTTTGCTGACGAGGCGATCGCTACGGTTGATTTAGAACCATCCCTAGATGACGACCTGTTATCGCTGTCATCGACGGAACCAACCTTAGGCCCTAATGGTGAAGATCTGCTCTGCGTTTATCCCTACGGCGTCAGTCGGCATCAACTGGATCAGGTAATTCGCACTCTGAAATTGCCTGTTTTGCTAACCAAAGACTTGGATAACGCTGAGGCCATTTTGGCGCTACGCTCCCATGTCAAAAATCATTCCAAACTCAGACATATTGCCAAAGCTCGCCAAATTCCTATCCACACTATTAAAGCCAGCAGCATTCCCCAAATTGCCCGTGGGTTACGTCGCATGCTAGACATGGATGACCCTAACAGCGCTGAGTCAGTAGACTTGGAGGGATTTCTCCACGGTGATAACGATGATGAAATGGAAGCTCTGGAAGAAGCACGGCTAGCTGTGGAACAAATTGTGATTCCTAAAGGCCAACCAGTGGAACTGTTGCCCCGATCGGCTAATGTCCGCAAGATGCAGCACGAACTAGTAGAGCACTATCACCTCAAGTCCCACAGCTTTGGAGAAGAGCCAAACCGCCGTCTGCGTATTTATCCTGCTTAAGCTGCCCTATGGTGTCCTTTATCCGTCCCGATTTAGCTAAGCTGGTGGCCTATACTCCCCAGCCTCACGCGGCAGAAGCTGATCGCCCTCATGAAATCGATCGCCTTGATGCAAACGAAAGCCCCTACGATTTACCCTCCAGTCTCAAGCAGGAATTAGCGCAGAAGGCTCAGCAAGCAATTACGGCCAATCGCTATCCGGATGGTGGTCATGAACCGCTTAAACGTGCTATCGCCGAGTATGTGGCGGAGTCTGCCAACTTACCCATAGAGACGATCGCCCCCACCCATATTTCCCTGGGCAACGGCTCCGATGAACTGATTCGATCGCTGCTGATTACCACCTGTCTGGGCAATCAAGGGTCTGTCTTGGTGGCCGATCCCACATTTTCGATGTATGCCATTCTGGCGCGAACCCTCGGCATTCCTGTGGTGAATGTTCCTCGCTCTCCGGTTGACTTCACAATCAACTTGGCTGAGGCTAAGACTGCGATCGCCCAGCCTACTGGTCTGCC
>Ga0224722_1001145_pt1 | contig 14974 bp, 11 predicted proteins | sample Balambano_FR1_Me_FD_161646 | JGI IMG/M metagenome (GOLD analysis project Ga0224722, IMG submission 161646) | Freshwater sediment microbial communities from Lake Towuti, South Sulawesi, Indonesia - Balambano_FR1_MetaG | ecosystem: Environmental > Aquatic > Freshwater > Lake > Sediment | place... | reverse complement strand
CGATTACACCAAAACTCTGTGCCATAGAACTCTCTCGGTAACTGTTCTCTCGAAAACGGTGCGCTCTGTAGTCTTCAAGGACGATGGATGCTCTGTCGGAACTATGCGCCTAGCGGATTAATGGAACGTTAACGGAATGCGGATGAAAGGCATTCTGTCAACAGAGTAAACAACCTTTCCGAGAATCGTCGTCACCCAAAGGTTTTCTTTAGGCGATGCCTCCCAAAGCCAGGAAATCTTGACCTGAACTTCGCAGTTCACCCCGCTATTTAGGATCCGGTGTTTGGGGAGTCGATACCAAAGGCTTGCGCAGGGGGCAACTGCAGCAGACTGAGCAGACCATCGAGCATATACTGCACGGCTAGCGCGGCTAGCAGCACACCCAGCACGCGGGTGACAACGTTAATACCAATTTGCCCCAGCACCTTAGCCAGGGGGCGCGACCACAGCAAGAATAGATAGCACAACAGCACCACTACGCCCGCCGCAGCCAGCACGACGCTCAACCCCAGGTAGTAGTTGGTGGACTCCCGCGACAGCACCAAAATGCTGGCTAAACTGCCCGGCCCAGCAATCAAGGGAATGGCCAGCGGAAACACGCTCACATCTTGCCGGGCTTCGGCTTCCTGGGCTTCGGCCTCGGTTTCCCGCTGCTGGTGGACAAAAATCATGTCCAGAGCAATTTTGAACAACAGAAACCCTGCCGCAATTTGGAACGCTTGCAGACTAATGCCCAGGTTGTGCAGTACGTAAGCCCCGGTTAGCCCAAACACTAGGAGGATAACGGCAGAGACAATCACCGCACGGGTGGCAATTTGGGCTTGTTCGGCTTCGGGGCGATTGCCCACCAAGGCCAAATATAGCGGCGCTAATCCCACCGGATCGATCACCACAAACATGGTTAGGAAGGCTTTAGCAAACAGGGGCAGCACAAGCGGCATAAGGGAGCCTGAGAAATTTTCTTAAATTTAGCGTTGTTCCAGAATTTAGCATTGTTCCAAGTGAGCCAGCGAAGCAACTGCAGGGGGCTCCTCGCAGGGATGAGTCGCAAACGCCCCTCATCCCTGGCGGTTGGTAGATTCCAGGACTTCCACTAGGCCGGTCTGCCCATTCAGCCTCACCCACTGCCCCGTGTGCAAGCGCTGGGTGGCGTTGGCCACATCCATCACGGCTGGAATGCCGTACTCGCGGGCCAGGATAGCCCCGTGGGAGAGGCGACCGCCGACTTCAGCAATCAGCCCCTTAGCTCTAGCCAAAAGCGGCGCCCAGCCTGCATCAGTGTAGGGCACCACTAGAATAAATGGCCCAGTTCCAGGCTCCACAGTCTCTAGCTGGGTCATCACCCGCAGGGGACCCTCTACCACTCCGGCGCTGGCTCCAATGCCCGAGAAGCGCTGTAGCCCTGGGGATGGGGAGGCGTTGAGCATGCGATCTAGCGCTGGCGACTCGTTGCCAAACACCAGGTAGGGTATAGCCTCCATCCGCTGATCTTGCTGAAACTGAGCTTGCCGAGCCATGACTCGGCTCTGGATAGCGTCCCAAGTGGCAGGCGGATTGAGAATTAGCCCCTTAATATCTTCCAGGGTGAGAAAGAAAATATCCCCTGCTCGTTGAAGATATCCCTGCTTAAGCCACTGGGCTTCGATAGCCAGGATGCTCCAGCGTAGCTCTGCCAGCAGCCGGTTATAAAGGGTATTCACCCGCCCTTTGAGATCAAACCGGCGCTGAGCGATATCAATTTTAATCTTGCTGGAGGATTTTGTCGCGGTTACTTTGGGCGGTGGTGGGTGCAGCACAAACTGAGCCAGCAGTTCGCGCACAGGTGCTGGATTTTCCTGCCAGGTGGCCACAGCAATGTCGGTTCCTACCGGGCTGAGATACCCGTAGTCGTCGATAAAGCGCTCAATTTGGGCCAAAATAGTGCTGCCATCAGTGCTTTCGGCCAGCGCCGTCATCAACGTTGAGCCGTTGGTAACAGCCTGAAGTTGCTTAGCCGAGAACAGTTGACGAGTTTCGTGGGCTAGGGTGCGTAACTCATTGACCGCCGCGACTTCGGCATTTTGGCTAGGGTCTAGGTCTTCTTCCGCAACCCGCAGCACGGCACGGCGCAGCGCAACGCTGAGGGGAGCCATGATGTTGTAGTAAGTGACCTGGTGCAGCAAGTCCAGCACGTCCTCGATGCGGGCTAGCAACTCCGCTGGAGCCAGTGTATCCCTTGGGGTGGCGGCTAGAGCATCCAGACCAGGACTGAAATGAGCGGCATCGTCATGGGCAAACTGGCGGTCTAGCTGGAACTCTCGGTTGAGCAGTCGCAGCAAACCAGGAACGTTTTTAAGGGTCGAACCTAGGGGCGGACGGCTAAATTTTGCGCCCCGGGTCAAAAATTCCAGGCTTTCGGAAGGCAACCCCATGCGTTGAAAAATATCTCCCAGCAGGGTGGCGTTAAAGTAGGCATAGGAGTTGTGAAGCGTAGCCGTATCAGCAAAGTCGAGGCCGCGAGCGCGATCGCCCAACACCACACTAAAAATCTCTCCCCACACCCCGCAGGTCAGGGGGCGGTTAATTGACCAGGTCAGGGGCCGAATTGTGCCCGGAATCACCTCGGCGGCAATTTTGCGCGTCCAAATCGGTTGCAGGGTGGTAATTGGACGGCTCTGTAATAGCCATAGGGTGTCACCATCAAAGCTCCATTCCACATCTTGAGGAATGCCCTGGAAGCGAGCCTCTAGGTGGCGGGCTAGATAGGCCACCTGCTGCAACAACCGCTCTGGGGTTTGGCCTGGGCCTTCTACGCTCAGGGTCAAGGCATCGGGCAAAATCCAGCTGGTTGATGGATCCAACTCTGCTGTAGAGGGGATGTCATTAGGCTGTACTATCACCCGATACTGCTCTGGCGTTACCTGCCCCGATACCACCTGCTCAGCACCACCTGGGAGCGCTTCAATCACAACCGCATCCCCGCAGCGGGCGATCGGGTCGCGGCTAAAGGCCACCCCAGAAAATTGCCCCATCACCTGCTGCTGCACAATTACGGCCATGCCGCGCTCTGGCAAGCCTCTATCCTGCCGATACTGCACGGCTGACGCACTCTGGTAGGAGGCAAAACATCGCACAATAGCCTGGGCTAGGGCTTCCCGACTAGTGATATTTAGAAAAGACTCGTAAATACCTGCCGCTGACACCGTTCCCAGGTCTTCATCCTGGGCTGAGGAGCGCACGACCACTGGCTGCTTGGGAGAGGGTTCTGCGATCGTCAGTAGCGCCCCTGGGTCATCTCCAGCTTGTATCACGTAACCCGGCGGTACCGGATAGTTCCAGGCCTGCAGTTGCCCCAGCGTAGCGGCTTTAGCACCAAATTTCGCTGGGTTGAGGGAGCGATCGAGGGCAACCAGGCTGCGATCTCCCCGAAAAAACCTAAACGTAGTGCGAGACTCCATCCGTCCCCCTTCAACGGGCAAATCTAAATCGTCTGGGAGCTTTTGATAAATCCAGGCTATTAGCCCACTCAAGCAGGCCACTGCAATCACCAGTGAACCATCGGTAGGATGGCGCAGGGCAGTCAGCAACGGCAGCAGCACTAGCACCAGCATCCGACCCGAACGACGCTCCCGCACTATCGTAAACCCAAGGCCGCTAATCAAGAAAGTGAGGAGAGCCGTGACCCAGTCATGCACCACAAATCCCCAAACTACGTTGGTGGTGCCAGCGCCCTTAGCTATCCAGAAACGCCCCATCACAAGACCAATCAGGGCAATAATTTCCCACACCGGGTCGCTGGGAAAGTAGTACCGGGCCAGCAGCACTACGCTAATCCCCTTAGCCGCCTCTAGCACTACAGCTAACAGACCCGCCAACTTGCCGCCGTGGTAGAACGCGGCAGAAACACCAATATTGCCAGTGCCCACCTGGGCTAGGTTTGTGCCAGCCACCAGTCGGGTAGCCCAACCGCTCAAGGGTAAGCCTCCGAGAATAGGGGCTAGCGTAAAAATTAAGCACGCACCCCAAACCTGTGTAAGGGTCATGGCCATAGCTAGGACAGACAAAAAACGCAAGTGGCTAAACCGCTATCCCTATCCTAACGATGGGAGAGAGCTTAACCTACGGCTCTTGGCTGTAATACTATGGCATAGCAAGCTATGGCCATAAGCCGGAGCTTATTGTTCCAGATTAAGCCAAACTGTTTTGATACCTTACAAAAGAACCTAATGCCGCCTGTAGTTGCAGGAGATAGCCCCTAAAGCGCTAATCAAATGGTATACTTCTAAGCTTTGTACTAGTTGAAAGAATTGGGGGATCTGGGCTTAGCTATCATTCCAGACTGTTAAATGATAGAGATAAAAGACATCCAGATAATTTAGTTAGAGTCACTTAGATTGAGGCAATTCACAACTATGCAAGAGGTTAGTTAATGTCTGCTGAGGCTGCTATTGTCGTTCAAAACCTTAGTAAATGCTACCAAATCTATGAAAAGCCCCAAGACCGTTTGCTGCAAATGCTATTTAGGGGTAAGAAACAGTATTTCCGAGAGTTCTGGGCGCTAAAAGATGTATCTTTTGAGATTAAACCAGGTGAAACCTTTGGGGTTATTGGTCGTAATGGCAGTGGCAAAAGTACCCTCTTGCAAATTCTGGCGGGCACCCTGGCTCCAACTCACGGCGATATCGAGGTTCATGGTCGAATAGCCGCTCTTCTTGAACTCGGTAGCGGATTTAATCCAGAGTTTACCGGGCGAGAAAATGTATTTCTAAATGGCCGAATCCTGGGCTTAACCAAAGAAGAAATCGAAAACCGTTACGACCAGATTCAAACCTTTGCTGATATTGGAGACTATATTGATCAACCCGTCAAAACCTACTCCAGCGGTATGTTTGTGCGGTTGGCCTTCGCCGTGCAAGCACATATTGATGCCAATATCGTTATTATTGATGAGGCTCTGGCGGTAGGGGATGTCTTTTTTAGACAAAAGTGCTATGCCCGACTCGAACAACTGAGAAAATCAGGAACAGCTATCTTACTAGTCTCTCACTCTATGGGAGATATTGAACAATACTGCAAACGGGCTATTCTTCTTAATCAAGGACAACAAGAATTTATTGGCACAGCCAGTGAAGCTGTGCAGAGTTACTACTTGCTTCACCAAACATCGGGACAATCAGCACCGCCTATAACCAATCATGAAATCGGAAAGTTGACTCAAACTGCTGTCAAACGTAAGATTCTCATTCCTCCAGAGACAGCATTTATGAGCTTGGTCAACAAATTACAAGTTAAGCCCAGCGAAACAATCTGCACTGGAATAGCTTTGTGTAATGAAAAGGGTGTACCCTGTCGAAGTTTTCATCAAAGTGATGTAGCTATTTTCTACTACGAGTTTGAACTCAATCAAGACATTGATGTACCTATTTGTGGCGTTGTCTTAAAGAACGATCGCGGCATCATTGTCCACGGTAAAAACAGTTGGCAATCTGGCAAAGAATGTCCTGTCGGTATTAGATCTGGTAGCAAAATCATATGTCAACAGGATATAAAACTGGAACTGCAACCCGGCGAATATATTTTTGAAGTGGGTTTAGCTGCTCTTGAGAATACACTTTGGCAACGACGAGATTCTATTTCTCATGAAGAAATAGAATCTCAATTTCATCGGCTCTGCTACGTGCCTAACGCGGGAGCTTTTTCAGTTGAATTAGCAATCCGTAATGGCGTCAGCGTTTTAACCCATCATGGAGTGGCTGATTTATTAGGTGATATCAGCATAGAGACTAAGACAGATTCAACTACGGCCCAAGACAATATTCTTTTCCCTGAGCTAGAATCAGGACTTTATTCCAAGTGATAAAATTATGCCTAACGCTAACTAAGCCCATATGAAAACACTGACGTTAACTCCTCAAGGCGTTCTTCAAGGCTATGACACTGTTTGTCAGCTTTACCCCTATGTGCCGTCGCTTAGTCATTGGCGAGCCTGGGAATATGCCGCTTATCAAAACTACAAACTAAGCGGTCATGTTCTTGATTTAGGCTGTGGGGATGGTCAATATTTTCGGTTACTCTGGCCCCATGCTGATCGTGTAGTCGGCGTAGATATGGATCCTACAGTCGTGGATTTAGCTCGTCAGAGTGGCGTATATCAGTGTGTTCATCACGCTCTAGCCCATCAGGTTCCTGAGCCAGATCACACGTTTGACTGGGTCTTTGCTAATTGCTCTCTTGAACATATGGATGATCTAGAGAAGGTGCTAGCTGAGATTTATAGATCTCTGAGACCTGGTGGAAAACTGCTCTGTAGCGTTGTTACTGACCGCTTTATTGAATGGTCGCCATTGCCTAAACTCGTCTCGATGGCAGGCTTTGATCAAGTGGCAGCAGAGTTACATACTGATTTCCTGCGTTATCATCATTTAACTAATGCGCTACCGGTCGAAAAATGGCAAAAACAACTCACTTGCGCTGGTCTTTACCCAGTGGAACACATCCCTATATTACCTCAATATAGCAGTAATTTCTTCTTGCTAATGGACTCACTCTGGCATATTAGAAAAAACCAAGGAGGAGAAATAGGTGAGGTTATTTTCTCTGTTCTTTCGTCTAACTCTAAATTTCCAGCCGCCTTTCGACACATATTTGAAGGTGTATTAGACATGGAGGTAGACTGGCAAGATTGTAGTGGCGCAGTATTTTTAGCTTGTAAAGGGGATTGAATGGTATGTCTGTATGTTGGTGTGGGAATAATCACTTCAAGCCTTTCAGTCCTCAATATGGCGTATGCAAAGTTTGTAAAACATTAGTCTCTTTAGAACCTACTCCTCAGGATCAGTTAATTGCCGATGATAGCGAAAACGCTTTCTATGGGAAAGATTACTGGTTGACACATCAGAATCTGGATTTGGGTTTACCTGATATTCACATTCGTTCTCGGCACGACTTGACTGAGCGAAATTTGCACTGGCTCAATGCACTACTAAAATATCGTCTTCCGCCTGCAGATATTATAGAGTTAGGATGCAGTCACGGTGGTTTTGTAGCCATCATGCAACAGGCTGGTTATCATTCTTCCGGTGTTGAAGTTAGCCCTTGGGTCGTGGAGTATGGCAAGCAAACGTTTCATGTACCAATTCATCTTGGACCAGTAGAAAATCTTGAATTGCCATTAGAGAGCTTTGACGCAGTTGTCTTAATGGATGTTTTAGAACATTTACAGCAGCCTTTGCTGACGTTGGAACGTTGTACAAGGTTGTTAAGACAAGATGGTTTTCTGGTTATCCAAACACCACTTTTTAATGAAAATATTGATTATCAGGAATTAGCAGACAAGCAAGCTCCATTCTTAAAAATGCTAATACCTGATGAGCATTTATTTCTCTTTAGCAAGCAATCTTTAGAGCGACTGCTCAAACAATTGGGCCTTCAGTATGTTTACTATGAACCTGCTATTTTTAGTAACTATGACATGTTCTTGATTGCGGCAAAATCTCCGCTCCAGCCTCACAGCATAGATCAAATTGAGTCGGCGTTACTAGCTACGCCTCAGGGCCGTCTGATGCTCGCCTTACTTGACCTGAGAGATAGAGAATTAACACTGACTAAACAGCTAGAAGTGTCAGAGTATGATCGTGCCGCCCGCCTAGAGCAAATTCAGACTCTAACGGCTTTGCTACAAGAAACTGAGCGTGATCGCACCGCCCGTCTAGAACAAGTTCAGCCTCTAACAGCTCTGCTGCGAGAAACTGAGCGTGATCGTGCCGCCCGCCTAGAGCAAATTCAGACTCTAACGGCTTTGCTGCAAGAAGCTGAGCGTGATCGTGCCGCCCGCCTAGAGCAAATTCAGACTCTAACGGCTTTGCTACAGGAGACTGAGGAGGCTCGCAAGGCTTGCCTGAAGCAAATTCAGACCTTGAGTGCGGAGTTGACAGCAACTCCTGAACAGTAAGAATAGAATGTCCTCGTGTAATCTGCCTGCTCTAGTGCGAGGTGGACAACGATATGCGCTTGTCGTTAATGACAGATAAGGCTAAGCTAAATTGCCCCTCGAGCGATGTAGCCCATGACAACATCCTATAAAGCTAAGATTGCGGTTGATCTAACGCCATTACGTCCAGGTGGCGAAAATGGTGGGGCTAAAACCCTAGTCGTTACTCTATTACGTGCCTTTTCTATTCTGGGAGCAGATGAGTTTGAGTATTTATTAATTGTCGAAACCTGGAACTATGAGGAGTTACGGAGTTTTCAGGGGCCAAACATGACCTGTTTACTCCAATCAGATATTTATTGCTCGATTCCTACCATAAAGCCAAGTTCTGAACCATTAGTTGAGGGTCAAGAATTAATACCTGCGCCTACTGTGCATCTCAAAACTCGGTTGAAACGAAATATTAAAGCACTGACTAAACAGAGTTTTGACCAAGCAATAAGAGTGACTCGCCCCTGGCTGCCAGAAGATAACTCTACCTTAAGCAGTCTAAAACATTGGGTCAAGCAAAAAATTTTGCAATTGCCTGCAGGCAATCAACTACTCTCTCCTGCTCAGCTTCCTCAACAGATAGAGCCTCAGCCCATGAAAGCGATTTCCATACTACGTGAGCAGTATAGTGTCGATTTATTATTTTGTCCCTTTTCATCTCCTCATCTCGCCGAAGAGGGATTGCCTCTAGTGGCTATTGCTTATGACTTACAACATCTTGACCTGCCATTTTTTTTCACACCTGAAGAACGCTTTCACCGAACTCAATTTCTCCGCAATTTGGTCGATAGAGCTGAAAAAATAATTTGCATCTCCAATTTTACAGCGCAGTCTCTAGTTAAACATTTTCAAGCTAGTGAAGAGCAATTAATTGCTATCCCTATCTGCATTCATGAACGATTAGCTCTACGCCCTGAGACTGATGTAGACGAAACACTTGCTCAATTAGGTCTCGAAAAGAATCAATACTTATATTTCCCAGCTAACTTTTGGCCTCACAAAAACCATCGGGCTTTATTAGCAGCTTACTCAATTTATCGTCAGCAATACCCTGAGACAGCTGTAGACCTGGTTTTTACTGGCGCTCTAGAGTCTGCCCAGGCTGAACTTCAAGAGATTGTGGCTCATTTAGGTTATGAAGCCCATATTCATTTTCTAGGATTCCTCAATGAGCCTGAGTTGGTAGCCCTATGGCAGGGATGCAGAGGGCTTGTGTTCCCGTCCCTGTATGAAGGTTTCGGCATTCCTGTGTTAGAAGCTATGTGGTTTAATCGCCCGGTGGCGTGTAGCAATATTGGTAGTCTGCCTGAGGTTGGTGGCGATGCTGTTCTTTATTTTGACCCACGTAAACCCGAAGAAATTGCCCAAGCTATGGCTCAAATATCCCACGACAATGCTTTCTCCATCAGCTTACAGGAACGTGCTCAACTTCATATCAAAAACTTCAGCCAACAGACTATGGCTGAGCAATACTTATCTGTCTTTCGCAATGCCCTTGGGCTTGCTCAGCCTTCCCTCGTTAGTCGGCTCTAAGTCTTATGTCTCTTACCTTTAGCGTTATTACTCCGTCCTACAATCAGGGCCAGTTCATTGAGCGCACGATTCAGAGCGTTCTTAGCCAGGATGACGTAGAACTTGAGTACTTAGTGTGTGATGGTGGTAGTTCAGACCAAACCATAGATGTGCTAAGGCAGTATCAACATCGCCTACGCTGGGTGAGTGAACCCGATGGCGGTCAAACCGATGCTGTTAACAAAGGCATACAACAAACCACAGGCGATATTATTGCCTGGATCAATTCAGACGATATCTACTATCCCTCAGCGCTGAATCGAGTGCAGCACATCTTTGAAACCCATCCAGAGGTACAGGTCGTCTATGGTAATGCTTACCACATTGATGAAAACGACGGGGTAATTGAACCTTACCCCACAGCTCCCTGGAACTACCAAATCCTTAAAGAGGTTTGCTTTTTGTGCCAGCCAGCTACTTTTTTTCGGCGGAGTTTAGTAGAAGAACAGGGCCTACTGGATGCCAGTCTCAAGTTCTGTATGGACTATGAACTTTGGCTCCGCTACGGTAGAATCACTAACTTTTTCTATTTGCCGGAGGTCTTGGCAGGGTCACGACTGTACCAGGATACTAAAACCCTTGGACAGCGAGTGGCAGTTCACTACGAAATTAATGAGATGATGGTCAAAAAGTTTACTTTCTCCCCAGAGAAATGGGTGCTAGCCTATGCGTCAGTGCTGGTAGACGATCAAGACAAAGCTAGAGGGCGAGATCTCACCAACTTAAGTATGCAGGTGCAACGAACCAATGAGTTCTTTCTAGAAGCGTTTCGGGGCTATCGGCGCTGGCGTCGGCTGATGATGTCTCCAGCTACTGCCTGGATGCTAGGGCGTTGGGTCGCCGCATCTTACTATCGTCTGCTTAAACATCAGCTATCCCTTAAGGTTCATTTATGAAAATTGGCTTTGACCTCAGTCAAACAGGGAGTCGTCGGGCTGGGTGCGGTTTCTACGCCGATACCCTGATGCGTCATCTCGTAGCTCAATATCCTAATGATCAGTTTTGTCTATATAAAACCTTCGGTGACACCTATTGGGATCCAGACTATCGCCAACGCATTCCTACCTCAGCTATTGATAATTGCCAGTATTTTGCTGTTGCCCGTCAGCGAGACGATTCTTTTCGATTCTGGAGCAATCCCCAGGGGGTTGACGAGGCTAAGATTGGTTGGCCAGACGTGGTTCATGCCAACAATTTCTCCAGCCCCCGGCTACGGCGAGCCCGCCTAATTTATACCGTCTACGACCTTAGCTTTATTGATTTGCCAGAATGTACAACCGAAGAAAATCGTCATCTTTGCTTTAGCGGGATGTTTGAAGCTTCACTCTGGGCAGATATAGTCGTGGCGATCTCTCACTATAGCCGTCAACGATTTCTCGATAATTTTCCTCACTTTCCTGCCGAACGAGCCTTAGTGACCCACTTGGGCAACCGCTTAGCTGCCGCTGGCCCAGAAACTCCGGTAGTAGCGCTTGCTGCCAAACAACCTTTTTTTTTGGCGGTTGGCACCCTAGAGCCGCGCAAAAATCTAAGACGATTGCTAGCGGCCTATCGACGTTATGTAACCGCAACACTGACCCCCAAACCCCTGGTACTAGCGGGTGGCGAGGGCTGGCTAGAAGGGGACTTAAAGACCTACATTGAAGCCTTGCAGATTCAGCCCTATATTCACGTTTTGGGCTACGTTAGCGATGCTGCCCTGCGCTGGCTGTACAAGCATTGCTGGGCCTTTATTTATCCATCCCTATATGAGGGCTTTGGTTTGCCTGTTCTAGAAGCTATGGCCGCTGGTGCAGCTACCATTACCTCTAACGTAACGAGCTTGCCCGAAGTCGGTGGGGAGGCGGCGTATTACGTTAACCCTCTCGATGAGGCGAGTATTGCGGCAGCATTGCACTGGGTCGAAGATGACTACCAGCGTCAGGCCTTACAAGAGCGCTGCCGACACCAGGCCCAGCGGTTTTCTTGGGAAACAACCGCAAAAACCGTGTATCAAGCCTACGAACAAGCCCTAGCCCTACCGTCGCGATGCCAACCCGCACAGATTGTATCAAGGGTGCGAGAACCGGCTCTATGAAGGTAGTTATTGAGGCTACTCCAATTCTGCCCAAACCCAGTGGGGTAGGGCTGTATGTTCTTAGCCTATTAGCGGCGTTAAGTAGTCTGCAACAGTCCGAAGCCTTTAAGTTAGGTCTTGCCTATCAGCCCAGTCTCAAGAATTGGTTGCGGGGCAATTTATCCGTCCCTGAAATACTGGGCCAGTACAAGGATATTGCGGTGTTGCCGTTGCCCGTGCGCTTGCTTAATCTGCTGGCTCAGATTCCAAGTCAACCTTTTTTGGCACAGCTCGAGCATGAGTTTGGGGAACCGGATATTTACCACGGTACTAACTACGCGGTATACCCCTGCCGCCACAGTCTACGGGTGATGAATATCTATGACCTCTCGTTTATTCGCTATCCCGCCTATGTAACGTCTGTAGTGCGTACCTACACTCAGCGAGTAAAGCAGTGCCTAGCCTGGACAGACCTGGTCATTACCATTTCTGAAAGCTCAAAGCAGGATGTTGTTGACTATCTGGGCGTTTCCCCAGAACGAGTATGGGTTACACCCCTGGCTAGTCGCTACGCTGTTGATGCCCTGGACAACCTGGGTAAGGCCAAACGGCCAGATGGTCTGGGTGATCACCCCTACATTCTCTTCGTCAGCACCCTAGAGCCTCGCAAAAACGTAGTGCGCCTGATTCAAGCCTTTGACCAGCTTAAAGCAACCCACCGTGTCGATCACCATCTGGTGCTGGTGGGTCAAAAGGGCTGGCAGTTTGATCCTATTTTTGAAGCCATCGCCGCTTCTCCCTGGCAACATCACATCTGCCACCTCAACTATCTCAGTGATGCTGAAGTGGCCTATTGCTATGCCAATGCTGACGTTTTTGCCTATCCTTCTCTCTATGAGGGATTTGGATTGCCAGTGCTGGAGGCGATGACTTTGGGGTGCCCTGTGGTGACAGCCAACACATCATCTTTGCCAGAGGTGGCAGGCGATGCCGCATTGATGATTGACCCAACCAGCGTAGAAGAATTAGCGGCGGCTCTCTGGCAAGTCATTGGCAATCGCACCCAGCGCCAGACCATGATTCAACAGGGCTATCAACAGGCCGCCCAATTTTCCTGGACGCGCACCGCCAAGGCTACGCTAGCGGCCTATCGCTCTCTTCTTTAAAGTCCTATGCTTGGGCTTCAGGAAGCTGCAGTCGTAGCCGCCTTGTAGGCAGCCCAACCGCCATAGTCAGAAATATCAGGCCAGCCGTGTTCGTCAATGAGGGACTTAGGGTACAGAAACGCAATCGCGCTACCGCCATCCGACAGTTGCACGCTGTGAGGATACATATGGGGCGGTTCGTTGTCCTTTAGGTAGGCATACTGTTCTGGTGTCAGAGCGTAGAGTTCCCCCGGAATCGAAATGCCCCCAGCACCAACCTCGTAAATTCCTGGATGCCAACCGTCTTTTACCGAATGCAGCCGATATAGAGGGGCCGTCCTGGCCTCTCCCAAAAACCTGGCCTCTTGTAGATTCTGGTTATCTGGTTGGCCGCGCAGAGCCGAGCCACAGATAAACACTGTAATGTCGTCCGTTGGATGAGTCATGACTATCTTTTCCATGCTGGATTGGCCCTGGCTCTAGGCAACCGCTGAAAACAACTGAAGGCTCCTTTCAAGAAGCCTCCAGCCTTAAGCCAAGGTGAATAAATCAATAATCAGGCTATCACCTTAGCAGATTCCCGCTAATACCCAACTTTAGAGAACTTGCCCATTCGGTTCTAGCAATCCTAGGATATAAACCTGATCGGTAAACGTCACTAGGGTGTTATCGCCTCGACGAGCTAGTTTCGCGGCTACCTCCAGAAGCTTAGTGGCATCAGAATCGCGCTTAAAAATACTAAAGTGTTGGTTTTGGTAAGTGATGGCCGCCAGCGGTTTAGTCATGTCGGGTACTTGCAGCCGACAGAGTGCGTACATTTGGCTATCGGTCAACAGCAGGCAGGTTTTGGGGCCAAAGACCGGGTAGATACGGTGATTAGGCTGATGAACAGGGGGCACATACTGTGCACTAGGCTCATGCGTCCAAATGGCATAGCCCTGCTTAGTCAACGTAATGGCCATCTTATCGTCCCGCTTGCCCAAACGGGCCATAATCTCCAGTGCCTTCTGGGCACTGGCAATGACTTTAAAGAAGCTATAGAACTGGTTATCGACATAAACCGCCGACAAGCGTTGCTCCACGTCAGTCACTTGAACATGGCAAGACGTATAGAGATCGCGATCAAACAAAAACTTGCATTCAATGGCACGGGCTGGCAAATCGGCAAAGGCGGTCAACGCATTGGAGGAAGGGGTTACAGGCATCGTGGAAGACATAAAACGCTAATTCGACGGACTGTTGCTGCGGATCAGGTTTTTGCAACAGAACGGGTTCAGTCCCAGGATGGAAAATTTTTGAACCGTTGCCAATGTTGAAATGACGGAGGTTTGAGGAAATCTGTAGAGTTCTGAGCCTGCGGAGAACCCCAATCCTTGATAAGGTGAACTATTACATCCCTCGAGTTACCTATGGTTGCCACGGTAAATCCGCCTATTCCTGCTGTGTTTCCCCTTGCCGCTGTGGTCGATCAGGCGGCTATTAAAATGGCGCTGCTATTAGTTGCAGTGGATCCTAATCTGGGTGGCGTGGTGATTGCAGGGCGACGAGGTACAGCTAAATCGGTCATGGCTCGCGCTCTGCACCAGTTGTTGCCGCCTATTGAGGTGGTGGAGGGTTCCTGCTGTAATGCTGATCCGGCTCATCCTGGCCAGTGGGATGATCAAACCCTGGCCCGGTTTGGTTCGGACTGGGGTAGTCGAGATAGCGACCTGCCTACCGGCGTGATTCCAGCTCCTTTTGTGCAAGTGCCGCTGGGGGTAACTGAAGATCGGCTTTTGGGCGCGGTAGACGTAGCCAAGTCAATTCAGGCTGGGGAGAGCGTATTTCAGCCCGGACTCCTGGCCGAGGCCAATCGCGGCGTGCTCTACGTGGATGAGATTAATCTCCTGGACGACCAAATTGCCAATTTGCTGCTGGCAGCCTTGACTGCTCGTCGCAACCAGATCGAGCGGGAAGGCATGAGTTTTCAGCATCCCTGCGCCCCGCTGCTGATTGCCACCTACAACCCTGAAGAAGGCCCACTGCGCGAGCACCTGCTTGATCGCATTGCCATTGCTCTATCAGCCGATGCGCTGCTGACGTTGGCGGATCGGGTAGCGGTGGTCGAGCGAACGACCCGCTTTGCAGCCAATCCCCAGGCGTTCATCGCCGATTACGCTGACGAAATTGATGCTCTAAAAACCCAAATCATCCTGGCGCGGGAATGGCTGAAGGAGGTCACTATCAGCCGAGAGCAAATTC
>Ga0224722_1001144_pt1 | contig 14983 bp, 11 predicted proteins | sample Balambano_FR1_Me_FD_161646 | JGI IMG/M metagenome (GOLD analysis project Ga0224722, IMG submission 161646) | Freshwater sediment microbial communities from Lake Towuti, South Sulawesi, Indonesia - Balambano_FR1_MetaG | ecosystem: Environmental > Aquatic > Freshwater > Lake > Sediment | place... | reverse complement strand
GGGAAAGGGGGAAAGGATTTTGACTTCTGGGCTTGATCTTTTCGGGTGGGGCTGTGGCAAGTAGGGGCATTAGGGTTGGCCAGTCAAACCAGGATTTTGCCAGGTTGGCCAGGTTGGTAATCAGTGTCTCCAGGTGGGATAGCTCGGCAGTCGGGAGGAGGCCAAGATGGCGATCGGGAATGGTGATGTCATCGTGACGATGCAGAACGCCTAAGACTGGGACTTGTAGGGGGGCAAGCGCGGTTTGCAGCAGATCCAGGTGGAGATCGCTACCGACTCGATTCAAGATCAATCCAGCAATCTGCAAATTTGGGTCGAAGCGGCAGTACCCCTGCACAAGGGCCGCGATCGACTGGGACATGCGGCTGCAATCAACCACCAGCAGCACCGGCAAATTCAACACCTGCGCCACATGAGCTGTGCTGCCAAAGCCGCCTAGTGTGGCCCGTTGCCCGTGTCCCAGCTTTTGCTGAGCAACCTCTGCCGTTGCACCGTCAAACAACCCCATGACTCCTTCTATCAGCCCATAAGCTGCTGTGCAAGCATGGCGCGTGTAACAGTCCTGCACGTAGGCTGCGGAGGTCAGGACGAGATCGAGATTGCGGCAGGGACGACCCGTTACGTATGCATGAAACATCGGGTCGATATAATCTGGCCCGACCTTAAAGGATTGAGTTGGTAATTGGTGTTGCCGGAGATAGGAAAGTAGCGCCAGAGTCACGGTTGTTTTGCCAACGCCGCTCCGTTCTCCAGCAATGATCAGACTCATTTTGATTTAGCCAAAACAACTAATGGGGACATTTCTAGGAACGTCCCCACAATTCAGTCAAACTCCAAAGCACTAAATCTGAGTGTGAAGTTAGTTCTCAGTTGCTCACTTCTTTAGCTTCAAGGCTTGTACAGCAATGGCCAGACTTTCTTCGTATAAAACGTCCCGGCCCCAGCGTTGGAGTTGTTGAGTCAGCAACAATTCTGCTTTCTGATCGTTGGTGGATGTAACCTGTTCCGTTCGGACGGTTGCCTGAGCCCCCCCCCCGGATTCCATGCGCATACAACCTGCTGTTTCAGAACACAGAATCGTCGCACAGTTGGCGTTCGGGTTGCTGGAACCGAGCCGTAGCCCTACCAGGTCGCCAACAATTTCGCCCGGATCGGTAATGGGGATCGCCGCAAGTTCGGCCTTGATCTCTTTGCCGTTGGGGCCAGTGAAGGTGATGCGTTTGATTTCATAAAAATCATCGTCATCCTGGGTGAAGGCGATCGGTTGCCAGCCCAAACGACTGGCAAACCAACTCAAGAACATGATGGCCTGGGAAGCGTTCCCTTTCTCGTAGTCGATCGCGACTTCATCAATCTCGCTCAGGGACATCCGCCGTTCGGGTGGGTCAAACGTGGCGGCGGTGATTTCTTGCCAGGGGGCCAATCGATGCCAGTTTAGATCAGCGACAAAGGTGCCGGATTCAATCAAACTGTGAATTTTGAGAAATTCTGATTCTGGCTCAATGAAGTAGGAAGAGTCCATCACAATGCAGTTGCAAGACTCCACCATTTGCTTGAACAGGTCTTGTTCCAGATTGGGCGTAGCCTTCCACCACACAAACTTAGGCAGGTCGGGAATCATCAACGACTTGACTAACTCCCCGACTCGATTCAGAGCAGGTTTCGTGCCGCGCAGTGTGATGTATTCGCTACAAATCAAGTTACTGCCAGTTTTATGCACGGGGCAGTAGGCTGAAACTTGGGCTGTCACCCCTTCATCCACCCCCCACGTGGGACAGAGAGTAATAATTCGACAGGGGTTTTGAGCGGCGATCGCTTCGCTGACTCCCGTGCCGCGGAAATCAGGATTTGTCATTCGCACCTGTTCGGGTGGCAGTTTCGCCACTTCTTCTCGCAGTCTGGCCAACGTTTGCGGATCAAATCGGCCAGTTTCCTTGAAGCCATAGGTGCGCTGGGCATCGGCGATCGCCTCTTTGGTTTGGGGGCCAATTAAACCTTCGATCGGCCCCTTATAAAAATCCAGAACCCCCAACAACTGCTGAAATTCTTCCGGCTCGTAGACAACCATACTAAAGGTAGACGCTCGCGTTGCGGCAGAATTCACACCATTCTGGCTATGCCAGATCGCACTCAGTTCCGCCTCAATTTCATCTAGAGAAATATCTTTCGGTCTTTGCAGGGCAACAAGTGGAGTGGTCATAAATTTAGAAGTCAAGGGTGAATAGAAGTCTGGGCATCATTGCCCAAATCATAACGGTAAAGGCGCAATCCCTACGCCCATCACATGCATCGTGTTTATAATCTGCGCCAGTTCCGGCCATCACGGTTTAATAGCAGTTCTGCCTCCACAGGCCCCCAGGTGCCCGCTTCGTACAGTGGAATCACTTCTGGTGGAGCCGGAGCATCCCAAACTTCCAACAGCGGCGTGAGTAAGCGCCAGGATGCCTCCACTTCGTCACCACGGGTAAACAGCGTTTGATCCCCCAACATACAATCCACCAGCAAGCGGCTGTAGGCATCGGTGTTGGGTTGCCCAAAGGCCGTGTCGTAGCGGAAATCCATATCGACGGTGCGAGTGCGGAGCGAATTACCGGGAGTCTTGACTTCAAACCGCAGTGAAATTCCTTCGTTGGGCTGAATGCGCATTGCTAAGACGTTTGGGCTGGCTTGCTTGGCTGCGGATTGGAACATCAGGAATGGAACTTCCTTGAATTGGATCGCGATTTCTGACACCTTTTTCGGCATCCGCTTGCCGGTGCGCATGTAGAAGGGCACCCCTTTCCAGCGCCAATTGTCGATCGTCAGTTTCAGTGCGGCATAGGTCGGTGTTGTCGATTCTGCCGCTGCCCCTTCTTCTGTGCGATAACCAGGAACTTCCTTGCCCTTCATCCAACCAGCACTGTATTGCCCCCGCACCGCCGAGGCACCCAAATTCCCCAGATCGGCCAGATGCGTTGCTTGCAGCACCTTGACCTTCTCGTTGCGAATACTGTCCGCATCCAGAGAGTTGGGCGGCTCCATTGCCGTCAAACAAAATAATTGCATCAAGTGATTTTGCACCATGTCACGCAAGGCCCCAGCGGTCTCGTAGTAACCCGCTCGCCCTTCCAACCCAACGGTTTCAGCCACGGTAATTTGCACATGGTCAACATATTGGCGATTCCACAATGGCTCAAAGATGGCGTTGGCAAACCGAAACACCATCAAGTTTTGCACCGTTTCTTTGCCCAAATAATGGTCGATGCGGTAGATCTGGCGCTCGTCACAAACCTTTTGCACCACTTTATTTAGGGCTTGAGCGGTACTGAGATCACGCCCAAATGGTTTCTCAATGACTAGTCGTTGCTTACGGGGATTAGTGAGCATTTCCGCTGCACCCAGTTGCTGGATTGATTCAGCAAAAAATTTGGGTGCAACGGAAAGGTAAAACACGCGATTGCCACGGGTGCCGCGTTGTTCGTCTAATTCACCCAGAAATGCTTTGAGCTTTTGATAGCTCGTTGGATTATCAATATCGCCTGGACAGTAGAATAAGCCTTTGGCAAATTCTTCCCAGAGTAATTCTGACCCTAAGCCACTACCAAATTCTTCGACTCCTTCGCGCATGTGTTCCCGGAAAAAGTCATGACTCCATTCGCGGCGAGCTACACCAACTAGAGTAAATTCGCGGGGCAGGCGGCGTTCTCGCATCATCTGATACAGAGCAGGAACCAGTTTGCGCTGAGTTAAATCACCAGAGGCCCCAAAGATTACTAGGATCTGAGGCTCTGGGACGCGATCTTGCTGTAGACCAACGCGCAGCGGATTTTCGATAAGGGTGACCATAGGCAGTAGGTGGTAAGGGGAGTGAGGATGGGGGCGGAACCAGGAGTTAGGAACTAGGAACTAAATCTTGTTTAAGGCTTAGAACCTAGAACCTAAAACCTGGAACCTAAACAGTGGCTAAACGTTGAACTTTTTCTTCCAGAGAACCTAGAAGGGACTGAAAGGGTTTGACGAATTTGTCGATACCGTCGGTGAGAAGATCGGCCATCACAGCATCGAGATCGATGTTGATGTCGGGATCTTTGAGGGATTCGATTAGTTGGTAGGCTTCGTCCAGATTGGATTCGATGCGATCGCTCACATCACAGTGGTCAGCACAGGCTTCGATCGTTGCAGGGGGGAGGGTATTGACCGTATCGCGACCGATGAGTTCATCCACATACATGACATCGCTATAGTGGGGGTTTTTGGTGCTGGTACTGGCCCAGAGTAGGCGTTGTACGTTTGCACCTTGGGCCGCCAGCGCTTGCCAGCGATCGCTTTGGACAATCTTCTTATACTCCTGATACGCGATTTTGGCGTTAGCGATCGCTACTTTTCCTTTAACGGCTTCCAGTTTTTCGCGAATGGCAATGTCAGGCACACCTTGCTTTAGCTTCTCATCAATGAGAGCGTCGATGTGGCTATCAATCCGGCTGAGGAAAAAGCTCGCAACGGAGGCGATTTTGTTGATTGGTTCACCTTTGTCCAGCCGCTTTTCTAATCCCCGGATATAAGACCAGGCACACTCGACGTAGCTATCCACGGAGAAGAGTAGGGTGACGTTAACATTGATGCCCTCGCTGATCACCTGTTCCACGGCGGGTAGCCCCTTGCTTGTCCCTGGAATCTTGATCATGACGTTTTCCCGGCCAATTTCCTGATAGTAGCGGCGGGCTTCTGCGATCGTTTCCTCGGTGTCGTGGGCGATCGTCGGTGGCACTTCAATACTGATGTAGCCATCCAGCCCGTGGGAAGAATCGTATACAGGCCGAAAAATGTCACAGGCATTTCGGATATCGTCAAATATCAGCGACTCGTAGATGTCCGGAACGGACTTGCCAGCCTTGATCCCCGCTTCAATGTCAGCGTCATACATCTGGTTGCCCGCGATCGCCTTTTCAAAAATCGCCGGGTTCGACGTAATTCCCCGTAAGCCACGGGTTTCGATCATATTTTGCAATTCACCCGATTTCGCCAAATCGCGGGTGAGGTTATCCATCCAGATACTTTGACCCAGATCTTTGATTTCAACCAAATGGTTCGTTGTCATCGAAATATCTCCTAATGAGTGTGGTGGAAACTGCTTGTGCGCACGACTCATCTTGCTCGATCGGGGTTATTAGAAAACCCTGTTCATCGACTCAAAACCTTCGATTCTTCCTGGATTCGCGCCTGCTCTTTGATGAAAGACTCAACCAGCGCCACATCCTCTCTGCTCCCGATAATTAACGGTGTACGTTGGTGCAGTTCACCAGAAACAATGTCTAAGATGTCCTGCTGCCCATCACTGGCACGACCGCCTGCTTGCTCCACCAGATAGGCCAACGGAGCCGATTCGTAGAGAAGCCGTAACTTGCCCTCTGGCTTTTTCACTGTCCCCGGATAGAGGAAGACCCCACCCTGAAACAAAATTCGGTGAAAATCACCGACCAGCGCGCCACTGTAACGAGCGGTATAACCTTCATGCCGATGCATGTAGCGAATATAGTCACGAATACTTTCATCCCACTGCCAGAAATTCCCTTCGTTCACACTGTAAATAGGGCCATGCGCCGGGATTTGTACATTCTCAGTGGATAGGATAAATTCGCCGAGGCTGGGGTCGAGCGTGAAGGCGTGAACCCCCTGGCCAATGGAGTACACCAGCATGGTACTGGGGCCGTACAGAATGTAACCAGCACCAATTTGCTTCCGTCCAGGTTGCAGCAAATTTGCCCCGGAGTTGTTATCCAGATCGTCCCCTGCTTGTTGCCGGATCGCAAAGATCGAGCCAACGTTGATATTGGTGTCGATATTGGATGAGCCATCGATCGGGTCATAAACCAGGGTGTAACGACCGATCGGGCAATTCTCCGGAATGTAGTACGGGTTCTCCATCTCTTCCGAAGCCAGCCGACAAACTAAACCGCTTTGCTTAAACACTGAAATGAAGACTTCATTCGCGTAGACATCCATCTTCTTCACGGATTCGCCCTGGACGTTCACCTCGCCAGTAAAACCCAGCACTCCGGCCATCAATCCAGCTCGACTGAGACGACGCGCAATCAATTTACCCGCCAAGGCAATCCGATTCATCAAGGCACTCAAGTCTTGAGCATCTGCCGAAAAGCTTTGTAGCTGCTGAAAAACGTGACGGGAAAGGGTGGTACAGTCCCGATCGAGTGCGAACTCGTGATCAAGGGGTTGATTGGCTTCAACCATTCAATTAACCTCCCTCCAAAAGGGTTAGAGAAATGGTGCAATGTCAAAAGTGATGCAGACACGGAAGTGCAGAGAGTCAACACTTTCAACTATTGTTTATCCCTCTAGGGCTTTCACCTTCTATCTTAGGGAGACATTCCGGGATCAACAGGGAACTTTAGACGAACTATAGATTAGGGACAATTCGTCAACAATTGAACTGAACAGAATCAAGACAACCAGCGCAGCATGTTCTCAATCAGTTCAGTGCTCACCGTCAAATCACGACAATCCAGAGTACGCAGCAACATCGTACGATCGACAGTCAGCACGTAAATTTCTAACATCTCTCCCGGTAATGCTTCGAATAGCAGATGTTCGTTTGGGCGAACAAGGCGATCATGACTTTGCTTAGATCCACGCGTAAATCGAGCAATTTGAGTCTCATGAGTTCGATTTATGTAGAAGCAAAGTAACGGCTCTGAGAAAGCAATACAGGAAGAGGCAAATGACATACGTTTAGTGGGGGAGAGCAGTCACTATCATAAATGTGTAGTTAAACCGGGTGCCTTCAGCAGATGCACCGGATTGTTAAATTATTTTTTAGCTTGAAGAGGTTTTAACTCAGAGAAAAAGCCTAGCATTACGAAATTTCACAACCGTTATCTCAATCAGTATCAGGAAATTCCACAACTCGAATTGTGACAAATTATGAACTCTCGTGTGATTCCTATCACATACTAAGTAACCCGTTTCACCTTCCGCACAATGTAGCCGATTGAACTATGCAACGAACTGATAGACATCTCGGTGAGGAACAGTTGCTTGAGCCGCTATCCAGTCCGCAAGCTGCTCTTTCTCTGCAACGACGTGGTTCACCACTGGCTTCTACAACTCACCAAATCGCGACGTTGAATCAGGTGGATTTAGCTAAAACACCTTGTAATGGCAATTTTGCAGCGACTTTAGAGACGCATCAGTGGCACACTCTCCGCCCGATTGATTTGGAGATTTTTCAAATGAATGTCGGGAAGTTGTGTAATATGGCCTGTCGGCATTGCCATGTTGATGCAGGGCCAGATCGTCGAGAAGTTATGGAGCGATCGACGATCGCGGCCTGCTTAGCTGCCCTGGATCAAACAAATGCTCACACAGTTGATATTACGGGCGGCGCACCGGAGCTAAATCCGCATTTTCGTTACCTGGTTGAAGAATGCGTGAGGCGCGGCAAACACGTCATCGATCGCTGTAACCTCACCGTATTACTGCTACCAACAATGGCAGACCTGCCCGAATGGATGGCCGCTCGCGGAGTGGAAGTGGTGTGTTCCCTGCCCCACTATCGTCGCCGCAATACCGATGCTCAACGGGGAGACGGCACCTACGAAAAATCGATCGCCGTGCTGCACCGCCTGAATGCGGCCGGCTACGGCTATGGCAATCCGCAGCGACAACTGACTCTCATGAGTAACCCAGTTGGAGCCTTTCTTGCCAATGGACAAGCTGCCCTAGAACAGGAGTGGAAAACTGGATTGCTCAAAAATCATGGTGTTCGGTTCGATCGGCTGATTACGCTCAACAACATGCCCATCTCGCGCTACCTGGAATGGTTGGAAGCGTCTGGTAACTTGCAGCGCTACATGGAATTATTGGTGAACTCTTTTAACCCAGGAACGATCGCGGGGCTAATGTGCCGCAACACTTTATCCATCTCCTGGGATGGGCGACTGTTTGACTGTGACTTCAACCAGATGCTGGATCTAGAATGCCAACCCACCAATCAGCAACCCATGACCATCCATGACTTCAATCTCGCGTTATTGCAACAACGGCAAATCGTCACGGGGCGGCATTGTTTTGGCTGCACAGCGGGAGCCGGAAGCTCGTGTGGTGGTGCGATCGCGGAGACGTGAAGCGCCCAAACATCACAATGCACTAGTTACTTTGATGGCTTGAATACCGCGAAAAATCAAATGTGGATCGCGGCTGATACGTGTCGCCAAGTCCGGAGTTTGCTGCTGCAAGCCTTGATACAACTGATCGCTGTCTCCCCCCGTCATCACCACCCGACTCTGGGGAAAGTCTTGCCACCAAGCCTGCATAAATGACTGGATGCCAGCCACTACGGTATGCAAAATGCCACTGACGATCGCCTCTTCGGTATTGAGTGCCCAGCGCGGAGGTGTGGCAGCGTGGGAGCGTGGGAGCGTGGGGAGGAGGGCAGTTTTTTGACCCAATGCCTCAAATTGCAGACGCAGTCCGGGCAGAATAGCACCTCCCACCAAGCGATACTGTGCATCTGCTCCAGTGAAGGTGAGCGCTGTCCCACAATCGATGACCAGCACCGGACTGCCGCCCGTCACGATCGCCCCCCACACCGCCAGCGCGCGATCGAGGCCGAAGGTGGAGTACATGCCCGACAGCGGCACGTCAGCTAAAGATAACAAGCGAGCCTCGGTATACCCCGCCCACAGTTGAGTTTGTTCTGGCACAACTGAGGCGATCCAGATGGGTGATTCCAACCCAAGTTCTGCAACTTGGAGGTTTAATTCGTCTCCAATGGCGCGATGTGATTCCGCCCAGGTTGCTTGCAGCATGTCATGCTCAAACCTGGCCCAATGCCAGCGAGAATTGCCGATCGCCAGAGCAAACCAGGTTTGGTTCGATAAAGCATCCTGGTGGAGTTGCATCGTGCTGATCCAAATTACTTTGGTTGAAACTTCATTTGCACGGTTGACTGAATCGTCATGTCAAATTCTTGTGCCGATTCAGGAGTGCGCGTACTGGTCTGGCTTGTCGATTGCATGGAGAGTGTAGATTGCTGCACAAACGGTTTACTCAAATCTAAGGTCGATCGCCCTCGCCCTTGCGTCTCCAGTTTCTTTAGCTGGACTTTGGTTGTGGCCGGAAGGGTTGGTGAGTTGATGACTTGGGGGGGTGCTTGTTGCTTCACCTGAATATTGAGGGTGGCAATGTTGTTGTTGCGGCTCACTAACTCATAAGTGCCTGTCTGCGTCAGGCGCATGCCATTGATTGCTAGAGTCGCTGTCGTTTGCCAGGTCGCGCCAATGCCAACGGCTTCTTCGGGTAAAGGAAATGAAAGCTGATTTATCGATTGGGAGAATTGTTCGAACAGTTGGCGCACGACCGGCTCAAGGTCTTTGGGTAGCTCAAAATTTCCTGCTTGAAGTTGCCCCCGGTTATTCATAACAAAATTGCCACGAATATTTTTCAACTGTTTGAGTTGCGCTCGAATGGGTTCGACCAGGGTGGATGGCGTACCGGGCTTGGGAACCACTTCCATACTGGGATAACTGAACTGGTAGTGAATATCTCCATTCTCCTCAACTTTTGTCACAATCACTTCGATCGTGGTGTTGATCAGGGGCAAATCTGGAGATGGCAGGGACTTACCCAGCATTGACAGCACCATTGCTTGCTCAAATGACATCACACTCAGTTGGCGTGTGCCCACTGCAGGCTTAAACCGTAGCACTTGACGATCGCCTGTTCCCGGATTGAGCAGCTTAACCTCAAGCGGTGGGCCGGAAAAAGTTGAAGTTGGCTTGGTTGGCCGCTGCTGCGCAACCACAGGAGAAGCCGACTGAGCGATCGCGACTTGTGGCAGAACCCCACCCGCGCCACCTAATCCCAGCAACAAACAGACCCAGACGACGTTTCTCATTTGACCATTCAATAAAAATCATTTCGAGTCTGGCACGGGATCGTTCAGATTGACGACTAGTGTGAAGTTATAAGTTTCCTTGATGAATCCCTTTGCCTAACAAAACTTTACAGATCTCTAATCAATCGTAAGATAGGAGGTAGACCACCAATCTAGATTTCGTCGGGAGGTAGTTCATGGTTGCGCTCATCGAAAGACCCACAGTACGGCTCACTACGCAAACCGTCGAGATTGCTCAGAATACTACAGCCATTCGCTCGCTGGATTGGGACCGCGATCGCTTTGACATTGAATTTGCTTTAGAAAATGGCACCACCTACAACTCCTTTTTGATTCGTGGCGAGAAAGTGGCGCTGGTAGACACCTCCCACGAAAAGTTTCGCCCACTCTATCTGGATGCATTAACTGAGTTAATTGATCCGCGCGAAATTGATTACCTCGTGATCAGTCACACTGAACCTGACCACAGCGGTTTGGTCAAAGATGTCTTGCAGCTTAACCCCAACATTGTCGTGGTGGGTGCGAAAGTGGCAATGCAATTTTTAGATGATTTAGTACATCAACCGTTTGAGCGCAAATTGGTGAAAAGTGGCGATCGACTCGATTTGGGCAATGGCCACACCCTGGAATTCGTCTCGGCGCCGAACCTGCACTGGCCAGATACGATTTTGACCTACGACCACGGTACTCAAACGCTGTTTACCTGCGATGTGTTTGGCATGCACTACTGCGACGACCAGACCTACGATGAAGATCTGACCCTCCTGGATGCCGACTACAAGACCTACTACGACTGCCTCATGGGGCCCAATGCCCGCTCTGTGCTGGCCGCCTTGAAGCGCATGGCCGATCTGCCAGAAATTAAAACGATCGCCACGGGCCACGGCCCCCTGCTCCAACACCACATTCCAGAACTGGTAGGCCGCTACCGCACCTGGAGCCAGGAACAGGCGAAAGCCGCAACCACGGTGGCCTTGTTTTATGTTTCAGAGTATGGTTGTAGCGATCGATTGGCCAACGCGATCGCTCAGGGGATTGCCAAGACTGGGGTCGTCGTTGAAATGATTGATTTGCTGGAAGTGGACGCGCAGGAAGTCCGGGAACTGGTCGATATTGCCGCTGGCGTTGTGATTGGGATGCCACCTCAAACTGGCGCTTCCGCCACGCAAACCAGCACATTGCTCAGCACCATCCTGGCCGCAACGCACGCCAAACAAGCCTTTGGTTTATTTGAGTCGGGTGGCGGCGATGATGAATCCGTCTATCCGTTGCGCAACCGTTTCCAGGAAATTGGCGTTACCGAAGCCTTTGCGCCAATTTTGATTAAGGAAACGCCGACCGAAGCAACTTACCAACTCTGCGAAGAAGCTGGGACTGACTTGGGGCAGTGGTTGACCCGCGATCGCAGCATCAAACAAATGAAATCCCTTGATGGCGATTTAGACAAAGCTCTGGGTCGCTTGAGCGGCGGACTTTACATCATCACGGCGAAGAAGGGAGAAGCCTCTAGTGCCATGTTGGCATCCTGGGTCGCCCAAGCCAGCTACGAACCCCTCGGCATTACGATCGCGGTGGCCAAAGACCGGGCGATTGAATCTTTCATGCATGTGGGTGATCGTTTTGTCTTGAATGTGTTGGAAGAAGGGAACTATCAAACCTTGATGAAACACTTCCTGAAACGCTTTGCCCCTGGGAGCGATCGCTTTGCTGGCATCAAGATCTATCCTGCTTCAAACGGTTGTCCCATCCTGGCTGATGCCTTGGCCTATTTGGAATGTGAAGTTGTGAGTCGATTAGAAGGCGACGATCACTGGATTGTTTACAGCACCGTTGACATAGGCCGAGTTTCGAAACCGGATGGCTTAACCGCTGTGCATCACCGCAAAGTCGGCAATCACTATTAGAGCGATCACGACTCGTAGAGCGATCGCAACACGCCCGCATGACCGATCGTGGAATCCTGGCTGAAACGGTTCCGCGATCGACTTGTCATTCATGTCCAGAATTTCTCCCTCCCCGTTCCTTCCTCTCCCTTCGCCTCCCTTGATTCCAGCAACTCAATGCATGCCATCAGCTAATCATATAGCTTAGAGGCTTACATATAAGTTCTATTAAGGTAACCTGAATTTAACGTCATTGAGGGTTGAATCAATGCATTTCCCTACCCGTAATCCATCAAGTTTTCGCTTGCTTTCGCCGCAACGCGATTTAGTCGTGCAGGTACTTGAGACGGTTCAAGATCTGATTATTGTGTCGCTGTGCCTTGGGCTATTCAGCTTCATGCTGTTGCAACTGCGAGAAATGTTTCTGTCCCTATTACCGCCCCTGGATTTTCAAGTTGTGACGGCAGACATCTTGTTTCTACTCATTCTGGTGGAACTGTTTCGCTTGCTGATTATCTATTTGCAAGAGCAGCGGGTTTCGATCGGGGTGGCGGTGGAAGTCTCGATCGTCTCGGTACTACGTGAAGTGATTGTGCGGGGCGTGTTAGAAACACCCTGGAGTCAGATTCTTTCCGCCGGAGCCTTTCTGCTGGTCATGGGGGCATTGCTCATCATTCGTGTTTGGCTGCCACCTACGTTTGAAGGCATTGACCCCGAAAAACGGCTCTCTATTCGACGTAAGCTAGAACGAGACGAACTATCCGCCGATTCTCCTTTGGCGGCAATGGAACCCTCATTCATTGGGCCGCACTCTTCCCTGGAAACCCGCTCCTACATCCCCCATTGACACCTATGGCTGACTTTAAACCCCGTGACGTGCAAGTAGCTGAAATTGGTGCCGACACCACTGTGTTGCGATCGCGCACTTGGGAACGGCTCAAGTTCGAGGTGGAATACGCCCGCCAAAAAGGGACGACGGCCAATTCCTATTTAGTTCAGGGCCAAAGCACCGCTCTGCTCGATCCACCCGGAGAATCCTTTACCGACTTGTTTCTGGAGGAATTAGGGCACTATGTGTATTTTCAGCGGTTGAATTACATCATCCTCAGCCATGTCAATCCCAACCGGATTGCAACCTTGAAACGGTTGTTAGAAGCCGCTCCTTACGTGACCGTCATTTGTTCTAAGCCAGGCGCAAATACCCTGCGATCGGTATTGTCCAATCAAGCCTTTAATATTCCCTCTCCCCGGGAAGACGAAGCACAAGATTTGGGGATTGAGTTTGGCGGCGATCGCATGTTGAAGGTTCACATCATCCGCGATGAAGAAGTGTTGGATCTGGGCAACGGCCACGAACTTCAGTTTCGCTTTGTGCCCACACCCCGCCATCCCGACGCGATCGCCACCTACGATCCGGCCAGTCGCATCCTCTACACAGATAAGCTGTTTGCGGCCCATGTTTGCGACGATGCGGTGTTTGACGAACATTGGAAAACACTGGATGAAGACCGTCGCTACTACTTCGACTGCATCCATGCGGCGCAAGCCCCTCAGGTCGAAGCCGCGATCGACAAACTGACCGCTTTCAATTCGCGCATGTATGCCCCCGGACACGGCTCGATCGTGCGGCACAGTGTGAGTGTGTTAACCCTGGATTATCGGCGCTGGTGTGAACAACAACAAACCAAAGACCTCAAAGCGGTCATTCTGTACACGTCTGCTTATGGCAAAACGACCACACTAGCCCAAGCGATCGCTAAAGGTGTTTCCCAGGCTGGGGTCGCCATCCAAATGATTAACTGCGAGTTTACCAGTCCCGACGACATCACCCAGGCCGTCAAAGACTGTGATGGCTTTATTATCGGAACTCCTACCCTGGCCGGACATCCGCCCACGCAAATTCAAACAGCACTGGGATTGGTTCTTTCCAATGCCAACCAAACGAAAGTGGCTGGGGTGTTCGGTTCCTACGGCTGGAGCGGTGAAGCCGTTGATCTCGTCGAGAGTAAATTGCAAGATGCGGGCTATCCCTTTGGCTTCGAGACCATTCGAGTTAAGTTCAGCCCCACAGAAGACACCCTCCACCAATGCGAAACTGCCGGAGCTGAGTTTGCGCGAGTGCTTAACCGTGCCCGCAAAGTGCGCGCCCCGCGACAAGCGGTGGCCGATGCGCAAAGCGATCGCACCAGTCAGGCCGTGGGGCGAGTAACGGGTTCTCTTTGTGTTGTCACGATGAAAAGTGGCAACAATCACTACGGCTTTCTCACTTCCTGGGTGTCGCAAGCTGGCTTCACGCCTCCCGCACTGACCATTTCTGTGGCCAAACAGCATTTAGAAGAAAGCATTGCCCACGTTGGCGATGACTTTGTGTTGAATATCCTGAAAGAAGGTCGCAACCTGCGCCGCTATTTCTTGAAGCCACCTTCCCCCAGCGAGAACCCGTTTGAGAACGTGGCGACATTACTGGCCAACAACGGGTGTTTCGTTCTCGCAGATGCATTGGCCTATCTGGAATGTACAGTGCAGAACCGGATGGACTGCGGCGATCACTGGTTGCTGCATGCGATCGTAAATACGGGTAAGTTGCTAGAAACGGCTGGCGTGACTGCCATCAATCGCCGCAAATCTGCCAGTCAGTATTAGGAATTCAGGCTCAAATTACTTAAGCGGGGGAACGTCCAACGGCGGCTCGGCGATGGCCGGCGGCGGCAACGGTTCGGAGACGGGTAGAGTAGCTGGCGGCAACTCGATCGGCGTTGGCATTTCCGACGTTGGCGCTTCTGGCACCGAAGGCATGTCATGTTTGGGAACGCTCGGAGTTGCGGGTTGGGCTGGGGCAGTGTAAGACGGTGCCGAGTAGGCAGGACGGCGGCGATAGGAATGCCCTGAGTAATAGCCCGGATGGGACGATCGCGATCGTGGTCTAGTGTGTGTATAGGACTCGTAAGACATTCCGGTTGAACGGCGGCGCCGGTTGGGACGGTTATAAAAGCCTGTGGCTGAGGAAGTTGTCGAAGCATAACCGCTTCGGTAAACGGGCGCAGCTTCACGCTCATTTGAGTAAGGGCTGGCGATCGGGGTATGGTTAGGGGATTGTTTTGCCATTCGCAGTGGAGGTGCCGATGCCACAGGCTGAGCGGCGGGCACTTTATCAGGTGGGGGCGTTGAGGTTAGCGGACGTTCGGCCGGAGTGGGCGCAGGTTTGACA
>Ga0224722_1001143_pt1 | contig 14990 bp, 15 predicted proteins | sample Balambano_FR1_Me_FD_161646 | JGI IMG/M metagenome (GOLD analysis project Ga0224722, IMG submission 161646) | Freshwater sediment microbial communities from Lake Towuti, South Sulawesi, Indonesia - Balambano_FR1_MetaG | ecosystem: Environmental > Aquatic > Freshwater > Lake > Sediment | place... | reverse complement strand
TGATGCAACTTAAAACATAAATCAGTCGAATATCCATCATGGGGGAGATCAATATGATGAAATTTGCATGTAAGGCGATCGCGTTAAGTATTTTTGCTGTGACTTCGACTTTTGCTATGGCAGAAGAAACAAATACACTGTCTCAATACGGACTTAGTTTTTCAGGTAGTGCTGCTTTAACTACAGATTACCGTTATCGTGGTATTACTCAAACTGAAAATGATGCTGCGGTTCAAGGTGGTTTTGCTCTCACTCATTCATCTGGTCTTTACGCTGGTGTATGGGGTTCTAATGTTAATTTTGGTGATTTAAATACAAAAGCACATTTAGAATTGGACCCATATGTAGGTTATGCAACAGAATTACCATTTGCGAGTAAACCTACTTTAGATGTTGGTCTTTGGTATTATGGCTATCCAAGTTCATCTGATTCAAATTGGCTTGAACTTTATGCAAAACTAGGATTTAAAGAGCTAGTGACTTCTGGCGATAATTTCTTGGCAAGTGTCAACTATACCAATGATTTTGCTGGTTTAGATGAAAATGCTTGGTATTTAAATGCAACTTATAATGTACCATTTGCTGCTGGTTTTGGTGGTGTAGCAAGTGTTGGTTATACTAAAGTTGATAACTATAATTTTAGCGATAGTGGTAAAGAAGATGATAATTATGTTGACTGGAAAGTTGGCGTAACTTATAGCGTAAAATCTGTTTCTGGTTTAACGGCTGAATTGGCTGCGATTGGTACAAATATTGACGCAAATGCTCAACCATATAAACGTGGTACAGAAACTGGTGCTGTGTTTACTTTAACAAAAGCATTCTAATACGAAAAGAAGATATTATTAAAGCCAGCAGACATGCTGGCTTTTTTATTTGTCAGTAAAAAGAAAGTAATAGCTACTCATTGTTTACCAAAACGAATTTTTGCACCAATATTTCTATCTGTATGTACGGTTGCTGCACTATTTTAATAGGCTGAGTTTTTGGTGAAAGTGAATTTCTCTCCGAAATCGTTGTCAATATGAGTCAAGTCATATTCTTTTCCGTTTTCTATTTTTCGATAACCTCTTAGAAAAACATCTGTTCCTACACCCCAGCATCGTTTATCAGTACTGACCATGATTGCACCATTTGGATACATCTGTTGCACAGGACCATCAAACATAAATCCATACGGAATATAAAGTGCTTTATGTACTTCCTCCTTACGGACTTCCATAAAGAACGGATTTTTTTGATCAATCAGCTTCGAATCTCGTAATACGCTTGATGCACGTTTATTATAAAAATCAATGATATTAAGTTCATTCTTGGCGTAAACCAAGAGTGCTTTGATACTTTGCAAGTTTAAGGTTTTATTCTGCCCCAATAAGGCATTATATTTTTCAAGCAGTAACGAAGCCTGAGATGGTGTAATGTCATTAATGATAATACAGTCTTCGCCATTTCCAAGCGCAGCTTGCCATGCTGAGTCAACACCATTATAAAAGACGATCCCTCTACCTTGTTTAATTTGTTGACCTGCATGTCGACTTTGTTTCGGAAAGATAAGTGCTTCGCCGCCATGTAAGAGTGCAGGAATAAAAATAATAAAACGTTGAGTCCGATTGACAACTTTAAGCCCATGTTGAAAGTCACTTGGCTTTAGCTTTAATAAGGGTAATGTCTGATTCATCTTATTTTTTCTATTTTTAGTCCGTTAATTTATCCTCGATAGGACAATGCTTCGGTTAAATGGCTGCTTAAAATTGGATCACTTTCGGCTAGATCGGCGATTGTACGTGCAACGCGTAAGACCCGATGGTAGGCACGCGCAGAAAGATTTAAGCGTTGTTGTGCCATTTCAATAATTTTGATTGAATCTTGATCTAAAAGCGCATGTTTTTCCAACAACTTTGGAGAAAGTGCTTGATTTAAACACTGCTGTCGTTGGATTTGCTTCTCGTACGCGGTGATGACACGTTGTCGTACAATTTCAGAGTTCTCAGTCGTTGTGTGGTCTTGTAATTCTTTGGCTTGTAAGGGAGGTACATCAATATGTAAATCAATACGATCCAATAGTGGTCCAGAGATACGGTTTTGATAACGTTGAATACTTTCAGGTGAGCACTGACAGCGACTGTCCCGATTAAATGCATAACCACAAGGGCATGGATTCATTGCCGCAATAAACTGAAAATTTGCAGGAAACGTCATTTGTCTAGCGGCACGAGAGATAACAATCTCTTTTGACTCAAGTGGTTGTCTGAGAACCTCAAGTACTTTACGATCAAATTCAGGGAGTTCATCTAAGAATAAGACTCCTAAGTGTGCAAGCGTAATTTCCCCCGGTTTTGGTTGTGAACCACCTCCAACCAAGGCGATTGCTGATGCTGTATGGTGTGGAGCACGGAAAGGGCGTTGTCCAAAGGTGTGTTGAGCATTCGCAACTGAATAGATACTAGCGACTTCTAAATTTTCTTGTGCATTTAATGGCGGTAAAATCGAAGGGAGTCGAGATGCAAGTAAGGTTTTACCTGTACCAGGTGGACCTTTAAAAAGTAAAGAATGCCCACCCGCAGCTGCAATTTCTAATGCACGACGAGGACGCAATTGACCTTTGACATCAGCGAGATCGAATTGATAATAAGAAGACGTTATATTTTCTTGTTTTGGTGAAGCCTGTAGTTGAGAACTGCCCGAAAAGTGTGCGCATACTTCTTGCAAATGTTGTGCGCCATAAACCTCAAAATTTGGAAGTTGATTTGCTTCCTTTAGATTAGCAGTAGGAACTAATAAGCGATGTTGGGCGTGTTGACAAGCCATCGCAATTGGTAATACGCCTGAAACAGGGCGTAAATGTCCATCGAGTGCAAGTTCACCAATTAATTCAAACCCTTCAGTGCAGTTTTCAGGTAATTGACCTGATGCAATCAAAATTCCAAGTGCAATTGGCAAGTCTAATCTAGAGCCATCTTTAGGAAGATCTGCTGGTGCTAAATTTATCGTTAAACGTTTGGTTGGAAACAAAAAACCACTATTAATAATTGCAGATCGAACACGATCTTTACTTTCCCTGACGGCCGCTTCTGCTAGACCTACAATGGTTAAGGAGGGGAGACCAGAGCTGATGTGAACTTCGACCTCAATTTGGGGAGCATGAAGCCCCAATAAGCCCCTTGTATAAACTTTTGCGAAAGACATTTTATTATTGTTCCATCATGGTGCTTTATTTTTAATCATTTTTGTTGATTGTTGCGCTAAACTGGTGCTTATTTTTGATCTTGCACCATTTTTTCTAGGGTACTCATTTGCTGTTGTAACGCAGTGAGGCGTTGGTTGGCTAAATTCAGTGCTATTTTCTGGCGTTCGAGTTCTTGTTTAGAAACTAAATCTAATTTTTCGATACTTTCGTTTAATAATGCACGTAAGTTTTTTTCTAAATCTTTTTTAGGCTGATCAACTTGTTGCAAAATTGCTTGTAAAAGAGTTTCAATCATAAAGTGCTCAATAGGTTATATGTATTTGTTGTAAGTGTACCATTGCTTTCAGCAATCCCATAGTTTTGTTCAAATCAACTCGGATGTTATTCTCTAGATTGAGTTAAACCGTGGCAAATGAAACTTATTTTCGATTAACTATCTACATCTTCAAGCCCAAATAGGTTATAAAGAAAGCTCATACGCACTATTCAAAAAGCCCCCTTCTTTGAATATTGGCATGAAAATTGAACATAAAACCTTACTGGTGAAAAAGAAGCCGAAGGAAAATACACATGAAGCTTGTAACTGCAATTGTAAAACCATTCAAACTCGATGACGTGCGTGAAGCATTGTCTGATATTGGTGTTCAAGGAATTACCGTGACTGAAGTCAAAGGTTTTGGACGTCAAAAAGGTCATACCGAACTGTATCGTGGTGCAGAATATGTGGTTGATTTCTTACCAAAAGTAAAAATTGAAATTGCGATTAGCGATGAAATGGTCGATGCGGTCATTGAGTCTATTACTCGCGTGGCAAGCACAGGGAAAATTGGTGACGGGAAAATCTTTGTTACGAATTTGGAACAAGTCATCCGTATTCGTACTGGTGAAACTGGACCAGATGCTGTCTAAATTGGCATAAAGTTTGCTGAGTTAGGAACAATAGAGATAACTCACAAAATAAGGTTGGGGGACACGAATGAAAAAAATGCTTATGGCGCTTAGTCTATCTAGCGCACTTTTAGGTGGTTCAGCAGTTGTTTGGGCAGAAGAAGCTGCTTCAACACCTGTAACTGAACAAACTGTAGCGGCATCCGATGCTGTAGCAGCGTCAACTGTAGACGTTGTAGCAGAAGCGCCAGCTCCTGCGGAAGCCGCTCCAGCTCCTGCAACAGAAGCGAAAGTAGATACAGGTGACACAGCTTGGATTCTCGTTTCAACAGCACTCGTTTTGTTAATGACCATTCCAGGTCTAGCTTTATTCTATGGTGGTATGGTTCGTAAGAAAAACGTACTTAGCACCATGATGTTCAGTCTTTCTGCTGCGATTTTAGTCAGCTTGATTTGGGTTATCGCGGGTTATTCACTAGCATTCTCTGGATCAGGTGCTTACGTTGGCGATTTTGCTAAAGTCATGCTGAATGGTGTTGCATACGATGCTTTAAGTGGAACAATTCCTGAAAGCTTATTTGTGATTTTCCAAATGACTTTTGCGATTATCACTGTTGCAATCATTAGTGGTTCGATTGCAGATCGTATGAAATATTCTGCATTCATGGCATTTATTGCAATCTGGGTCATCTTAGTTTATGCACCAATTACCCACTGGGTTTGGGCGGCTGATGGCTGGTTATTTAAAGCAGGCGCATTAGATTTTGCTGGTGGTACTGTTGTCCACATCAATGCTGGTGTTGCTGGTTTAGTTGCTGCATATATGCTTGGTAAACGTGCTGGTTTAGGTCGTGAATCAATGGCACCGCACAACCTTACTCTTACTGTGATTGGCGCAAGCTTAATTTGGGTAGGTTGGTTCGGCTTTAACGGCGGTAGTGCTTTAGGTGCTGGTGCTCGTGCAAGTATGGCGATTCTTGTGACTCAAGTTGCTGCCGCTGCTGCTGCATTCTCTTGGTTGATTGTTGAGCGTCTTGTTCGTGGTAAAGCGTCTGTTCTTGGTGGTGCATCAGGTGCGGTTGCTGGTCTAGTTGTCATCACACCTGCTGCTGGTTATGTTGGTGTTGGTGGTGCATTAGTTATGGGCTTAATCGGTGGCGTAGTCTGCTTCTGGGGTATTACAGCACTTAAACGTTTACTCAAAGCTGATGATGCGTTAGATGCATTTGGTTTACATGCTGTGGGTGGTATTTTAGGTGCAGTACTCACAGGCATTTTCTATAGCGATGAAATCATCAAAGCTGCAAACGTAACACTTGCTCCTACGCTTATCGAGCAATTGAAAGTACAAGTTGAAGGTGTATTGGCAACAATCGTATATAGCGCGGTTGTGACCTTCATTATCCTTAAAGTGATTGACCTTGTGATTGGTATCCGCGTAAGTGCTGATGATGAGCGTATGGGTCTTGACCTGAGCCAACATGGCGAACGTATTGAATAATTGATTGCAATCTCTCGTTGAAAAAACAGCCTAATCAGGCTGTTTTTTTATGCCTTTTTTATGTTAGTTCAGCAATTGCAGAAACTTTGCTACACTTAAAGCAAGTGAGTAAATAATCGCACAATTATGCATTGTCCATTTTGTAACGCTGCTGATAGTAAAGTCATCGACTCTCGCCTAGCTGCTGAGGGTTGCCAAATCCGTCGTCGTCGAGAATGTACGATTTGTGGTGAGCGTTTTACCACATTTGAAAGTTATGAAATGGTGATGCCACGGGTCATCAAATCTGATACAAAGAGTGAGCCATTTGACGAAGCAAAACTACGTCGTTCATTGATGCATGCTTTACAGAAACGCCCCGTGACTCAAGAGCAAATCGAAACGGTACTCAGTGATATACAATCCCAAATTCGTCGTTTGGGTGAACGTGATGTCAAGTCTAGAACAATTGGTGAAGTGGTGATGCAGGCATTATTTGCGCTGGATCATGTGGCTTATGTCCGATTTGCCTCGGTGTATCAAGATTTCCAAGATGTAGAAGCATTCCGCCGTCAAATTGAGCAGATGCAACAACGTGAAAATGAAGCCTAAGTTAGAGAAATAATGTCTGAATTCACTCAAGATCAGTATTGGATGCAACGAGCAATTGAATTGGCTCGTCTGGGACAATATTCAACCAAGCCGAATCCTAATGTGGGTTGCGTTATTGTCAAAGATGGGCAGCTGATTGGAGAGGGCTATCACCCTCAAGCGGGTCAACCCCACGCAGAAGTTTTTGCACTTCGCCAAGCGGGCGAACATGCTAAAGATGCAACGGCTTATGTGACCTTAGAACCTTGTGCACATTATGGTAGAACGCCGCCTTGTGCTGAAGCACTAGTTAAAGCCCAAGTAAAAAAAGTGGTGCTTGCTTGCTTTGACCCAAATCCATTGGTTGCAGGTAAGGGCATTAAGATTCTACAGGATGCAGGCATTGAAGTTGCAACAGGTGTGTGCACAAAAAGTGCAGCAGCGCTGAATTTCGGTTTTTTAAAAGCCATGTCGACAGGTTTGCCTTATGTGCGTCTAAAAATTGCATCCAGTTTGGATGGACGTACTGCAATGGCATCAGGTGAATCAAAGTGGATAACTGGAACTGTCGCTAGACAAGATGTGCAGCATTGGCGTGCAATTTCTGGTGCAGTAATTACAGGGATTCAAACGGTGCTTGCCGATGACTGTGAACTGAATGTGCGCGCATTGAATGGAATTGACCTCGCTGCTGTTGTTCAACCCAAACGAATTGTTTTAGACCGCCAAGGACTGTTACCACTTTCAGCAAAGATTTTGAAAAATCCTGAAACAGTGATGGTGATGACACCATTTCGTCAAGAACTTGCTGATTTAGGCGTGATACAATTAGCACCGCAACCATTGAGTCAATTATTGCAGACCTTAACTCAACAATATCAAATTTATGATGTATTGGTTGAGGCAGGTGCAACGTTATCAACAGCCTTTTTACAACAAGGTTTGGTTGATGAAATGATCAGTTATGTTGCACCGACTTTACTTGGTCAATCTGCGCGAGCAATGTTCAATGCTGAATTTAGCGAAATGGCAGAGCAACTGCGTTTTGAGTTGGTCGATGTCACCCAACTTGGGCAAGATATTCGCCTAAGATTGCTCCCTACCCAAGAGATGATATGAATCCAGAACCATCGGTTTATCACAAGCGTCGTCATGCAGCACGTACGACTGACGAATATCTTTTTCATCAGTTAGTACCTTATTTAGGCAATAAGCGTCGACTGCTGCATCTCATTTTAGAAGCACTTGAGATTACAGGCACACTGAATAGTAAGAAAAAGAACCCACCGATTTTTGCTGATTTCTTTGCGGGGAGTGGTGTGGTCTCACGTTTAGCACGTCAAAATGGCTATCGTGTCATTGCAAATGACTGGGAACCGTATAGCCATGCGTTGAACAACGCGATTTTAGCCTGTGTTGATGCACCTGCATTTAAAGAATTGGGGGGGTATCAGAAAGCAATTGATTACTTGAACCGTTTACCTGAAGTCAAAGGCTGGGTGACACATAATCTTTGTCCACGTAATGATGATATATATGATCCTGCTCGTGACCGTTTGTTCTTCAAACGCCGTAATGGGATGCGTATTGATGCAATTCGTCAGCAGATCGCAACGTGGCAAGCACAAGGTGCAATCAATGATGTGGAAATGAGTGCTTTATTGGCACCCTTACTGTATTCAGCAAGTTTTGTCAGTAATACCAGTGGGGTTTTTAAAAGTTTTCATCAGGGCTGGGGCGGACGTACGCAAACGGCGCTAGAACGAATTGAATCATTATTGTGGCTTACTCCTAGCCGTTTCTGTGAGATTGGTGATCCCAAGCGACCTGCTGCTGAAATGTGGTGTGTCGATGCACAACATTTAGCCAATCAAATGAGTGGTTTTGAAGTTGATGTGGCTTATCTTGATCCACCTTATAATCAGCATGCCTACAGCAGTAACTACCATGTTTTAAATGCTCTGACTTTATGGGATCAAGTGGATTTACCATCACCTGATACCAAAGGCTTTAAGAGTGGAATTGATCGAGCATGGCGTAAAGAGCGCCCAAGTCCTTATAACTCTTCTAAGTATGCGAAAGAAGCTTATGAAAAGTTATTGGAAACCATTAATGCTCGCTATATTTTGACTAGTTATTCGACTGATGGAAATATTGAACCTAAAGATTTGCTTACTGCTAATTTAAAGCGCGGCAAAGTGACTTTGTTAACTCAAGATGTACCGCGTTATCGAGTGAGTAAACAGCGTCAATCAGAACGTGCACGTGTGCTTGAATTTATTGTGATTACGGATACCCATGCTAAGTCTGGTCCTCCATTACGACAACTTTTAGGGCAGTTATATCATTTTGCTGAGTTGGGTGGTGTTGATACGACAGGTAATAGTACTCAGCTTGCACTTTGGTAAATTCAAGTAGACACCATTTTTGGATAAAGTGGTGTCTATTTTCTCTTTTTTTCACTTTCTTGCTAATACATATAATTTTATAAAATAAATGATTGTTTTTACATGAATTATCATTGAATTTAAATAAGTCTTTCGAACATCTGTTTACATTTAAATTAATTAAAAACAATTGCTTATCTATTCTTGTTGCGTGGTTTAATCTTTTTTATTTATAAAAAATATTTTACTATTTGGTTGAAAAACTTCCAGAAGAATATTGATCATTTTCGAAAATGAATATATTTTGCCGAGCTTTATTTCAGGTCATGCCTATACGCAGCACTGACCAAGAGAGGTTGTGATGAGTCGCTCGGAACCCAGCTTGTTGGGACAATGTATAGCTGAATTTTTTGCTACCGCAGTTTTTTTATCTTTTGGTATTGGTGTTGTGGCTGCGCTTAAACTTGCGGGAGCAGGTTTAGGGTTGTGGGGAATCAGCCTTGTATGGGGCTTGGCTGTAGCATTGGCTGTTTATTTATCTGCAGGTATTTCTGGAGCTCATCTCAATCCTGCCGTCACGATTGCATTAGCATTGTTTGCTGGTTTTGATAAACGTAAAGTTCCTTTCTATATTATTTCTCAAGTTTCTGGTGCCGCTTTAGGCGCGCTATTGGTCTATGGTTTGTATAGCAATCTATTTATGGATTATGAACAAACACACCATATGGTGCGGGGGAGTGTCGAGAGTTTGGAGTTGGCTGGAATTTTCTCAACCTATCCACATCATTTATTGTCTATTGGACAGGCATTTATGGTGGAAATGTTTATCACCATGTTATTACTTTGGCTCATCATGGCGATTGGGGATGATCGAAATGGTTTACCACGTGGCGCTTTAGCACCAATTTTGGTGGGTTTATTAGTTGCCGTCATTGGAGCTTCTTTTGGTCCATTAACAGGCTTTGCTATGAATCCTGCACGTGATTTTGGCCCTAAAATTGTGGCCTATTTTTCAGGCTGGGGTTCAATTGCTTTTACTGGCGGTCGTGATATTCCTTATTTTATTGTGCCTATCTTTGCACCGATTGTTGGTGCTTGCTTAGGTGTATTAGGTTATAAATTATTTTTTAGCCATTTCTTGTTAAATAATACGGTTGAGCTTAAACAGACAGTCAATAAACGTGTCTCTGAAATGCAGTAATTTAAGATTGAAAATAATAAAAGGTGATCGATGGATCGCCTTTTTTATTGCAAGTATTTGAACTTGGAGTCCCTTGTTATCTCTGGGGCTTTGCTTTAAGGTATTCGATTCACTATGGCATATATTGCATAAGATTAGGTTAGAACTCCCATGTTTACAGGCATTATTGAAAGTTTAGGTAAGGTTGAGAGCTTACAAAGTGTAGGCGGTGATGTACGTCTACGTATTCAAACTGATTTGGATATGTCTGATGTGCATTTAGGTGATTCAATTGCAACTAATGGAATTTGTCTCACAGTGATTGAGTGGGGAGGTAATTGGTATGCTGCGGATGTGTCTCGTGAAAGCTTAAATCGAACGACTTTAGGTCAATGGAAAGTAGGTCAAGCTGTCAATGTTGAAAAAGCAATGTTGCCAACAACTCGTTTTGGTGGGCATATTGTCAGTGGGCATGTTGATGGTCTTGGAGAAATTACAGTCGTTCGACAAGACGCACGTTCATTATATTTTGAAGTGACAGCACCTGTTGAGTTGGCAAAATATCTAGCAGAAAAAGGTTCTGTAACTGTCGATGGGATTAGTCTGACCATTAACCATTTGCGTGGTAATATTCTGAGTTTGAATCTCATCCCTCATACTGCTGAGCGTACTAATATTGGCACATGGCAAGTTGGTACAAAAGTTAATTTAGAGGTCGATGTGCTCGCACGTTATATCGAACGCTTATTGTTAGGTGATAAAGCAGCTGAACAAAAAACTGAATCGAATATCAGTATGGCATTTTTGGCTGAGAATGGTTTTTTAAAATAAAAAATGAAACATAAAAAGGCCCAGTTGAAACTGGGCTTTTTTATTATTTCTCGTCTGAGAATTCACTATTTTTCAAAATATAATCAATCTCATCTTGTGCGAGCGCATGTAATTTGGCACGGAATACAGTCACTGCTTGTTCTATCAAGCTTTCCGCTTCTAGCTCCAAACGAACACGTACACTTTCAAGCTCAGATAGGATTTGCTGGTCGTCAATCTGAACACGTTGCCCTTGAGCATAATCAATGCTTGGCTGTTCAGGATTCGCTTGATAACGCTCAGTTTGTTGTGCAATTTCTTGATCAATATGATGACGTAGTGCAACGAGGTCTTCAGTTTGTTGCTCAAATTGATTTAATTCATCCGCTTGCAGTTGAGCAGCATAAGCGGCTTCGGTTGCACGTTTTTCTTCTAAGGCTTTTTCCAAAGCCAATTGTTTACGAATGCGTGCTTGTTCAATCAACTCAGCTTTTAGATTGGCATAGGCTTGATCAATGCGTTGTTGAGAGCGTAGCTGAGCTTTTTCTTCGAGTTGTATCCATGTTTGGATTTGTGTTTGTGGTAACAGTAGATCACAGATACGAGCTAAATCTTCCTGATAGGTCTGACGTACCGCTTCAGGTGTATTTAACCAACGCTTTTTAAAATCCTGTCCTACATTTAATGCCACACGACACTCCTTACATGATGCTATTGTTTACAGACTTATAATTTAAATGTGCGTGGCTCAACGCCTAAACGACGATACATCTTAAATTTCTCTCGCCCGATCTGTTTTGCAGTTTCATTATTTTCAATAATTTCGATAATGTGGCGAAAATCTTGAGTTTGTTCAAGTGCATGATTGTTAAAATTAAATACAATCCAATCCTTGGATGGCGGTAATTCAGCTGAAATACACACGGGACTATTCAACTGATCAATTCCATGAGGGATAAAGCTACTTGGATCAAAGCTCCATAGCTTGTCATCCAACTCATTTTGTAAATTTGAATCAACACAATACCACCAAATCTGTGGGTGCTGATTCAAAATTTTTCGACATAAACGGCAAGCACTTTCGACTTGCCGTTCTATGCTATTTTCAAACAGATAAAAACTAACTTGTGTCATGTGTTAGTGATTCAATTCTGTGCGATTAGCTAAAAACTGCATAAGTAACGGTACTGGACGACCTGTTGCACCTTTGGCTGCACCAGATAACCATGCTGTACCAGCCACATCAAGATGCGCCCAACGATAATCACGCGTGAAACGCTCAAGGAAACATGCTGCGGTAATTGCACCGCCGTAAGGACCACCAATATTGGCAATATCGGCAAAAGGTGAATCAAGTAATTCTTGATATTCTTCCATCACAGGCATACGCCATACACGGTCAAGAGATTGCTCACCTGCTTGTTGTAGCTCTTGCACTAGTTCATCGTCTGGTGAGAATAGCCCACTGACAACTTTTCCAAGCGCAACGACACAAGCACCTGTCAGTGTTGCAATATCAATGACGAGTGCAGGGTTAAAGCGTTTGATATATGTCAATGTATCACAAAGAACAAGACGCCCTTCCGCATCAGTATTTAAAATTTCAACCGTTTGCCCACTCATGGTGGTGACGATGTCCCCTGGACGGGTTGCATGACCAGAAGGCATATTTTCTGCCGCAGCGATTGCTCCAACCACATGGATTGGAAGGCGAGCTTCACAAAGTGCTTGCATCGTACCTAACACTGAAGCAGCACCACACATATCGAATTTCATTTCATCCATGCCTAAGCCCGGTTTTAATGAAATACCCCCTGTATCAAAGGTAACGCCTTTACCGACCAGTACGACAGGTGCTTGATCAACTTGGGTATTGTATTCAAGTGTAATAATTCGACCAGGACGATCAGAACCTTTGCTGACAGCAAGAAAAGCATTCATTCCCAAATCAGCCATTTGCTGTTCATTGAGGATGGTGGCTTTTAATAAATCAGGATATTGTGCTGCAAGTGCAATCGCTTGGTCTGCAAGATATTCAGGAAAGCAAATATTGCCGGGGCGGTTACCTAAATCACGTGCATAGTTCTGTCCAGATTGTACAGCGTGAATTAAATTTAATTGAGCATCATCAAGTGCAGTTTTATCTGCAACCAGATTGATAGTTTCTAAGATGAACTCATTTTTTTTTGATTTAAACTCATCATAAGCATAGGCAGCTTGGGTTAAACTTAAGGCAAATAAATAATGTAGATTCGTTGGTAATGCGCTGAGATCTACGGTGATTTGTCTAAATTTATTTTGTGATGATTTGATAATCGTTTGTGCGAGTTTTGCTAATTTTATTGCCTTTACTTCGGCACTTTTGCCTAAACCGAGCAAATGTGCATTGGCTTGCACAGCAATATTGGTAATCAGTGCAATATTCTCATTAAAACCAGCTTTGAACTGTGTGGCACTCAGAACATCTTCTAGATGATTGATTTGATAAGTCTTTAAGTTCTGTTGTAATTGTTCTGAATCAACCAAAATCCACAAAGATTCACTAGACGACTGTGTTGGGAATGCGGTATGAAGGGTAAATTTCATTGTTTGTATAGAACCTAAGCAGCAAAAAAGAAAGATAAGTCCATTAAACACTTTCGGATATGAGGTTGCAATCCGCAACAAGCGATAGGTTTTATATTTTTAACATTCGGGTAAACTAGCACTACCCCTCGATTGGTCTATTTTTGGAAGCATTACTTTGATTATTCGGCGTTATCTCGTCAAACAAGTGGTATCTACCTCTTTGGTTGTGACGGCCTTGCTCACTTTAATTATTATGGGTGGACAGTTAATCAAGATATTTGGGCGAGCTGCACAGGGGCGTTTAGATGCTAATGTGTTGCTGAGTATTATTGCTTATCGTTTGCCAGAGTTTCTGACCTTAATTTTGCCATTAGGCTTCTTTATTGGACTCATGTTGGTTTTCGGTCGTTTATATGTTGACCATGAGATGGCGGTTCTAAATGGCAGTGGTGTCAGCCGTAATCAGTTGGCTAAACTATTGTTGCCAATGACCTTCGTGTTCTTGATTGTTCAGGCAATATTGATGTTTTGGGGCGCATCATCGGGGATACGTGCTTACGAAAGTTTAATGCAAACACAGGCGGTACGAGCCGGTTTTGATTTGGTTAGACCTAAAGAGTTTATTTCCTCAGGTCCCTATACCATTTATGCAGGTTCGTTGTCTGAAGACCGTAAGAATTTAAAAGATATTTTTTATTATCAAAAAGCAGATCGTGAAGATAAACCTGATGTAATGATTTTGGCGAAAGAAGCGACACGTGTTGAAATGGCAAATGATACCGCCAATGTCGTTGATCTAGTACAAGGTCGTCGCTACGAAATTTATCCGAATCAGCCACGCTATACCCAAGCAGAATTTCAATCTTATCGTTTACGTCTAGAAAATGATAAAGATGTGAAATTTGAAAGTGATGATGTGGAAGCTTTACCTATCTCTAAGTTATGGCTGAAGCGTGATGATGCTGTGATTCGAAGTGAACTTGGTTGGCGTATCTTTGGTCCTTTTGTAATTATTGTGGCATTGATGCTTGCAGTGGCATTATCGGAGGTCAGTCCTCGTCAAGGTCGATATTATCGCCTTATTCCGTCAATTTTTATTTTTGCGAGTTTGATTGTATTGATGATCGCAATTAAAACGCGAATTAGTAAAGGTGAATTAGATATTTGGGCTTATGCTGTGGCATTACTGGTTTATGCGATCGCAGCAGCTCTTTTTGCCCGTAAACAAAAACTAGCACCAAAACTTAAGAAAAGTATTCAGCGAGTGGGGTTGTAATGTTAGCACGTCGAATAGTCGCCAAACATGTGACAAAAACCACAGTCCTAGCGATGCTAGGTACAACACTCGTATTGTCCTTTCTACAAGTATTATTCACTTATTTAGGTGAATTAGGTTCACTCAAGCCAACTTATACTGCGTGGCAAGCATTTCTTTATGTAATGTGGGGAGCACCTCGTTATTTATATGAAATTTTACCTGTGGCAGCACTGATAGGTTCGGTCTTAGGCTTAGGCGCACTTGCATCGAATAGTGAACTCATCGTGATGCGCTCAGTAGGCATTAGTTTGTGGCGTATCGTGGGCTGGGTGATGCGTTCAGCATTTTTGCTGATTATTTTGTCTTTCGTTCTCAGTGAATGGGTGATCCCATATACCAATGAAAAAGCACAAAGTATAAAAAACCAACGTAGTGTTGCTGCACTGGGTGAGGTAAAAGGCTATTGGTCGCGTGAAGGTCAACGTTTTATCTATATTGATTATGCGAACTCCCAAGGTCAGCTTCGTAATGTTCAGGCCATTGATTTTGATCAGGACTATCGTTTGAGGTCTTTTGTAACAGCGGAAAAAGGTCAGTTTGTCAAAGATGGTCAATGGATGTTAGGACAAGCCCATCAAGTT
>Ga0224722_1001142_pt1 | contig 14990 bp, 9 predicted proteins | sample Balambano_FR1_Me_FD_161646 | JGI IMG/M metagenome (GOLD analysis project Ga0224722, IMG submission 161646) | Freshwater sediment microbial communities from Lake Towuti, South Sulawesi, Indonesia - Balambano_FR1_MetaG | ecosystem: Environmental > Aquatic > Freshwater > Lake > Sediment | place... | reverse complement strand
CGATTAAGGCTTGCGCCGTGAGCGCCGCGCCCGAACTGGCGGATACTCCTTCCCGGACTAACGCTGATTCTTTTGGGCGTCGTTCCGAGTATCCTCAATCCGCACCGTATGGGGCTGCTGGAATGGCTGTGTCTGTTTGTCGGCGCGGCGCTCACGGCGCAAGCCTTAATCGTTCATGCGCGAAATGCCTTGACAGCGCAGGATGCTGCCGACGGGGCGAAAATCGGCTGGGCGCTCTTGTTGGCGCTGCCCTTTTTCGTGACGTGGTTTTACTCCTACAGCTACCATTACCGCCTTTCGTTTCCTTTTGTCCCTCTGCTGATTTTGCCGGTAGCGCTGATCATTGTGCGCTGGCTGGAAGCTGCTGAACCTCGCCGCATCGTCAAGTGGGCGGTTGCATCTGGCTTAGTCGTATTGAGTTTGCCCGGAATCGTGAGTGTGATTTACGATCCGTTTGTGGGATGGGATTATCTGTGGTCGGACGAAATGCCGGATGATCACGCTAAATATGCAAGCGGTAACGCCGCATTGTTGACTGTTGTTGATGGCTTACAGGTGTGGGTGGACGGGCATCCGAACGAAACGCTGGATGTGCTTGCGCCGGGAATTCTGCGCCTGCCGTTTTTCTTTCCTGATCACAACATCATCACGGATCAAACGCCGACCCGGCTAAGCGACGTTGAAACGGTTGACTATATCATCTACGGCATTCCGGAGGCGGTCGGCGCATACGAGGGGATACCGATCACGGAAAATCAGGTGGTGGGTTCTTTAGGGCGGCAGGATATTTTTCGCCGTGCGTGGGGTTTTGACGACGGCACATTCCGGTATGATGTTTACGAACCCTTGCCACATTTGCTAGAGCGCTCTGAACCGCCAGTTATCAATGCACCTGCCGAGGGGGATGTAATTTTTGGCGATACTGTGCGCTATCTCGGTCACGATTTAGGCGGGCTGGAATTCTGGCCCGGCAGACGCTTATACGCGCACCTTTTCTGGCAGCCATTTGGGGGGGCATTGGCGGATTACTCCATTTTTATTCACTTGCTGGATAGCGAAGGCAACCTGATTACAACGTGGGACGGCGTTGCCGCGCCCTCTCCTTATGGTTACTATTCAACACGGGTCTGGGAAGCTGGCGAAATCATCAGTGACGAGCGCATCTTTGAACTGCCCGATGGGGTTGCCCCTGTAGGGGAAGGCTTTCAACTGGCGATTGGCATCTATGACCCTGTGACAATGCAGCGACTTCCCGTTACCGTGAATGGTGAACCGGCGGGCGATTCGCTGGTGATTGAAAATCGTATCGTGGCTTTGCCATCTGAGCCTTCGTGATATGTCAGTGACAATTGTTACTGCGCGGCGGCGATTGTTCGTTTATAATACGCGCAGAACTCAGTTCCTTAATCTATCCGCATGTCAAAATGAATGAAGAACGATGACTGACTTACAAGCCTCTGCGAATGACTTGATTACGCAGATTTCACAGGTAGCGAGTGAAACCAAACAGTTAGAGGGCATCCTCGCCCGCTTGATGCAGGTGTTAACTGACAACGGCTTCCAGATCGCGGTAGATGTCGTCGGAGTGACGCGCACCATTCATCAGCGCGTTGAGGCTGTCCAAAAGGGCGCCAGGCTGATGGCAAATCAGCTTGATCAGCGAGATGGATTGCTCAAGACATTCAGCCTTATCACCTCGTCGCTGGAATTGGATCGGGTGCTTGAAGAAGTCATGGATACCGTTATCCGTCTGACGGGGGCGGAACGCGCCTATCTGGTTTTGAAAGAACAGAATACGGGCGAACTTGATATCATGGTTGCCCGTAACTGGGATCGTGAGTCGCTACAGGATGCCGATGCTGTGTTCAGCCGAAGCGTGGTCGCCCAGGCGATTGAGCAGGGCGAAGCGATTATTACGACCAATGCGGCAACAGATGACCGCTTTCAGAACGTGCAGAGCGTGATGAGCAACCAACTGCGGTCGATCCTGTGTATCCCGTTGATTGTGCGCGGCGAAGCGCAGGGTGTGCTGTATGCTGATAATCGCATTACCCAGAACATCTTTCGTCAGGACGAAATTCCGCTGCTGACCGCTTTCGGGACGCAGGCGGCAATTGCGATTGAAAATGCGCGGCAATATGGGCAGGTCAAGGATGACCTGAATAAGGCGCTGAATGAACTGCAAAATTTACAGATCGAAATTGATAAGAGCAAGCTGGAACGGCAGGTGAGTCAGATCACCGAAACGGATTATTTCCAGCGGCTTTCCGCTTCAGCGCGAACGATGCGCGGACGCTATGGCAAAGATGAAGATGACGCTGAACCTTCAGATGATGTGGAAACATGAGCAGGTGGGTTTTCTTCTGTTGCGGGATTTGGATTACAGGTTCAAATCCCGCTTTTTTATCCCTGTAATATTGATTGAAATATATTAAGGCATAAAGAAGTTGTGAAATTTCCATGAAAACTGTAAATATTGCTTGATCTAAACCAAAAACAAACTAAAATCTATCCAAACAACATTAATCTTAACCGATTTTTGGCAATATCTTATCAAAAGGCTCGTTGTGGGGGCACCATCGCTGTACTTGAGTTACAGCCGCTATGAGACCGAATTTGCCATCCGATTAGCGACTGACCTCAAGAACGCCAGCATCAATATCTGGTGTGATCGTTTGCGTTTGACCGCAAGCGATGATTTGCGTTTGGGTCTCAAACAGGCGCTTCTTGAAGCGCAGGTCATTGTCTGCGTAGTTTCTCCAACATATCTCACTGCGAAGTACACCCGCCATGAATGGACGTTCGCCCGCAAGAATCACAAGATTCTACTGCCCTTATTGACCGCCCATGTGGATCACGCTTCCGCACCTATGGAACTTGAACTGCGCCGTGCGCTTGACTTCAAGGGGTGGCGCGATGCGGCGACGTACAAGGCGGCATTCGCCCGCCTGCGCGGGATGTTTGGCGAACTCAGTGAAACTTTGCAACCAGGTCCTTTGGATCGCTATCTCAATGATGTTATCGGTTGGGGTGAGACTCAGCTTGCGGGTGCCGAAATTCTTGATTTACCGGATCAGGATAGCAGCCCATCGGCGCGGGTCGCGCTACGCCCGCTTTCACCGCTGGAGTCGGTTTGGGGTAGGGTGGGACAGGTCAGCTTTGCCGCTGAGAACGGCGCGAATGAGCCGCACTCACTCACTTCAACCCTGCGTGATGAGCCTCGCCTGATATTGACCGGTAAACCCGGCGCTGGGAAGTCTACGGCGCTCTCGCGGCTCGCACTGGATCAGGCATACGCATATCGCGCTCAGCCCGATACACAACCCTTACCGCTGCTTATCTCGCTCACAAAGTGGCAGGACGATCAGTCATTTGAACGATTCCTCGCTTCAATGTGGGCGGTGTTTGGTATTGAAGACATTGATGTGCTGCCTGCCCTGAGCGAAGGGAAAGTACTGCTGCTGCTTGATGATCTGAATGAATTGTCGAGCGCAGCCCTCTCACAGAAATTATCTTCTCTTAAAGCGTATCTGACTGGAGATACTGCTCCCAAAAAGGTTATTATCGCGGCGCGTTCTAACAGCGAAATGGCTGTCATCGATCTTGGGCTGCCCGTTTATGAAGTTCTGCCATTGAGCGATGAGGCGATTGAAGCCGTTGTCCGCGCACAACTGGGAGACGAGGCGGGACTGCTTACGGAAAAGCTGTTTGCCGCGCCAGCATTTCCTTATCATGATAACCCCGCACATCTGTTGGCTCGTTCGCTGGGGGAGCTTGCGGGATTGACCTTTTTGCACCGCATCTATCCCAGCCATGAACTTCCGCGTAACAGTGGGGCATTGTATAAACGCCTTGTACCTTTAATCTGGGTGTGGCGGCGTGTAGCACAGACGCCGTTTGGCGTTCCACATAAGGAGTTGACCGCGGCGATCAGCGATCTGGCGTTGTTTATGCTTGATCACGATCAAACGTCGCTCACAGTTAGCGCGGCTGAGGATGTTGTCGGGCTGCTCAAGACAACCTCCCTGAAAGCGGCGACCGAAATGCGTGTACTCAATATTGAGCAGGGGCGGGTGCGTTTCGTAAATCTGCCAATGCGCGATTATTTTGCGGGGCTTTCGCTTTCGCGTCTTGAACTCGTTGTGCGGATGACCGCGCCGCGTTTCGACGTACATGGCGATCGCATTTCAGGAAAATGGGATGAAGTGGCGCGGTTGATGTGCGGCGCTGTTCCTAAAGCGGACGCACTCCTGCGCGACATTGCGGAAGTTGATCCGCATTTTGCAGCACAGGTAATGAAGGAACTGTTTATGCCCATTCCGACCCATTTGCTGAAAGTGCTGCGTCACTGGGACTGGCAGCCTGATGAGGTGCTTGCGAGCGAACTGCGCGATCCCTCGCTTCGACTGGAAGCGCAGACCGTGCTGCTGCCTTATCTTGAAGATGCTGATCCCATTAAACGGGAAGGGGCGGCTTGGGCGCTGCGTGTGATCGGCGATTCACTCGTCAATACTGTCCTTCCTCTTGACAACGCCGAACCAACTGCGGAGGTTACCTTGAAGAAACCATGGAGTAAATCCGCACAACCGCAGCGGGTCGCTTCGCCTGCGCCACCATCACCGCCAACGCGGGTCGGTGAACTGCTGAAACAACTTTTCAGCCCGGATTGGAAAACGCGGCAGGGTGCAGTAGTCGCGCTCGGTGAGAGTGGTGACGACTCAATTGTGGTACCGCTGATTGAGACGTTGAGCGACTCCGATGAGCATGTGCGCTTTGCAGCGGTTCGCGCCCTTGAACGTTATCAGGGAACGGTTGCGGTAGACGGGCTGCTGAAAGCGCTGCGCGACAATAATTTCCTGGTAAAGGATGCAGCGGGTGAAGGGTTAGCAAAGCTCGGCTCGGCATCTTTGCCCGGCTTGCTGGCAGTATTGGATGATAAAGCGTTAGATGTGGACACAAAAGGCGTCGTTATCGAGACGCTTGGTGTGATTGCCAGCCCGTTAGCGATTCCGTCGCTTACCTCATGTTTGCAGGATGATTCTGTGCCGCACCACGAGGGAACACGCATTAGCGAATTGGCGGCAGCCGCGTTGGAACGCATCGGTACGCCAGAATCGATCGAATTGGCGGCTGAATGGCGCAAGGAACAGCAGCCAACGGAAGAGATTTCAGCGGTTGTTGATCTCAATTATAGCGATGCTCCTGTGGATATATCCTTGTTACAGGACACTCCGCGACTGATTACACCGACTGAACATCCTGAAGTGACCGTCAAGAAGCTGCTTGCGGCGCTGATTGAGTCTGACGTCCGCAAGCAGCATGCCGCTGCAAAAGCGCTTGGCGAGTACACGCGGCAGTTACGCGGCACCGATGCCCCACAGGTACTACGGCTGCTTGAACAGGCAGTTGGGGCGAAAGATGACTTTGTTGTGCGCTGGGCGGCTGTAGAAGCGCTGGGCTGGCTCGGAGATGACGAGGCACTGCCGACGCTTCAGGAAGCACTGCATGATCAGCACTTTACTGTCAAACTGGCTGCGATTCGCGCACTTCAGGAAATCGGTGCAGCAACCGCGATGTGGTCACTGATGGGCTGCCTGAAAGACAACAACCCGCTGGTTCGTGAGAAGGCAGCGGAGGCACTCGGACGGATTGGGGATGATGAAGCCGCGCCGCAGCTTACGGAAATTCTGCAAGACGATGAACCGTTTGTGCGGCGTGCAGCGGCAGAGTCGCTGGGAATGATCGGCAATCACAAATCTGCCCCTGCGTTGATTGAACTACTGGATGATCCGGAATTACTGGTGCGTTGGAAGGCGGCGGAGGCTTTGGGAAAGTTAGCCGAACCCGCTGCGGTAAAACCTCTGACCGCATGGTTGAACGATGAAGGACAACCTTCCTGGAGTGAACGGCGAGTGTGTGATTTGGCAGCAGATACTTTAGAGAAAATCCCCACACCCGAAGCAGTTGCCGCCCTCGAAATGTGGCGCAGTAAACTTTCAAAGAACTAACCTGAGGCGCGGGAGGCAAATATGAAACTCTTCATCAGCTACGCGAGGGTGGATAAACCATACTGCATTCAAATTGCCGAAGCACTGGGCATCCATGAAGTATGGTATGACTCACGCCTGTACGTCGGTCAGAATTGGTGGGAGGAGATTCTCTGGCGGCTTGCTTGGTGTGAAGGCTTTGTTTATCTTCTGTCGCCTGAATCAATCAGCTCTGAATACTGCGTTCGGGAAATGCAGTTAGCGCTGCAAATGGGAAAACCGATCTTCCCTGTCAAGATAGTAGGGGACACGATTGTTCCAGAAGAAATCGCTACGCTTCAGTATGCGGACATGAGCAATGGTCTCACGCTTGCTGCCGGTAGTACGCTCTTGAATGCGATTTATCTGTCCGAACGGAATATGACCCGTGTTGAGCCGTTGAAGCCTCTCAAAACTGGAAACGGCAATGGCAATGGGCATCATGTCAAGGTCGTGGTTGCCGAGCCTCCGCCCGCGGAGGTGCTGCCTCTGAATGGGGATGTCAATGCGATTGTCGGCAAGTCGGCTGAGGCATTGGAGGCGGGGCAGTATGATGAAGCCTATTTCCTGCTGAAACGAGCGATTGAACATGGTCTGACTGCCATGTACGTAGACCTTGAGCAGCTGCTTCGTGAGGCGGAAATTGGGCTTGAGGAAGATGGTAAACGGCGTGAACGCGAGCGAGAGTATCGCGCAATTGCACAACTCGTGAAGCTGACGCGCACACGGGCAATTGGCTGCCAGTCATTCCTGGCATTCCACAATGATTTTCCGGAGTATGACCCGGACAACCTGCTGGAAATCTGCGAATCAGAACAGGCTGCAGGGAACACGCTCAAAAGGACGAGAACCCAGCCGCGCCCTTCAATCCCCATGCTGGAATGGTGCGAAATTCCGCACGGCGTACTGAACGTCGTTATCGAGCGAAACGGGGAAAAGCAGCGCGACACATTACAAATAGACCCATTTAACCTGAGTCGTTTCCCGGTCACCAACGCTCAGTATCAACTGTTTCTCGACGATCAGAATGGCTATGCTAATCCGCGCTGGTGGGAGTTCTCTCCATTTGCCTTGAAATGGCATGAAGAAAATTATGAACCGCTGCCATCCAAGTTTCAGGGAGATGATCGCCCCCGTGAAAACGTGACGTGGTATGAAGCGATGGCGTTTTGCAACTGGCTAAGTGAAAGACTCGGCATGTTAATCAGTCTGCCAACTCGCCAGCAGTGGCAGCGGGCAGCGCGAGGAGATGACCAGCGACTCTATCCATGGGGAAACGAGTTCGATACCAGCCTGTGTAACGCACTGGAAAGCAAGATTCACCAGACAACGATGGTGATGCGCTATGTCAAAGGCGTGAGCGCTTACGGGTTGTATGATATGGCGGGTAATGTGTGGGAATGGTGCCTGAACGGCGCGTATGACGACTGCGATCTAATGACGGAACGCCCACGCGCAGTGCAGGGCGGCTCATTTATGAGCGCACATGAACGAGCGCAGAACGGGTTTCACTTTCCGCTGAACCCGGAGTCACGTTTTGGCAGTATCGGCTTCCGTATCGCAACGCTTGCCCGTTCCTGAAACGGGGCATGAATTACATGCCCCGTCCTCGATCATTGCGTTAGACCAACTTCGCATCAATCGTCATCGGCACAGATGCGAGTGCGCGCGAGACAATACAGGTATCTTTCGTCGCTTCAGCGTGCTGCTTGAAAGTCGCTTCGTCAATATTCGGAATTTCTGCTTCGGTAACCAGGTGAATGTGCGAAATACTCATGCCGCTTTCGCCTTTTTCCAGGGCGACCTGCGCGACGGTGTTAACGCGAACAGGCGCAAAGCCGTTGGTGAAAAGGCGATTATTCAGGGCCATCGTAAAGCAGCCGGCATGTGCCGCGCCAAGCAGTTCTTCGGGGTTGGTTTCGGCGCCGGTATCAAAACGGGACGCCCACGTAAATGGACCCTCAAAAGTGCCGCTGCCCAGTTTTACGCTTCCACTGCCTTCTTTAAGTGTTCCCTGCCAGGTTGCTTCCGCGTTGCGTGTAGGCATTGTTTTCTCCTCTGATGGTTTATATATACTCTGAGACGATACGGCTAGAATACCAAACGAGGTTAATTCCACCAACCCCACATACTGACCCATTCATCTTCAGTGCGCTCTGCCGCTTCCTCATCGTCATACTCCACCGAAAGCCACAACACTGCCCGCAACGCAGCGCGACGCATCAAGGGTTCTGGATCGATCAAACTGTTCAGGATGTAAGGCATTGCATCTTCGTCAATTGCCCAGATTGCTTCGGCAGCAGCGTGCCAGACGTGGCTGTTCTGGTTATTGAGTGCTTCCAACAGCGTCGGAGTGGATGACGGATCGGCGATCTGTCCCAGTGCCGTCGCTGCTGCATAGCGCACAAAATCATTTTCATCCTTCAGCAAGGCATGTTCCAAGCCATCTAGTGCGGATTTATCGCCAATTGCGCCTAAAGCCTCAGCCGCTGCATAACGAACATAGCTGTTTTCGTCAGCGGACAGGGCTTCAAGCAGTTCTGGTACGGTAATGGCATCGGCTAAGCTTCGCAGCGCTTTGGCAGCTTCCCAGCGGACAAAGCTGTTTTCGTCGCTGAGAAGCGCACCAACCAGACCCGGCAGGACTTTCTCGCCACCCATACTCATGAGCGCCTTTATCACCGCCCGCCTTACCTGACGGCTGCGATCACGGATGGCTTCAATCAACGCTGGAATGGCTTCTTCGTCGCCCATATTGCCCAACGTTTGCGCCACAAGCGCTCTCACATCGGCATCCTTGTGGTGCAGCGCATTCAGCAAGGCAGGAAACACCTTCGAGTCATTTAACTGGGAAAGCCGATACGCCGCATAACGGGCTTTCTGCTTATCTTCTCCATTCAAATCGTTAAGGAGTTGGTTAATGAGTGACGAGTCCGCCATTTGTCCTCCCGGTCCAATCACAAACACGATCAACAACAGCATGAAATTGTACAGTAAACGATTGAGAATCCTCTTGACATTATAGCACATGGATCGTATCGTTTGATCGCCAATCATTTGATGTCAAACTATTGGATAGTCAATGGATTCGGAGAATTTTCAATTTGTTGTAACGGAAGCACGCGTATTGATCGCCATGGCGATGAAGATCATCGCCCGTGCTTCCGTCGAGCGCCTCAGCGCCAGCGGGGCAAACATTAATGGGATGCAGCTTGGAGCGCTGAGAATTTTACGCGCTCACCCGCATACGTCTAGCGAACTGGCGAAGATGTTTGTACTTGATCCTTCGTCCTTGGTGCCGATCATTGATGATCTGGAAGAGAAGGGTTATGTGCAGCGAACCAAAGACCCGCATGATCGCAGGCGTACACCGCTTGTACTCACGGAAAAGGCTCAACAGTTGATGCAGTCCATCGAAGATGTCCAGGAACAGGAAGCATTCTTCCGCGCATTTGCCGCATTAGGGGAAGAGAAGACGCTTGCACTTGTTGAATTGCTGCGTGAACTGATGATTTATATCCCTGACGGCGAAACCATGCTTTGCGAAGCGCAGGCTCATGTTTATCAACGCGCTCCTGAGGCGTTGAAGCAGGTGATGCTGCCTGCTTCACGGGAGTAACTATCAATAGAGAACTTTCTTTGTGGTTGTACGTAATAGCCTAAGAACCCATCTGAATATTACCGAAACACGGCGGATGCCCTGGCGGGCATCTCTGCAAAATCCATAAAAACAATGGTTTTGTTTGTAGGGACGTGCGCCAGCACGTGCGCGTTTCCATACAACGTTCTGAATATTCAGATGGGTTCTAATGAAAATGAACAGACTGTGAGGGGTGAAAATTGCAAGCACAGGCGACGCAGAAAGGTCGGGGCGGTTCGCGCCCAAAAGGGAAAGGCGGCTTGGGGCGCTCCATCCGCTATCTGGGTCAACATCGTAAGTTTCTGATTATTTCCTACAGCGCATTGATTCTTGCGACGCTGGCGCAGCTTGCTGTGCCGCAGTTGACGCAAACCATGATTGATGCCATTACAAACGGAACGATGGCGAATACCATTCTCGGTTTGCCACAGTTCATGCAGGAATTTGCCGCGCAGCAGACGGGCTATACTGTTGATCAGTTGGAAACCTTCCAGCAAACATCACAGAATGCGCTGGTGATAGCGGCGGCAACCATTGTCGGTTTTGCAGTCGTGCGCGGTATTTTCTCGTTTATTCAGGCGTTCTACGCCGAGAAGATGTCGCAGGGTGTGGCGTTCGACTTCCGCAACAATCTGTTCACCAAATTGCAGCGGCTCTCCTTCAGTTACTATGATCGCAATCAAACGGGTCAGTTGATGATTCGGGCGACGGACGACGTGGAAAAAGTCCGTTTGTTCATCGCTCAGGGTTTGGCGATGGCGGTTCAGTCGGTCATCCTGCTGGTGGCGACGCTGACGATTCTGCTGCTCACCAACTGGAAACTCACGCTGGTCATCCTGCCTATCCTGCCCATCATCATGATCCTGTTCATGATTTTCGGCAAACTGAGCCAACCGTTGTTCGCGCAGGTGCAGATTCGTATTTCAAAGTTGAATACGATTTTGCAGGAAAACATGGCGGGCATAAAAGTAGTTAAGGCGTTCACGCGTGAACCCTATGAGCGCAAGCGCTTTGACAAGTCTGCTCTTGATTTATATCAGCAGCAGTTGAAGGTTGCGCGAACCTTTACGTTCCTGTTCCCGATTATTTTCATGGTGGCACAGTTGGCGCAGGCAGCGCTGCTCTTCTTTGGCGGGCGCGAAATTCTCTATGGCAACCTCGATCTGGGTGAGTATCAGAAATTCAGCCTGTATGTGATCTACATTTTCTTCCCGTTGGGGCAGCTTGGTTTCATCATCTCACTGATGGCGCAGGCGTCCGCCTCGGCGGATCGCGTCTTTGAAATATTTGACGCTAAGAGTGACGTAGAAAATAAGCCCGATGCGATTGAACTGCCGCCGATTGAAGGCAAGGTTGAATTCCAGAACGTTACGTTCCGCTACTTCGGCTCTGGCGATCCGGTGCTGAAAGGGGTGAGTTTTGAGGCGAAACCGGGTCAAACGATTGCCCTACTGGGTGGCACGGGCAGCGGCAAGACGACGATCATCAACCTGATCCCGCGCTTCTATGATGCGACTGAGGGGAAGATTGTCATTGACGGTCAAAATGTCAAAGACGTTACGCTTGACAGCCTGCGATCACAGATCGGGATCGTACTGCAAGAGACGAACTTGTTCAGCGGGACTATTCGGGACAATATCGCTTTTGGACGACCTGATGCGACGGACGAAGAAGTGGTTGCTGCTGCCAAAGCCGCGGCGGCACATGATTTCATCGTCTCCTTTGCCGAAGGTTATGACACGCCGGTGGGCGAACGCGGCACGACGCTCTCTGGTGGGCAAAAGCAGCGCATTGCTATTGCACGTGCTTTGCTGCTCAACCCGCGCCTGCTGATTCTCGACGACTCAACAAGCAGCGTAGACCTGATTACGGAGTCGAAAATTCAGAAGGCGCTGGATAACCTGATGAAAGGGCGTACCAGTTTCGTTATCGCACAGCGCATTACGACGGTGCTTCGCGCCGATCAAATTCTGGTGCTGGACAAGGGCGGCGTGGTTGCCAGCGGCACTCACTCGGAACTGATGGAAGAAAGCGCGATCTACGCGGAAATTTACAACTCGCAATTGGTCGGCGACGCGCAGGTTGAAGAAGAAGACGCGGCGCTCGTTGAAGACTTGCAGCCACAGGTATAGGAGAAAACCATTATGATGGGAGGTCTCGACGGCGCACGCCGTTTGATGGAGAACGATGTCAGCAAGGCGCATAGTCTTGGCTGGACGCTGCGTCGTTTTGGGCAGTATTTTCGCCACTATTGGGTTGGGTTGGTCATCGCGCTTGTGCTGATTGTCGCGGGAACATGGACGCAGGTTCAGGCACCAGAATATGTGGGTCAGGCAGTGGATTGCTTTCTCTTTCCTCAGCCTCAGGACCCGGATGCGTGCTGGTTTTCGGATTTGCCGGCTACCGCCTCAACAGAGGAAAAGGTCGCGGGTTTAGGCAGCCTTGTGTTGGTTCTTGTCGCGTTTTACGTGGTCGGCTCAATCCTTCAGGGCTTGGCATTTTACAGTATGACGTTTACAGGACAGCGCGTCCTGACGAAGATGCGGATGGATTTGTTCCGCAAGCTGCAAAGCCTGTCGCTCGGCTATTATGCGGAAAATGAGTCCGGCAATATCATGAGCCGCGTGACCAGTGACAGCGATACGATTCAGCAGGTCTTCAGCTTTGGCTTAGTCAGCGTTGTCAGTGGGGCGCTGCTGATCGTATGGATTGCCTATCGGATGCTTTCCACCAACTTTGTCTATGGATTGATCAGTCTGAGCGTTGTGCCTGCCATGTTCATTGCCACTGTGTACTTCTCTAATGAAGCTCGCAAGGCATTTCGCAAGAGCCGCCGCGAGATGGGCAGCGTCAACGCCAATTTGCAGGAAACGATTGCCGGGATGCGCGAAGTGCAGGCGTTTAACCGTGAAGAAGAGACGATTGAAAACTTCCGCGAGACGAATGCCGCCAACCGCGATGCCAATGTCCGCGCTGCCTCCTTCACCAGCGCATTGAACCCGACGCTAGAAGCGCTCGGCTATGTAGCGATTGCCATTGTGACTGTCGTGGGCGGTATTTCGGTGCTGAACAACCAACCCCTGCTGGGCATTGGCACGGAAGTGATTACGCTTGGCACAGTGTTTGTCTTCCTGCAATATATTCAGCGCTTTAACCAGCCGATTCAGCAGATCGCCGTGTTATGGGCAAATATTCAAAGCGCGATAGCCGGCGGCGAACGCATTTTTGGGCTGCTGGATACCCGGGTTGATATTACCGACAAAGCTGACGCACTGATCATGCCGCCGATTCAGGGCAAGGTCGAATTTGATCATGTGGTCGCGGGCTATCAGGAATACGCACCTGTTCTCAAGGGGATCAGTTTCACGGCGGAAGCAGGGCAGATGATCGCCATTGTCGGTCCAACGGGCGCGGGCAAAACGACGATCATCAACCTGATCCCGCGTTTTTACGATGTCGAACAGGGCGCTGTCCGCATTGACGATCATGATGTGCGTGATGTGAAGATGGAAAGCCTGCGTTCACAGATCGGGATCGTGTTGCAAGACACATACCTGTTCTCTGATACCGTGATGAATAACATCCGCTACGGGCGTCTGGAAGCGACGGATGAAGAAGTGATCGAGGCGGCAAAGATGGTTGCAGCCGATACGTTCATCGAGCGCCTGCCTGATGGCTACCAGACGATCCTCGGCGAGCGCGGTTCGGGTTTGAGCCAGGGACAGCGTCAGTTGATCGCCATTGCCCGCGTCGCGCTGATGAACCCGCACATCCTCATTCTGGACGAAGCGACTTCCAGCGTGGACACACGGACAGAACGCCTGATTCAAAAGGCATTCGAGAAGATCATGAGCGGGCGCACGACGTTTGTTATCGCGCACCGTCTGAGTACCATTCGTAATGCGGATGTGGTCATGCACATTGAGAACGGTGAAATCATCGAGCAGGGAACGCACCGCAGTCTGCTCGAACAACAGGGGAAGTATCACGAACTGTATATGAGCCAGTTCAGCACCGAAGAGCAGCGCGAGTTACAGGCGATGAACGGCAGCCCCGCGCTGATGCCTGCCCCCGCTATAGGGCGCTGATGACATAGCCGAACATAACGATCCATCAACACGGGCGCAGTCAAACTACGCCCGTGTTGATTCTAGGGTAACTCGGTGGTATCCGGCGACGGCTCTATCGTCGGCGCTTCCGTCGGAACGTCCGTTGGGATCGGTGTTGGCGACGGCGGCTCAGGTGTAAACGTCGGTGTAGGCGGCTCCTCTGTCGGCACGGGCGATGGTGTATCCGTCGGCGCACTGGAGGGTAAATCCGTCGCGGTTGGCGCATCTGTTTCGGTGGGCAAGGCGGTCACTGTCTCTGTTGGATTGGGCGTTTCCGTGATTGTCGCAGCCACGGTTTCCGTTGCCGTTGTTGTTAGCGTTTCCGTCTGGGTTGGCGTTGGTGTAGGTGTTGAGGCTACTGTTTCCAGCAGGCTTAAGCCGCCAGCGCCCGCTGGCGCACAGGGCGCACTCGTCGGGGACATCCCCGGACGATAGAAAAGTTGAATATTGTCGAACACCAACCCACTCGCGCCGTCGCCATCCAATAGCCAACCGGAGACGATGATATTCGTCCAGGCGCGGGGTGTTGTGAAGCGCATGGAATATTCCGTCAGAGGCGAATTGGCGGGCAAACTGATCCAACATGAGTACAAATCTACCCAGTCAGGGCTGCGAACGAGGACGTGAACGCCCCTTGCGATAGTTCCTGTATTGCCGATCAGGAAGCGGAATTCCACAGGAGCAGCATTAGGCAGGCTGTACGGGTTGTACTGGTAGAAGCCGCCGCTGCCAAATCCGGGCTGACGGGCAATTGCAAGCGAGCCGTTCGCTGTCGCATTCGCGTTCCAGGTCGCCCATGAGGATAAACCGTAGTCAAAGCCGCTGTCGAAGATGAGATTTGTATTCGCCGGCGGCTCGGCAGTGCATTGTGTGCTGGTGATGCTGGTCAGTTCCGGGCGATAGCGCAGGCTAAAATTATCCAGTTGTAAGCCTGTAGCACCGTCACCGGGTTCCATCCACCCCTGCATGAGAATGCTTGACCAGTTCACGCCCGTTCGGAAGCGAATGGTATACTTTTGCATGGGTGTGAGGGATTGCAGGGTGAAAACACAGTTACGCGATTCTGACCATGCGGGGTTTCGCAGTACGAAATTGACCGTTCGCCCAACCGGGCTGAGATTTGCCATGTTGAACGTCATCTCAAATGCCGCGTTCGGCGGGGCGGTATAGGCGATGGACTGGTAGAATCCGCCGTCTGCGCTGCCGCTGTTGCGG
>Ga0224722_1001141_pt1 | contig 14992 bp, 14 predicted proteins | sample Balambano_FR1_Me_FD_161646 | JGI IMG/M metagenome (GOLD analysis project Ga0224722, IMG submission 161646) | Freshwater sediment microbial communities from Lake Towuti, South Sulawesi, Indonesia - Balambano_FR1_MetaG | ecosystem: Environmental > Aquatic > Freshwater > Lake > Sediment | place... | reverse complement strand
GCCTGCACGTGACCACCGAAACCGCCAACCTGATGCGAACGCTGGTGGCGGGCGGGGCCGAAGTGAGCCTCTGCGCCAGCAACCCACTCAGCACGCAAGACGACGTGGCCGCCGCGTTGGTCGCCGAGTACGGCGTGCAAACCTACTGCATCAAGGGCGAAGATAACGCGACCTACTACCGGCACATTCATCAGGCCCTGGACCTGAAGCCGACCATCACCATGGACGATGGCGCCGATACGGTTGGGGTTATTCACAACGAGCGCCGCGACCTGATTCCTGGCATCGTGGGCGGCACCGAAGAAACGACCACCGGCGTCATTCGGATGCGGGCGATGGCCGCCGATGGCGTTTTGGCGTATCCCGTCATCGCGATCAACGACGCGGCCACCAAGCACCTCTTCGATAACCGCTACGGCACCGGCCAAAGCACACTGGACGGCATTCTTCGCGCAACCAACATCCTTCTGGCCGGGCGAACCGTGGTGGTATGCGGCTACGGGTGGTGCGGCCGCGGCGTGGCGCTTCGGGCCAAGGGCATGGGCGCGCACGTGATCGTCACCGAAATTGACCCAACCCGAGCTCTGGAGGCCGTAATGGACGGCTTTGCCGTGATGCCGATTGCGGATGCTGCCGCCCGGGCAGACCTCTTGATCACCGTCACCGGAAACAAGAACGTGATCAGTGGTCCGGCGTTCGACCGCATCAAGGATGGCGCGATTGTGGCGAACAGCGGCCACTTTAACGCCGAGATCGATATTCCCGAGCTGGCCCGCCGCGCGAGCACGCATCGGGTAGTTCGTCCGTTTGTCGAAGAGTATCGACTGGCGGATGGCCGAGCCGTGTTTCTGCTCGCAGATGGTCGGCTGATCAATTTGGCGGCGGCGGAGGGTCATCCCGCGGGTGTCATGGACATGTCGTTTGCTAACCAATCGCTGTGCGTGCGCTACCTGGTCGAGAACGCCGGGCAATTGCCGAAATCGGTGGTCAGCGTGCCTACCGAAATCGATGCCGAGGTGGCGCGCCGCAAGCTCGCCGCCCTAGGCGTGAGCATCGATACGCTCACCGAGGAACAAACGCGCTACCTCCAAAGCTGGCAAGAAGGCACGGTTTAGGGTGAGAGCGATTGGCCAACGAGGGCCGTCTGAATAGCGTGAACGATTCGGCGAAGTGGCTGGGCTTGGCATCGGCGGTGGTGATCAGCGCCGGGGTTGTGTGGTCCATGGCGATGCTGAGCGGGGCCATCGTGCGCTCGCGCGGCGCGGACGAGATGATTCGGGTGACGGGATCGGCCCGCAAGCCCATTCGTAGCGACTTTATTCTCTGGACCGGAACCGTGAGCTACAACGCGCCGACGGTGGCCGAGGCCTTCACCAAGCTCAAGGCGGGCACCACCGAGACGGTCGCGTACCTGAAATCCAAAGGCGTCGCCGACAATGAAATCGTCACCAATGCCATCGTCACGGTTCCGCTCACCGAGAATGTGCGACGGCCGGATGGCGCCGGAGGCTACAGCGACCGATCGGTCACCACCGGCTACCAGCTAAGCCAGCAGGTGGAAGTGCGCAGCAGCAAGGTGGATGAAGTCGACCGAATCAGCCGCGAGGTAACGGACCTGATCTCGCGCGGCATACCGTTCCAAAGCGATCGGCCGCAGTACATTTACACCAAGTTAAGCGAGGTAAAGGTGGAGATATTGGCCGAAGCCGCCGCCGATGCCCGGCGACGCGCAGAGGAGATCGCCAAAAGTAGCGGCGCGCGCCTGGGCGGGGTTCGCTTTGCCCGCATGAGCCCCCTGCAAATCACGCCGCTCTACAGCACCGAAGTGAGTAGCGAGGGCCAAAACGACACCACCTCCATCGATAAGGCGATCACGGCGATCGTCACCATGGGCGTGGGACTTCAGTAGTTTCGAGAGGCCGGTTCGATCATGGTCAATACTAGGGAGCAAATCACCGGCACGCAACCGCTCAACGCCGTGCAGCGGCAGGCCGTGGCGAAAGGCATCGACCTTTCAGCGCTTCCGCAGCACGTGGCCATCATCATGGACGGCAACGGACGCTGGGCCCGATCGCGGGGCCTCGCGCGCCTGTTGGGGCATCGCGAGGGGTACCGGGCGCTACGCCATGTTCTCTTGGCCGCCAGCGAAGTGGGGTTGCGCTATCTGACGGTTTACGCCTTTAGCGCGGAGAATTGGCGCCGGCCAGAAGACGAAGTGCGGGGATTGATGCGCCTGATCGAGCAGGCGGCACGCGACGAGCTACGCGTGATGCACCAAAACGGAGTGCGGGTGCAGGTGGCGGGGCGCATTCACGAAGTACCGGAAGGTTTGCGGCGCGCCCTGGCCGAAGGGGTGCAGACGACAGCGGCCAACCCGGGCATAACCTTCACCTTGGCCGTCAACTACGGCGGAAGGGCCGAAATCATCGACGGGATTCGCCGGTTGCTGGCCGAAGGCGTTGCGCCCGAGACGGTGACCGAAGACAGTTTTCGCGGCGTTTTGTATAACCCGGAACAGCCCGACCCCGACTTAATGATCCGCACCGCGGGCGAAATGCGCTGGAGCAATTTCTTGCTTTGGCAAAGCGCCTACACCGAGCTTGTGGTTACACCCGAGCCCTGGCCCTCGTTTGGTTCCGAGCAGCTGCTGGACGCCCTGGCGGAGTACCAAAAGCGAACGCGCAAGTTCGGTGCTGTGGTCGAGTAGAAGCGCTTACGGTTCGCGGTGGTACTCGCCCGATTGAATGGATTCCAAGGCGGCGATATCGGCTTCGTCCAACGGACGCCCGGTGCCGGTTTTCATCGCGATGAGGTCGTCGATCGAGGCCACGGGCACGGTCGCCGCGCCGATGGCCATTTGTTCCGCCCTGGCTCGCACCTCGGCGATGCTGGGGACATTCATCAACCGCTTGAGCAAGTCGATTCGGCCCGCGTCGGTATCAAAGCTGACGAAAGGACCGGTAAAGGCGGTTCGCGTAAGGGGAGCGGGCGAGGCGGCGGTGGCCCGGACGGGTCGGGCGTTGAGCTCGTTGAGGGCGGCGGCCAGGCGGTCGCGGTTGCGCGCATCACTCTCAATGGCCAAGTCGATATCTTGGGTGAAACGCGCGTAGCCGTGCAGGACCACGGCCGCACCTCCCACGATCACATAGTCGACCTGGTGGCGCTGCAGAACCTCAGCGAGACGAGCGATGTCCGGCGCGATGGGCGTCTCCGGCGCGTAGCAAAGCTTGGGCGTTGAGCCAATGCCGACGCAGATTTTCGGCCCGCTGGGCGGGGCTTAGCGCGCGCGACGCGGCCAGCAGATCCAAATCGATGCCGGCGCGATTTTGGCGGCCAAATGCGACTCGATTCGCCATCTTTCGGGGCATTTCGCTTGAATTTTACTACGGTGCCAGGGCGGGGCCGGGTCCCCGAAAGGATCGCCCGGAAACAAATTGTCGTAAACTCTGGCTATGAGCGCGATTCCAGGGCCTTTGCGAGCCTGTTGGGCGCTCCTTCTCGCGTGGTCTTCGCTCCTGGTGCCGCTCCACGTCCAGCGGATGCCCGATGGCTGCCCCGTGACCTGTGCGATGCACGCCCCCGGAGCCGCCCGCTGCTGCAGCGCACCTCCGGCCGAAATGGCGCCGGGTTGCGACTGCGAACTGACCGAAAACCTCCCGGCCATCGCGGCGGACCCGGCCAAGGCCACTCCCGTCGAGTTCGCCCTCGCGATGCCATCGGAGGTTTCGACGGTAACGGCATCGGTGGCGGCCGCACCGGTCCCGGAACCCGCACCGGTGACGCTTCCGCGAACGGTTCGCCGTGAATCCGCGCCGCGCGGTCCTCCTTGCGTCTGAACGATCCCCATCGCGTCGTTCTCCCCTCTCTAGGCAGGTAATCCCCTGCCCAACGCAAGGAAATTATGATCCCTTTATTCAGTATCGTCGTCGTGGCGGCCCAAGTGCCGGCCCTTACGTGTTGCATCACCGGTGACCCGGTGAAAGAAACGGACCGCCCGGTTCGCTTTGCCGGTGCCGTGGTGCCGCTTTGCTGCGGAGGATGCAGCGGTGTGCTGGGCAACGACCCGGCCGGCGCCATCAAGAAAGCGGGCGAAGCGGGTCGGACCGTCGCCGTTTTTTCGTTCGATCCCGCCACCGGCAAGCCCATTGCGGCCAAGGACGCCAAGGCGTCGGTAAGCCACGCCGGGGTTTTGTACCGGTTCGCCGACCCCAAGGCGGCGGAAGCCTTTCGCGCCAAGCCGACTGACTTGGTGACCACCCTCAAGCGCGAGTCGCTCTACTGCGTCGTGATGAAGCACCCGATCGACGCGGTGAGCAAGGCGGGCGGGTTTGTGGACTTTCAGGGAACCCGCTACTACCCCTGCTGCCCGAATTGCCTGGGCAAGGCGCGCTCGGATATTGCCTCTCTGGCCGCGAATGGGGAACGGGCCGCCAAGCCGGTCGCACTGCGCGACATCAAGGGCTAACGATGCGAGTCACCTCTTGGCTATTCCTGAGCCTGGCTGTTTTGCCGGGATTCGCCGCTGCGCAAAGCAGCGGCGGCTGTCCGCTGTGAACGGCGGGAGGATTCGGGGCCCGGGGGGCCTCGACGCAACTTCCGCAGTGGCTCAGCAGCAACGTCTGGGCGCCGGCCACCGAAACGGTCGGCGAATCGTTCCTTTGGTACAAGCCAACGCCACGGCTCCAGTTCGGGGTGGCCCTGCTGTGGAAGCAAGGGGCCTTTCGCGGTTTGGGCAATTACGAGCTCCTTCCCGAGAAAGGGGACACCCCGAGCCTGCGCGTCGGCTTTGGTCTGCAGGGCATTGGGACCGGCAACCCCGGGTATTTTGCGACCAGCGAAAAAACGTGGACCGACCAATGGGGCACCTGGACCGGCTACGTTGGTCTGGGCTACCGATCGAACGAGGACCACGCGCACGGATTGGGGGGCCTCAAGCTCTCCTTGCCCGGGCCGTGGACGTTCGGCGCCCAGCTGGATGGGCATAATGCCCATCTTTTCACTAGCCATTCGCTGAATCAGCAATGGTCGGTCGGGCTGTACTGGGTGGAACTCAAGAGCCTAGGCGTGATGGTGAGCTTCGCCCGCTAGGGGCGAGCCGGGCGGGGGGAAGTGGGCTTACTTCCCGCCGCTCGGCGTCGCTTTTTGCCGGCGCACCATTTCCTCGATCCAGATGGGGGCGAAGGGCGACGTACATCCTTTGCTTACCGGGTACTTGCGGTAGACCCCGAGCCGTTCGCCGATCTCGATGGCACGGGCGCGGCGCTCAGGAAAATGGATGCCGATGGTCGCGAGGCATGCATTCATCGTCCATTGCGGGGCGGGGTCGGCATCGGCCATTTCGGCCTCGATGCGCTGAAGCAGGGCGTCGATGTCCAGGTTCTTGGGTGATTTTTCGAGGCGCTCGGTGGTGAGGCTCCAACCGGCCCGCGCCGCCATGGGGTGCGCATCGGTCATCCACCGCTGGCGCAGCGCTTCCTTCTGGGGGTGGAGCCGGATCACGTAGGCCATCAGCCAATCCGCCAAGTGAGAATACGTAACTTCGCGCACCATGCGGTCGAGTTGGTCTGGTGAGAGCTCGTTGGGTCGCAGGAGGAGCGTGGCCAGCATCCGGGCATCTCCGTTTCCGGTCTGCCAAAGCTCAAGGGCCAGGGGGTGGTTGGTTTTCAGCTCTTTGGCCAGGGTTCGCAGGTCGCCGGACTTGACCCCAAACTGATCCTCGCCCGCGCCGTTGCGGCAGTTCAGGGCCCGGGTCTTCTCATTCCCCAGCGCCCGTAACCGGTCCATGACTTGGTCGCAGGTCAGCATGTCGGTTTCGATTGTGCCGCAGGATTGGGGGTGCTTTCTCGCGGTGGCCTGTGTGCGGGTTGTCGCGATTCACAAAGTTCGGTACCTGTTCTCCCGGTGAGAGAAAGTGAATCGAAATCAAAAAGTCCCCTGGAACCGCACATTAAGAACTCACCCTACAGCCACTACCCCGCGGGCGCGGGGTCTCGATTCGGGTGCATGGCCGAGGATTCTTCGGGTGTCGTAATTTCGACGAAGGGTCGGCGGCGATCGACCGAGCCGCGCAACCAACCCTCGGTCAAGAGCGCCTCGAGCGTATCGATGACCAGGGCCCGGGCTTCCCAGGGGCCCTCGGCAAGCCGATCGCGGACTAAACGGTTTACGGCGTACTCCAAAATCGTGGCGAGGTCGGAACTACGCGCGATAGCCGCCCACACGACCAGGTTCACCTGAACCAGCGGCAGCACCAGACCGCCACGCCGATAGCGCGTGCCCACCTCGACGCCGCCGTTCTCGTACACGGGAAAATCCTCCTTCACCGCCCCGGTTAGCTCGGCATGAAGGACGTTGACCCGAGCGATATGCCAATGTGAATCCTCGCCCGAAAACAGCTTGGTGATGAGTTTGACGCCCCCCAGCCGAAACGACACGGCGCGGGCCTGACCGGGATCTTCCGAGGCGAAGCCGCCGGTCGCGAGCCAGCGGAAGGCGTCCTTTGCATCCAATTGAAGCCCGGCATGGGCGGCAATTTGGGAGCAGTAGGCCTGCAGGTCGGTAAACCGACCATTGGCACTATACCAATAGTCGGCGAACTGAATGTGTTGCCGAATTTGCGCGCGGTGGCCGCGATCGTACTCATTACGCAGCCATTCCGGCGGGTGCCGACCCTCCTGCAGCGCCAAAATGGTATAAGCAACTTTGCGGGCACTGGTATGCGCCAGGGTCATGCCTGCCGAGAGGATCGGATCGGCGAAACCACAGGCGTCGCCGGCGAGGAACCAGTTCTCGCCCGCGATGCGATCGGCCACGTAGCTCCAATCTTTGGTGGCCTGGATGCGGCCCTCTCGCCGGGCCCCCGCCAGTAGCCGGCGGATGCGCGGCTCCTCGTCCACCGCTTTGAGCAGCACTTCTTCGGGCGTTAGGCCCAGCTCCTTGTACTTGGCGGCGGGAAGCACAACGCCCACCGAAGTGCGGTCGAGCCCGATGGAGATGAACCAAACCCAGCCCCAACCCAGCGACATCACCTGGATTCGCGTCCCTTCGCGACCGATCTCCACCGCCCACGCGGCGTCGCGGTAGTAGTCCCAAATCGCGATATTGCGCAGGGCGGTTGGCGCTTCGACCTCGATGCTCAGGGCGCGGCGCACCAAGGACTCGGCGCCGGAGGCATCGACCACGTAGTCCGCCTCGATGCGCGAGCCATCCGCCAGGGTAAGGGCGCGGATGCGATCACCTTCGACCTCGACCGAGGCCACTTTGGTTTCTTGCCGAACCTCGGCGCCCAGCGATTGCGCGTGGTCCAGGAGGATCTGGTCAAACCGGCCGCGATCGACTTGAAAGGCGGTCTTGCGTCGCAATCCCCGAAACTTTGCGGGCCGATCTTGTACTTCGAACCGTACGCCGGGAAGGAATTCGAAGTCCCATAGCTCATCGGTCCGGCCCCACCGGTAGGTTCCGCCCAACTTGATCGGGAATTGGGCGGCTTCGACCTTGTCCCAGACTCCCATTTCGGCGAGGATCGGTCCGGTCGCCGGCAGCTGGCTCTCGCCGACATGATCGCGGGGGAAGCGGTCGCGCTCCAGCACCAGCACGGAGAGGCCCGAGTTGTACTTGCGGAGAAGGGTGGCGACGGTGCTGCCCGCCGGCCCCCCGCCGATGATGGCGACATCGACCTTCATCGGGTGGGAGTTTGGCAGGTTTCGCGTTTGGTTCCGGATGGCGACTCGGGACTACGAGGCGGGCCGGGACGATTGGGGTGATCTCAACGCGGTCCTTGCAATCACGGACGTGGTGCCAGTGAAAGCATTGGCGATCGCCGTTACAAAATTCGGGTTGTGGGGTACCACAAGGGTCACCGTTTCCAACGTCGTTAACCAGTCTTACCTGTATCTAGTAAGAAATTTCGTGAGAACCTGGTCGTTGTGTCGCGTTGGGGTCGCGAAGGACTTCAGCTCGGTAACTGGGTGATGAAAGGAAAAGGGAATTGGTGGAGTCACTTTTTGGGACAGATAGTAGCCGCCGATTTTTGCAAACAAGTTTTCGCCGTATTCTCGCGGTGAAGGATTCTTGGTCCCTTCAAATTCTTTGAAGGGGCCCACGAGTAGGGGTGTCGATGGCTGGGTTAAGGGCTTGCTTGGCCAACGCAAAAGTCTACGATGAGTGCTGACACAGTATGGTACTGGCGCGGTGCAATAGGGACACTCCTCATCTGTATTGCGCTCTATCTGTGTGCCATCAACGGATGGATTCTCCTCAAATCACAGGCATCCAGATCGCATCATTCATTCGTGTACATATTGCCTACGATTGTTGGGCTACTCGCCGTATATCTTCAGCCGTTCGACCAATTGCGAAGGTGGTCGTAGATTGTATTCGTATTCGACATCAGCTGGGTTCTGCTCCTCTATTCAACGCTGCAGAGCATGCGCATTCGAAGACAAGATCGGTAATCTTGGTAGTTATCGCAATAGATGTACGATAGGGATATGTTGACACGACGGTTGTCACGGGATAGGGTAGCTTGGCTCACAGATGGTGCGATGAGGTCAAAGGCCAGTCAGCACATTCCCATAGCGCTCAGCTACGGGCCCAAATCACCTTTGCGCGCGAGAGCGGAAGAAAGCTTCTTCCTTTCGTTTGCATTTCGGCAAAGCTTCACCTCGGCCGGGAAGCGTTCTTCGACGATCATCGGGGCTTGCGGGGGGATTACCTGACGCCCGACTTCAAGATCGGGACCCCCTCGCCGCACTTTCTCGATAAGAACAAAATCGCCCACTCTCCGAACGACCCCGACCCGATGGCGATCCTCGAAGCGGCCAAGGCGTCCGGAAACTACTTTCTGCTCGACGAAAAGCCCAAGCGCAAACGCAAGAAAAACTCCGAATCACCGAATTCGGACGGCTAAGGCTACCGCAGAACCTGCAACAAGAATTCTTGTGGGCTCACTCCCAGAGCGAGAGTGCTCCACATGCCTGGTTCACAACGATTCTGCGTCTTGATCGGATACGAGTCGATGTTTCCAGGCGATCATCGTGGCCTGGGTCCGGTCTTCGATATCCAGCTTCGTCAGAATACTGCTGACATGGTGCTTAACCGTTGCGATACTTAGGCACAAGCGATTCGCGATAACGGAATTGTTATGCCCGTGAGCTACGAGTCGTAGTATCTCAAGCTCCCGCGAAGTCAGCCCGTCTAATGGACTTGAAGATGCCGCTGGACGCCCGCCGAACGACTTCATGAGTACGGTAGCGACCCGGGGATGCAGCGTCGCGGTTCCATGCGCTGCTTGCCGCACGGCCTGGAGCATCTCTTCCGCCGCTACGTCCTTGAGCAAATAAGCAACTACACCGGCCTGGGCCGCCTTGAGGATGCTCGCTTCATCTCCGACCGAAGTCAATAGGATGATCTGTGTTTCCGGGAGGGCTTCGCGGATTAGCCGCGTGGCTTCTAGCCCATCCATGTCGGGCATAACAAGGTCCATAAGGACCACGTGGGGAAGTGTCTTTTTGGCGAGATCGACCGCCGTGCGGCCGTCGCCGCACTCCCCAACGATTTGAATATCATCCTGAATCGAGAGATACCCGCAGATGCCTTGCCGAACCAAGGGATGATCATCGGCGACGATTACGCGAATGAAGTCCGGCATGCTATAACGCTTCCGTACGAAATTGAGCGCGGATAGTAGTACCCATACCCGGGGTTACTACGATGTCAAGCTTTCCTTCAACAAGGGATTCTGCCCTCGCTTTCATATTGGTCAATCCCATGCCACGCTTGATCTTTGCTTCATCGAACCCCGATCCATTATCCGATATACACAAGTGGATCAACTCGTTCTTACAGGTAAGCGTAATCCCCACCTCAGATGCTCCGCTGTGCCGGGCTACGTTGGAAAGGGCTTCATCGACGATTCTGAGGACCGCGGTTCGCGCCATTCCCGTCAAACGGCAGGTCTCCTGAAGTTCGACCTTAACCCGTATTCCTGAATGGCTCTCCCACTCGCGAATTCGTTTTCCCAGGTCGGTAACGGCGCCGTCAAGAGCGGTTTCCGGCGGGTTAGTAAGCATCGCAACAAGGTCCCGGCGCGCTCTTTCCACCAGAAGTGCCGCGTTACGTAAGTTTTCTTTTGCGGGGGCATCCGCGGGCATGGCTTTGTCGGCAATCGCGATCTGGAGGGACGCCGCAAATGCGTGCTGCTTTACCGTGTCGTGTAAGTCTCTTGTCAGGCGGTCCCGTTAGCGTTCGGAGGCTAAGCGTTCTCGTTCCTCTAACAGTCCTTTGAGGTCGAGAGCCATGATGTTGAGTGCGGACTCTAATTCTCCCAATTCGTCGCTTTGACCGACCGTCAATGGATGAGAGTAGACACCTTGCCGCCATTGGTTCGAGGCCTCCTTGATGCGGTGAAGCCGGTCGGTCAATGGCTTAGAAAATAGCGAACCTAGCCCCACGCTGATGACGGAGCTCACCAACAGGGTAGTCAGCGCGATGGGACCAAAGTTCGTAAAAAGATCTTGGAAGAGGCCCCGGTGTAGCGATCCATCGACTTCAGCGTAGACCACTCCGAGCAGCCGCTCCCGCGCATCCAAGACCGGCACCGCGAAGGCGGCCTTGTTGTCGGCCAAGGTGACCGCAAGCTCCTGTTCGCTGGTCTTCTGTTCCAAAGCGGCCATCAGCACACGCCGCGACTTGTCCGGGAGCTGGCGAGCCAGACCACCCTGATAGCTCCATCGACTTCCCTTACTAATCACCACCGGGTAACCGTTTGCGTCGGTAATCACCCCCTCAATATTCAACCGGGCAACGGTTTTGTTCGCTTCGACCTGTTCGCGTATCACCGCATCGAACATGTTGGTTAGCGCCTCCCGATTATCTTGATCCTTGTTTAGCAGCGTTGCAACCGCGGGTAAGTATGGATCCAATGCTCGGACCAGTTCCTGCGGCGAGCGGAACGTATCGGCGAATCGAAGGTAGGCAAAAATCAGAATGATGGCGGCTAGAACGGTCAGGGTGCCCGCCGTGGCTGCAACATAGGTCCACGCTAGCTTTGCCTTGATGCCGCCCGCGATTTTGTTCAGTCTTCCTTTCAATCCGCACCCTTCTTGTCGACCTTTCCAACTTACCTGGCGCCTCCAGGGGCTGTCGTCCGCCTATAGACCCAAACGGAGTCCTCCTTGAGTCGGAGGGGAGCATAGCCTTCGATGGGCCTGGAGAAGGATCAAGAATTCCGTCCGGTGGGCGATGTGCCCGCTGGGCGTCCAGCAGGACAATCCGCTGGCATGAAGACAAACATTCTTCAGAACTCTCTTCGTGCGTTGCTTCCCGGGTTGGCGGTGGCGGCTCTGATTGGCTGTGGAGGAAGCGGGCCCGGGGCTTCCTCGACGGCCGAAGCCGTTGGACGCCGGGAGTCCGTGTTCACCGACCCAATGCGGAATGAGGCATTCGGCGGCGCCGGCGGAAAGCGCAAGCTTGGCATCACCCTCTGGTACCCCGCAAAGCCGGCGGCGGGTACGGCCAAAGGGCCATTCCTGAACACCGCACAGGCCGAATCCGTGGGCAACCTTCTCGGATTTCCATCAAGCGCCCTGCAGGCACTTCCCACGATCAGTACGATCGATACCTCGATCGCCTCAACCCGGATTCCGTACCGGGTACTGATTATGTCGCACGGGAACAGCATGACCTCTTTGATGTACACCACGACGGCCGAGTATCTGGCGAACCAGGGTTACGTTGTCGTGGGCGTAACGCACAGCTATAACGCCTTGTTTGCGCTTCTTGAAGGTGGATCCGCGGTCGGAGGAGATGATGCGGCGAAGGTCGAAGGTCAAATGCCGGTCCTTACGGAGTCTTCGGGCTATGCGGAGTACACCGAGAACTGGAACAACGTGCAAAAGTTGGGGGATATTTTTGTCAAGGATATCTCGTTCGTCATCGACGAGTTGGAAAAGCTCAACGCCTCCGAAGGTCCCTTCCAGGGTCAATTGAACACGACGGCCGTAGGAGTATTCGGCCACTCGTTCGGCGGATCGCATTGCTTTGGTGCACTAAATAACGACCCACGAGTTGCGGCGGCAGCCATTGTAGACGGCACCATTTGGAATTCCAAGTTTGCGACGGGCACGACCAAACCCTTATTGGTGATCGCCGGTAAGCGGAGTACCCCGGAAGAAGTAGAGGCGTATCGCGCGTCCCTCATTGCCCAAGGAATGACCGAGATGGAAGCGAATACCGTTGTCGATCGAACCCAGTCGGACGAAATCGCTTTTTCGAAATCACCCGGATCGGTACACGTGAAGGTGAAGAAGGCGCTCCACTCGAATTTCACCGACCTTGGCTTATGGGTGAACTATGGATTCCCCGCCGACGAGTTGAGCTCGGAGGCAAGCGCGGAATCGCTGCTGCAAACGACAAATCGCCACTTGGGCGCGTTCTTTGACGAAAAGCTCCGGAACCGATCATCGTCGCTGCTGCGTCCTCGAAATGATTCGGAGGTTGAAGTAAGGGTCACGAAATAGCGGGCTGGTCGGTTCCGCCTAACTCTCGCAAAAACGCTGGTGGAGGTAAGGGGATTCGAACCCCTGACCTCTTCCATGCCATGGAAGCGCTCTCCCAACTGAGCTATACCCCCGAGGTCAAGAGGGAGGATACCACGGCGCCGCGTGGCGGCTATGATTCTCGGCATGGGGCAGCGCGTCACCTTGGGCGTTATCGTCGGCAATCGGGGCTTTTTCCCCTCGCATCTGTGCGAATCCGGTCGTAGAACCATCCTCGCCGTTCTCGAGCAAGAGGGCATCGACGTCGTCATCTTGCCCGAGGGCGCGCGGCAGGCCGGCAGCGTCGAGAGCTTGGATGATGCGCGCGCATGCGCGGCCCTCTTCGATGAGCACCGTCACCGCATCCAGGGGGTGCTGGTCACGCTCCCCAATTTCGGAGATGAGCGGGCGGTCGCCAATACGCTCCGCTTCTCGGGTCTGCGCGTTCCCGTTTTGGTGCACGCCTTCGGCGACGATCAGCGCCGCATGACCCTGGCGGACCGGCGCGATAGCTTCTGCGGCAAGATGTCGGTCTGCAACAACCTGAAGCAGTACGGAATCCCCTTTAGCCTCACGCGGCTGCATACGGTCGATCCTGAATCGGCTTCGTTCCGCGAGGATCTGCGCCGTTTTGCCGCCACCTGCCGGGTGGTGAATGGGCTGCGCAACGCCCGCCTCGGCGCATTGGGGGCGCGACCGACGGCCTTCAACACAGTCCGTTACAGCGAAAAACTGCTCGAAAAGAGCGGCATCAGCATTGAAACCCTCGACCTGAGCGAGGCGCTGGGCCGCGCAAACCGCCTGGCCGGCGACCACCCCGACCTGCACGCCAAGCTCGATCGCATCCGCGCCTACACCGCCACCGAAGGTATTCCCCCCGAAGCCCTGAACAAGATGGCGCGGCTCGGCGTGGTTATCGATCACTGGATGGCCGAAACCGGTCTCATCGCCACCGCGGTGCAGTGCTGGACGGCGCTGGAAGAGTTTTACGGCGTGGTGCCGTGCACACTCATGTCCATGATGTCGGATGGCCTTTTGGCCAGCGCGTGCGAAACCGACATCGCCGGAACCCTGAGCATGCTCGCCATGCAGCTGGCCAGCGGAACGCCCAGCGCGCTCCTGGATTGGAACAACAACTACGGCGAAGACCCCGATAAAGCAGTTGTTTTCCACTGCTCCAACCTGCCGGCCAGCGTGTTCGAGCATCAGCGCATGGATTACCAAGAGATCATCGCGGGTTCGGTCGGAAAGGAAAACACGTTCGGCACCATCGTCGGTCGTATCCGCACCGGACCCTTCACCTACTGCCGCGTGAGTACGGATGACGAGTTCGGCATCGTACGCGCGTACGTGGGCGAGGGCGAGATGACCAACGACGTCCTGCGGACCTTCGGTGGGTTCGGCGTAGCGCGCATCCCCAACTTGCAGGGGTTGCTTCAGTTCATTTGCCGCGAGGGGTACGAGCATCATGTAGCGGCGAACATGACCTCATGCGCCGATGCGGTGGAAGATGCGCTCTCGACCTACCTGAATTGGGACGTGTACCGGCATGGGTGAGCCGCCCGTCGTACTGGGGCTGGATTTCGGCACCGGTAGCGTGCGCGCGGTCTTGGTCGATGCGCACTCGGGCGAGCTACTCGGCGTCGGGGTGCAAGAGTATGCGCACGGTGAGCAGGGGGTCGTGCTCGATGAGGCCGATCCGCACCTCGCCCGACAGGTTCCGCAGGATTACCATTCCGGAACCCGGGACGCGGTTCAGGCGGCGCTCGCGGCGGCCGGGAGCGGCTTCGACCCGTCGCGGATTCAGGCGATCGGGGTCGATACCACCGGTAGCACGCCGCTACCGGTCGATGCGCAAAACCGACCCCTTACCGATGACCCTCGGTTCGCCGGGAACCCGCACGCCATGGCCTGGCTGTGGAAGGACCACACGGCCATTGCCGAAGCCGAGGAGATCACCGAGAAGGCGCGATCTTGGCCGTACCTGGCCAAGTGCGGCGGCATTTACAGCAGCGAGTGGTTCTGGGCCAAAGCGCTCAAGTGCTCGCGGGTCGCCCCCGAGGTGATCGATGCGGCCGCGTCGTGGGTCGAGATCGCGGATTACATCCCGGCGTGGCTCACGGGCGTCTCGGATCCCGCCCACATTCGGCGGGGGGCGTGCGCCGCCGGGCACAAGGCGATGTGGCATCGCGATTGGGGAGGTTTGCCTTCGCGCGAGTTTCTGGCCGAGCTCTCGCCGGCGTTGGCCGACCTGCGCGATCGGCTGTACAACCGGGTATTTTGCGCGACCGAAGCCGCGGGAACCCTTCAAGTCGATATAGGATTGCCGACGGGAATTTCCGTAGCGGTGGGCGCGTTCGACGCGCACTTGGGGGCGGTCGGCGCAGGAGTTGCCCCGGGGGTCCTGGTCAAAATTATGGGCACCAGCACGTGCGACGTCATGGTCGCGCCGGATG
>Ga0224722_1001140_pt1 | contig 15013 bp, 10 predicted proteins | sample Balambano_FR1_Me_FD_161646 | JGI IMG/M metagenome (GOLD analysis project Ga0224722, IMG submission 161646) | Freshwater sediment microbial communities from Lake Towuti, South Sulawesi, Indonesia - Balambano_FR1_MetaG | ecosystem: Environmental > Aquatic > Freshwater > Lake > Sediment | place... | reverse complement strand
CAGCGCGTATTGTTCCTGTCTACCTCAGTTGGAGCCTTGGGCACAGGGTTAGGCGGTGGCGTGGAGTTAACCCTGCGTAACCTGGCATTGGCATTGCAGCAGCGCGGTTACCAAATTACAGTGGCAGCTCCTGTGGGCTCTCGGTTAGAAGCGGCAGAGGTTGTGGAAATTCCTGGCGATTTGCAACTAACTGCCCAGACTGAAGGCCGGGAAGCACCCGTGCTGATGCCTGCCAATTCTGTGCTAGCTAACCTGTGGGACTATGCCCGTCAGGTTCAGGCAGACTACGGGATATTGGTCAATTTTGCCTACGATTGGTTGCCTTTTTACTTGACGCCGTTTTTTCAGACGCCGATCGCCCATCTGGTCAGCATGGGTTCCCTGAGTGATGCGATGGATCGCGCGATCGCCCAAGTGGTAGAGCGCTTTCCCAAAACAGTAGCCGTACATAGTCGTGCCCAAGCCAACACGTTTGTTTTTGGCGATCGCCTGCGCTGTGTCGGTAATGGGTTTGATCTATCGCAATACCAGTTTTGTGCCCAGCCGGGTGAAGCTCTGGGATGGGTAGGACGACTTGCTCCAGAAAAGGGCTTGGAAGATGCGGTGCAGGCGGCTCTACAGACGCAAGTTCCTTTGAAAATTTGGGGCGTTGTGCAGGATGAGGCGTACTGGCAGGCAATTTGCGATCGCTACCCCACGGCACCCATTACCTATGAAGGATTTTTACCCACAACCGCCCTGCAACAAGCACTGGGAAACTGTCGTGCCTTGCTGATGACGCCGCGTTGGATCGAAGCGTTTGGTAATGTGGCGATCGAAGCCTTGGCCTGTGGTGTGCCTGTGATTGCCTACCGCCGGGGTGGTCCAGCAGAAATTGTACACCAGGGTAAAACAGGCTGGCTGGTGGAACCTGACGATGTAGCTGGACTAGTTGCGGCGATCGCCCAGCTTGACCAGATTGATCGGCAGACGTGCCGTCAACATGCCGAAGACCACTATTCACTAACCGCTATGGGCGATCGGGTAGAGCAGTGGTTCGCTGATATTTTGGCAGCCCAGCCACTCAGCTAATTAGGTAATTGCCAGCAGGGCATCTAACAAGTCTACCTAACCCGCCAAACGCCTACACGGCTGGTGTCACGACCTCGTTGGGAGTGCCTTGTAAGCGTGCTAGTTCAGATTTGGTTTGTGCTTGTAGCCATTCCTCCATCAGATCGTTCAGTAGGCGCTGGCGCATAGCATCATCCAACTGGGCAGGAAAATAGTTTTCGAGGCGAACAACTACAAACCATTCGCCAATGCGGGTGGGGGGCAGCAGTTGCCCAGGCTGGCTAGAAAGTAGCAGTTTGGCTAAGGCAGGACTGGGAACCCGCAGTTCTACTGGGCCAATGAGTCCACCTGTTTGGGCTTCGGAGCCTTGAGAGTGCTGACGTGCCAAATCGGCAAAGGAGACTTCATGTTCTTGGATGCGGAAGTACAGTTCCTGGGCAATGCCAAGGTCGCGGACGCGAATTAGGGAATAGATGACGCGATCGAACAGCGACTTGCGTTGCAGAAATGTGGTTTCTAGTTTATGCTCCCAAGTCTCTTGCTTAAAGCGCTCTAGCTTCAATGCACGACTAATTTTGGCATCGAGTTGTTCGCGGGATAACCCCTGGTTTGCTAGCCAAGCTTGCAGATCGGCATCAGTTTTAAGTTGGTGTTGCTGATAGAACTGCTGGTACGCCTTAAACATGGCATCATCCTCAAGCCTAACTGGTGCGATCGCTTGGTCAATGATTACTTCCCGCAATAGTTGAGGAAGCATGCCGTACTGCTGCAGCAGGGGAAGTAATTCCTGAGGGGTAATGGCGCGATCGCCCACGTGCAGCACTGCTGTCATAACGCTAAATTACAGTGAACAAATAAACGGTAGCCTTCGCCTAGAATAGCCTGTTGGTGCAGCAGCAAGCTAGACAAAGGATGCAACCTCAGTGCAAGGTGAACGATCGGATCTGCATTAATCAGTTAGTCATCCAGCATCCCCTTCACAAGGGAGCCTGAGAAGGATCGACTCGGTGTAAGATTTGTCACCTCCTCAAAATGAAATTGGCATCAGAGTATGACACCTTGTTGCCAGTTCAAGTTTTGGCTAAACAACAGCTTATTTGGTGCGCTCGATTAAATGAGCACCAACGCGCAGGGCATTGGCCATAATGGTCAACGCTGGACTGACACTAGCATTGGAGGGGAAAAAGCTGCTGTCTACCACATAGAGATTATCCACATCGTGGGCACGACAGAAAGGATTGAGCACAGATTGCGACGGGTCGGTGCCAAAACGACAGGTACCGCACTGATTAGCCATTACTTGCAAAGGGGCTTCCCCGCGGGGATGAGCAGCACCCCGCTGGAAGACAGGTGGGTCGATCGTCTTTTCTAGCGATTTCAAGCTTTCGATCCAGCGGTAAACTAAGCGATCGTGGGCTTCGGCATTATTTGGAGTGTATTCCACATACAACTTGTTATCTTGCACCCGAACCCGATTGCTGGGGTGGGGCAAGTCCTCCGTTTGCACCCACCAGCCGATCGATCGCGTCGCTAGCTGTTTGATCCCAAACCCAGGCATCATCTGGGCAAACAGTGATAGGATTGGCGGCGCTTCAGCGAAGATAATGTCCTGCAAGAGGCCGCCTGTATTCTGGATGTGCCCCATAGGATAGGGGAAATCTTTGTCGCCCCAGTAAAAATCATGCACGTAGAGGGTGCGCTGAAAGGTGCCGGTGTTGGGAGAACTGGCCAGTTGCACAACTGTACTGATCAGATGTTTCATCAGGTTGCGACCGACCTGATCGGATGTATTGGCCAAGCCGTTGGGGTGCTTTTCATTGGCCGATCGCAGCAGCAGTGCCGCCGAATTGACTGCTCCGCATGACAAAACAATAATGTCTCCCAGAAATAAGTAGGATTGGCCAGCAATGCAAGCTTCAACAGCCTTAACGTCACGTCCAGAGGGGTTCGTGTGCAGACAAATCACAAAAGCTCCCGTTTTGACTGTGACATTAGGCAAGTTTAGGACTGGCGTAATGCCAAATACCTCGGCATCCCCCGTAGGATCGTCTTGGTCTTTCTGGAGGCTACGAGTCAGAGGTAAAAAGGCTGGATGCAACTCCTGCTTAGCAAGAGCATCAGCAACGGGTTGGATTTCGGGCGTATGGGGAATAGCTGGAAAAGGATAGTCACCACTGTGGGGTGGTTCGGTGGGGTCACCCGCCGTGCTGCCGTGTACCTGGTAAAGCTGCTCCGCCTCGGTGTAGTACGGCTCAAAGTCAGCATACTTGACGCACCACTCTGGCGAAACTCCTTCCTGGTGCTTTACTAGTTCAAAGTCCTTTTCCCGCATACGCAGTAAGCCTGCACCGTAGATTTTGGTGTTGCCGCCGATCGCATAGTTTGTCTGCGGGCAGAAAGGTTCGCCACCAATGTCATACCACTGTTCTGGGGCGTGGTAGCGTTCCTTTTTGAAAATATCGACATTGCTGCGGTTTTGCTCTTCTAAGGGCATAAAGTCGCCGCGTTCCAGCACCAGGATTTTCTTACCTGTGGGCGCAAGCTTAGCTAGCAACGTGCCACCACCAGCGCCTGTCCCGACAATAATGAAATCGTAGTGTTGGTCGTCGATAATCATAGGAAATACCTCTCGTAACAGTTAACACGCACCACCAGCAACACCAAAGTGAACCTGAATCTAGAGGCTAAGTGCAGCCTTCAGCCTGTCTAGAGCATCTGCTTCAGAGGCAGAAATTCTCTGCCCCATGCCCAGCAGCCCACTGCCTGCCGCCTTGGCTACCGCCTCGCAACAGGAATAGATAAATTCCTTATACTCTCTGATTTCATCAGGGGTAGCTCGCTCTTGCAGAATAGCTAGTGCGGCCTTAATTTGCTCGATCGCCACATCAACCGCGTTACTGGCCGTAACCGTGATTTCATGAATCGTCTTCGTGGCAGCCTTGCGCTTGGCATGGTGGCCAAACAGCGCCTGAATCACCCGGTTGTTGGGATACTTAGCAGGCGCTCCCGCCAATTCCTTACCCAGGGCAGCCGTTTCCAGCATGGTAGATACCGCTCCAATTTCTGCCAAGGAAATTGCTGTACCGCTGGTCATGATCGCAGTAGCTAGAGTTGAGAGTTCTTCTTCCTTGTAACCTGCGGTGTAGCCAATTTCGTGGTGCTCTAAGGCATGACGCATGAAGATTGTGTCACGCAGCCAGTCCCCTGTTTCCCGTAGGTTGCGGGCTGGGGTTGGCAGCAATTCTAGATAGGTGAGTTGGCGGATCATTTGCCCCAGAGGGCCAGAAATTTCGTAGCGATCGAACAGATTAGCCACGCCAGTACCGTACCCTAGCTTCATTAACGTTCCTCGCAAGCTTACCTTGCCTGGTTCCGGCTGCTGAGCTTGGGCCACGGCTCGCAACGCACTGGCTACAGCAGCACCTTGCTGGTAAGCCACTTGTGCCGTCGCTGGTAAGGGCTTTGCTTCTGCATCAGGCTGCACAACAGATGCACAGTCACCCGCAGCAAACACCTCAGGGTAGTCCAACAGTTGTAGTGTTGGAGTCACCAGCAGTTGTCCCCGCTTGGTGCGACGTTCCGCAGGAATGGGCAAATCTTTAATCAGTGGATGAATCTGGGTACCACAAGTCCAGACGATCGTACCTGCCTTCAGTTCACCCGGCTGGTCATCGCGGGTATAGGTCACTTTCCCTGGTGGAATCGAGGCTACCGACGCACCTAATAACAGCTCAATCGGGACTTTGCGCTCTTCCATCGACTTCCTAGCATTGTCCCGCAGGAGAGCGTTGACATCCCCTTGCAAAATGTCACCCCGATTCAGCAGTACGATTCGTAGATCATTAATGTCACCACCCATAGCAGCGTACCACTGTGGGAACACGTCCCCCAGGGTAAGCGCCAGTTCTACTCCAGCCGGGCCACCACCGACGATCGCCACGGTTAGCAATTCCTTACGTTGAGCTGAATCCGTTGTTTTCAGCGCTTCCTTCATTCGCTCAGTCAAGTGAGCCTTAAGCGAATCAGCATCGGCTTTGCATTGAAATGTCAGGGTATTTTCCTCAGCTCCTTCAACAAAAAAAGCTGGTACACAACCCAGCGCCAATACCAACTTTTCGTAGGGTTGCTCAGTACCGCTGGCCAACTTCACCTTGCGGTTCTCCAGGTCAATAGCTTCAACAGTGTCCTGGCGGTACTCAATCTGCGTTCCATTCAGCAGCTCATTGTAGGAGGGAATGACTTGGTCATGCTCCATTTCGCCAGTCAAATATTCGTACAACAGCGGCTTAAAGCAGAATTCAGCATTGCGCTCAACTAGGATAATGGGCGCGGGGTAGTGCTGACGTGTCATGTGGAGAGCTGTAAACAGACCAACAAACCCTCCACCCAAAATTACCGTCGGATTTTCTGAGCTACTCATAGGTTATGTTTAGGTGCAATAAATTAAATCAGCCTTTGGCAAGTTATGGAGCTAAGACAAACTATGGAACTAAAGCAAGTAATGGAATCATTTGCACAATTCCATTACTGCCAGACATAAAGCAAGAGAAACAAAATAATCCAAATCACATCCACAAAGTGCCAGAACAATGAAGTGGCCTTGATGCCAAATTCACCGTTGTCGTAGTTGTGAGGAATGAACGATCGCAGCAACATGATCGTCATTAGTAAAATACCCGTCATCACATGCAGTCCATGGAAGCCGGTGAGCAGGTAAAACGTACCACCAAACACACCAGAGGTAAAACCAAATGGGAGTTCAGACCACTCTTTTGCTTGACCCAGCAGGAAATAAATTCCCATTGCCATAGTGGTGATCAAGAAAAGGCGAAAGCCCCACAGCTTTTTGTCATGCAGAAAACGCTCAGCCACGTAAATGACGAAGCTGCTAGACACCAACACGATCGTATTAATCAGAGGTTCTCTAGTTTCTAACCCAGATACTCCCTCTGGCAACCAGTTGGTTGAGGTGAGTTTGTAAATGATGTAGCCACCAAAGAAACCCAAGAAGATAACACTTTCGGAAAGCAAAAACACGATAAACCCAAACATGCTGTTGCCTTCGGCGTCATGCTCGTGAGCTACTGCATGATGACTTGCTTCTTGAACAGGGGAGGTATTTAACTGGGTATCCATAGGTTCTATCCTTCTGCTGCTTCCAACTCAAGGGCTTTGCCATTAGCAATCAAAGGTTCATTTCTGCCGTAGCCATAGGGCTCTGCAATCACAACAGGAATTTCTTCAAAGTTTTCTACTGGAGGTGGCGACGATACCAACCATTCCAGACCGATCGCACGCCAGGGATTATCTGGTGCCTTCTTACCTTGCAACCATGACCCTACCAGGTTGACAATGAAAGGTAAGGTGGACATACCCAGCAAAAAGGCTCCCAAGCTAGCAGCCACGTTCCAAAAGATAAATTCTGGGTCATAGGAGGCAACACGGCGAGGCATTCCCATCAGCCCCAAGGGATGCATTGGGAAAAAGTTCAAATTTGCACCAATAAATGCCAGCCAAAAATGCACCTGCCCCAAACCCTCGTTGTACATGCGTCCGGTCATTTTGGGGAACCAATGGTAAATAGCTGCAAACATGCCCATGGTGGCTGCGCCAAACACCACATAGTGGAAATGCCCGACCACGAAATAGGTGTTGTTGACATGAATGTCTACTGGCACTGCCGCTAGCATGATGCCCGTAACGCCAGAAAACACAAACATAACCAGTGCGCCTAAAGCAAACACCATCGGAGTTGTCAGGCGCAACTTGCCACGCCACAGCGTTGCTACCCAGGCAAACACTTTGATCCCTGTGGGAACCGCGATCGCCATCGTTGTGAACATGAAGATCATCCGCATCCAACCGGGAGTGCCACTAGCGAACATGTGGTGCACCCACACCATGCCACTTAGCACGGTAATGATAATAGACGACACGGCCACCACCTTGTAGCCAAATAACGGCTTGCGGGCAAACACCGGGAAAATTTCGGAAAAGACACCAAAGATGGGTAGGATGATGACGTAAACCGCTGGGTGAGAGTAGAACCAGAAAAAATGCTGGAACAAAACGGGTTGCCCACCTTTTGCGGGGTCAAAGAAGCTGGTTCCAAACGTCAGATCCATCAGTAGCATCACAGCGCCAGCCGTCAGTGCCGGAAGTCCATAAAGCTGAATAATCTGCGCACTCAGAACTGTCCAAACGTAGGCAGGCATACGGAACCATGTCATACCAGGGGCTCGCATTTTGACGATCGTCGTCACGAAGTTAACCGCCCCCATAATTGAGGACACCCCAGAAATAGCCACTGCCAGCAACCATAAAAACTGGCCATTTAGCAGCTTGCCCGTTGGGTTTTGCAAGCTAACGGGAGGATACGCCCACCAACCCGACTGAGATGGGCCACCAGGAACCAAAAAACTGGCCATCAGCAAAATGCCCACGACTGGCACCATCCAAAAGGCCACTGCATTCAACCGGGGAAAGGCCATATCTCGCGCCCCAATCATCAACGGCACCAGATAGTTTGCCAGCCCCACCAGGGATGGAAACATCCACAGAAACAACATGACCGTGCCGTGCATGGTGAACATGGCATTGTATACCGTGCGATCGACCAAGTCAGCCTCTGGCGTGATCAACTCGCCGCGAATAATCATGGCGAAGAAACCGCCCACCATGAAAAACACGAACGATGTCACCAGGTACTGGATGCCAATCACCTTGTGGTCAGTGCTAAAGCTGAAGTAGGTGCGCCAATTTTGGGGGGCATGGGGAGGCGTTGCCCCCGGAGCCATCTCGACAGGAATGTTAGTCATGAGATCTGAGGATTAAAAGGTCACGATTGAGTAGAGTAATTAACTACAGGTGGGGGAGCAGGGGGAACACTCTTCCAGCCTGTAAACACCGACTTCACCTTGCCGCGGTTCTTGGCAAACTCTGTCACAGCACGGTTGTAGGCTTCTGTAGGAGGTTGCTTGGCCGTCGTCGCCAACCACTGCTGATAGTCTTCTGGCGACTGCACCACTACGTCGGCCTGCATTGCCGCAAAGTAAGTCCCGCTGTATTGGGAATCCCGCAAGCGATAGGTACCTACTCGAATTGGCGTGAATTCAAAATCAATCGCTTCGCCAGGAATGATGTCTTGCTTGAGGCGGAAGGCTGGGATGTAGAAACCGTGCAGCACATCCTCGGATTCCAACGTCAGGTGAACTCGACGATCGACCGGCAAATGCAACTCTGTGCTGCTGACATTCTGGCCAGGATAGTGAAATTCCCAAGCCCACTGGCGCGAATGTACTTCGATCGCCTCCAACGGCTCGGTTTCAGCATCCAATGGTGCCGCATAGGCGGTTGCCATCTGCATTGGGTTATGCAAATGCACTAACTCCATGGGACCCTTCACATTCATGCGATCGTAAATTTGGTAGCTGTAGACCGCAATCCAAATCACCAGTGCCAAAGGAATAGCTGTCCAGACAACCTCTAGGGTAGTGTTGCCCTCGATTGGCGGGCCATCGCTCATGTCATACTTACCCGCACGGCTAAACACCACGCTGTACAAAATGGCTATCGTCACACCCAAAAAAATAAACGTTCCTAGAATCACCAGAAAACTGAACAGGTCATCCACAAGCTGAGCTTCGGAGGCCGCTTGGGGTGGAAACCAACCGTAGGACTGTTGTCCCATCCACAGGCTGATAGCTGCCAAAATGACTGCCGTTACCACCAATGTCAAAATCGTGCGCACATTCATAGATCAATTCACAAGTAGAGAGCAGGTGATCCGGTCATCATTTCAAAGCAGCATTTAAGTCGGCACCAGCTCGCAGCAGGCGATCGGCAGTGTTATGAACCCCAAACTCTGCGGCCAGTTGTGCACCCAGCGTGCCATGCACAAACATCAAGAAAAAGATAAACAGCCCAGCTCCTAAGTAGCTCCACTGCACCTGACGAAGCATATCCTTTCGCCAGCGAAACCGCTGGAAGCCTCGCCAAACCGTCATGCCAATAATCATGGCCAACAGCACAACACCACCGACACCGTGCCACAACATTGTTTCTAAAGCTTGCAAACCCCAGGCACTCTTCAAGTCTGCTGAGGGTTGAGCCAGCAGCATTTCAAAGAAGCCACTGGCCACCGTGAAAAAAGTAATGAGGCTAGATGCCAGGATGTTATACCAGCCCACATCGTAGAAATTAGTAGCTGTGGCAGGAATAGCCAAAAGCTTAAAAACTGGCTTTTCCAGCGGATATAGCGTACCTACAATGTCAAAGGCAACACCAACAATGAATAAGCCCAGTGTCAGGTGAACCAGATTAGGATGAATTGGAATCATGTAGGGCAGGCCATTAGAGCCAATTTGTCCGCCAAGCTGTTCAACAAGATCAGGATTCATTACAGTATTCCTCCTCGGGTTGCTTCGACGACAGGAACTGTATGCAAACCGTAGACCCAAACCAGCTTGTCGCCCAGATAAACCTGGAAAAAGACAATGCCCACCAGAAGAAACCCAACCATGATGTAGGGTAAAGGAACCTTTTTGGGATCGCGCGATCGCAGAATATAGCGCCACCCGGTAATAGCGGCAATAATACCTGCTAGCGACCATCCCAGCAGTGTATGCAAACTGAGAGTTGATTCGGCGGCTGCATAGGGCTCTGCTAAACCCGCCTCAAACTGCCCAAAAATTACAGCAATAAAAATCGAAACTGTAGCGAAAAACATATTCCACCAGCTCACTTCGTAGAGGCGAGTATTGCGAGTGAAATAGCCGATTACGTCACAGGCAAAGGCAAACAACACCATTGCAATGACAAAATGCACCACGATCGGGTGCATCGTATCGGGGTACGGCAAATTGTGATCATTCAGCGGGGGAAGATACTGAAACACAGTGGTCTCCTGAAGCAGTCAACTCAGCAACGTTTAGGCTAAATCTATCAACCTAGTCAGCATTTGCAATGTATTGACGGCTTCAGACGCAACTTTTTAGGGATCTCTTAGACATTTGGTAGATTTCCTTAAATTTTTCAGTTGACGGCATTATCTGGCTAATCAGGTTCACCAAGTCGCTATCGAGAAGAGTCACTGCTTGGCTTTTGGGCTCCCGCAGTCAGAAAGTTGCCAGCATCGGGTGAAGATTTCGACAACCCCGCCAGTCATGGCATAACGGCTCAAATTTGAAGTGATAGCTTAGTGACAATATTCGTCGTATGTATATCTGCCCATGTATGCCAAGTTGCCGGTTCTAACTCTTGCAGCACTTGCCCTCTGCTTGTCGCCCACTCCCCACATGCCTGCTCTGGTTAAGGCGGCTCCCCTGCCTGCCCATGCTCAAACCACCGACACCAAAAAAACTGAGGCCGATCGCCTCTTGCAGCAGGGTATTCAGCAAACTCAAACGAGTCAAATAGAAACGGCATTGCAGTCATTGCAGCAGGCGCTTCAGCAGTATCGTGACCTCAAAGACCAGTCAGGGGAAGCCGACACGCTGATGAACTTGGGGAATGCACACGAGGCGCTTTCCCAGTACGGGCAGGCTATTCAACTGCATGAGCAGGCACGCGCGCTGTATCAAGCACTGGGCGATCGCGAGGGCATGACCAACACGCTAACCGCACTAGGCAAAGTCCATGAATCCCTATCTCAGTACGAAAAAGCTATCAAATATTACGATCAGAGTTTAGCGATCGCTCGCAAAATCGGGAATCGCCAGAGCGAAGGACGGGCATTGGGAAATTTGGGAACCGCCTATCTGGCACTGGGCAACTACACTAAAGCCATCGAGTACCACGAGCAGAGCTTAGCCATCAAGCGGGCAACCCAAGATCGGCTTGGAGAAGGACGAGTGCTGGGCGATATGGGAACAGCCTACCTATCGTTGGGCAACTCTGACCGGGCGATCGGACTTTATATAGACAGCCTGCGAATTGCCTGGGAAGTGGACGATCGCCGCGGCGAAGCCACCTCCCTCAGAAATTTGGGCAAAGCCTACGAAGCCACTGGTAAATTTGACCGCGCCGTGGAATCTCACCGCAAGAGCTTGGCCATTGCCCAAGAAATTGGCGATCGCCGCGGCGAAGGAGAATCCCTGATTAATTTGGGCGTAGCTTACCGCGCCCGTGGCAAATATACCGAAGCCATTGAATATCACGAGCGCAGCTTGGAAATTACCCGCGCCATTGGCGATCGGCGGGGCGAAGGCTCTGCACTGGGCAACTTGGGCATGAACTATTACGCCCAGGGAAAATACACCACTGCGATCGACTACCACGAAAAACGTCTAGCCATTGCCCTGGAAATCAACGATCGACAAGGTGAAGGCAACGCCATGGGCAACTTGGGCAATGCCTATCGTGCTCAAGGGAATTACACCAAAGCGATCGAGTACCACAAAAAACGCCTAGCTATTACCCGCGAAACTAAAGAAATCCGTGGTGAAGGGCAATCCCTCGGCTTCTTGGGACTGGTTTATCGTTCCTTGGGCGACTATCCCAAGTCGATCGCCTATTACAAGCAAAGCCTAGCCATCGCCCGCAAAATTAACGATCGCCTGACCATTGCCAAATCTCTTGGCTACCTGGGCAATGCCTACCACGACTCTGGTAACTACGACGAAGCCATCAAACACCATCAGGCCAGCCTAGAAGCCGCCCGCGAAATTGACGATCGTCGTGGCGAAGGTAAATCCCTCGGCTACCTGGGCAATGCCTACTATGCCCAGGACAAATACGAAGACGCTATCAAAAGCTACCAAGCCAGTTTGGAAATTGCTCGTGAAGTCAACGATCGCCGCGGCGAAGGCAAAACCCTCGGGTCTTTGGGCACGGCTTACCAGAAATTGGGAGACTACAGTAAAGCGATCGCCCATCAAGAAGCGTGGCTGGCGATCGCCCGCAAAATCAAAGACCGCCGCGGCGAAGGCACCGCCTTAAATAACTTAGGCATAGCCTTATTCAAATCGGGCAACCTGGTCGCCGCAGAAAAAGCCTTACTCGACGGCATTGAGGTCTGGGAATCGATCCGGCAAACGGGTGTCAAAGACGACGCCGACAAAGTCTCCATCTTTGAAACCCAAACTATGACCTATCGCACCTTGCAAGAAGTGCTGGTTGCTCAATCCAAAGTCCTACCAGCCTTGGAAATTGCTGAGCGAGGCAGAGCACGAGCCTTCGTTGAGCTACTGGCTCAGCGCTCAGTTACCCCCGAAAACACCTCCCAATCAGCCAACCCTACCATTACTCCCCCTACCCTGGCTCAAATTCAGCAGATTGCCCGCCAGCAAACCGCTACTCTGGTGCAGTACTCCCTGCTTGGCACCGAGACCCTTTACATTTGGGTAATTCAACCCACTGGAGAAATTACCTTTCGGCAAGTAGCGCTGACAGATACAGACGCCAAGCCCCCTGCCACGCCAGAAACCCCCACCCAAATAGCCACCCGTAGCATCCCGCCAATTGCCACCTTGCGGCGCACACTTCGTGGTGCCAACGCCCCATCTCCCCAGCGATCGGGCGGTTCCTTTACCTTGACCTCCAACCCTGGTTTGGTGCAAGCCCAACTCAAACAATTGCACCAACTGCTCATCGCCCCGATCGCAGACCTCCTGCCCCAAGACCCTAATCAAAAAGTTATCTTTATCCCCCAAGGTGAACTATTTCTCGTGCCCTTTGCTGCCCTCCAAGCTGCCAATGGCCGCTACCTGATCGAACAGCACACCATTGCCCTAGCCCCCTCTATTCAAGTTTTGGAACTGACCCACAAACAAAAACTAGAGCAACTGGCCAATGCAAAAGCCACCAGAACACAATTGATTGTGGGTAACCCAGTCATGCCCAAGATTGTGTTTGAACCAGGAGAAGACCCCGAACCCCTCGACCCGCTTCCTGGAGCCGAAGCCGAAGCCAAGGCCCTAGCCAAACTGTTCAATACCTCGGCATTGATTGGCGCTGAAGCCACCAAAGCAGCCGTAAAAGCGCAAATGTCCAAAGCCTCACTGATTCACCTGGCAACCCATGGCTTGTTGGATGATGAGAACCCCTTGAACAGTTCTCTAGCTTTGACCCCAAGTGGCAGCGACACAGGCTTTTTGACGGCGGCAGAGTTGATTGACATGAATTTGCAAGCCCAGTTGGTGGTGCTTAGTGCCTGCGATACGGGTCGCGGCAAGATTACTGGGGATGGGGTAATTGGCTTGTCGCGATCGCTGATTTCAGCGGGAGTACCCAGTGTGGTGGTGTCCTTGTGGAAGGTCGATGACAGTTCTACAGCCTTCTTGATGACACAGTTCTACAAAAATTTAGAGCAGAGTGGAGATAAAGCAAAAGCACTGCGTCAGGCCACCTTGGCAACTATGCAGCAGTACAAGAATCCCTTTGAGTGGGCAGCGTTTACCCTAATTGGAGAGTCATAGCATCCCAGCCATCAACGAAGCAAATCCCACCAATGCTAATTACTTCACTCCCTTAAGGCGGAACAGCAGTACTTGATTGACCTGGTTAGGATTGAAATTGTCATCGCTCATGAGCAAAAGACTGGTACTGCCATCGGGTAGTCGTGGGCCGAGGGTTAACGCTTCTAGATTGTCGAGTCGAATCCCCAATGCCGTGAGATCTAGCAACAGGCGTTTGCGGACTGGCTGAATTCCAGTGGTGTTCCCCTTAAACGACTCGATCGTCGAGGTATCGCTTGCACCACCAGTCGCCAGTTGGAACAGTCGCACAATATTGCCTTGTTTACCAAACGATCGCTCCAGACTGAGGAAGTGGCCACCTTGATCGATCGCCAAAATTTCGGTTAAGCCATGAAAGGGTGCCCCGCTGGGAGCGGGTTCTAATGGGTATAGGTGTTCAGAAATGTAGAGTGAGCGATCGGCTTCGACCATATAGTGCAGCATTCGGCTGCGTGACCCTTGAGTGCGGTCAATCTCCAAATCTGTATCTTGCACTAACGCTAATTCCGTTGCAGTAAACAAACGGAAAGGTTCCGACGCAGAACCGGGGCTGATCGTAAGACTTTCAAACCCCAAATTGTCGGCGACACCCTGGGTAATGCCGTCCTGAGTACGCGGTAAGTATCGATCGGGCACAGGTAAACAGCGGCGTTGTGCTCCCGTTTGACGATCAACCTCGCAAATGAATGGATCAATACCTTTGGTAGCAACACCTTCGCTAGTAATAAACAGCGTATCCAGCGGGGACAGTGCAATACCTTCCAGGTCAACACTGCCCTTTGCGTAGGGTTGTCCGGTGGCATCTTTCAACGATGTGACCCCTGTGATGTCCACAGTTTTGATCTGGGGTTTGGCCGGGTTACTAACATCCAAAGGGATGGCCATTGTATAGAATCGGGCAGGGGCAAAGTCGCTGCGATCGTCCGACACAACGTAGTACTGGTCACGCTGGCGATCGTAGGTCATGCCAGACAAACCACCCACCTTAGTCGATTGATAGTCTTGCTTAGGAATCTGATACTCATCCAAAAAATCGATCGACACGGGCAGAAATAAGCGATCTTCAGCGCGTACCTGCGGCAGACTACAGCCACTCAACCAAGGCAGTAGCAGTACCAGCAAGAGTAGCCATAGCTGCCATTGACGATCGCGTTGCATAGATTCTGTCCTTCCTAACCCATCCCGATTATTCCCTATTTTGTTCAGTTTGGCAGTGGCGTTCCGGTCTTTACCAGTACCAGATCCACCCAACTGCCTAGGGCGCGTCATCAATTAATAGTCAAATGTCTGAGGCATAGACCTTACCGCGCCCGCCTCAAAAACTAGGCTAGGGGCTGTAAGCTTTCCATCGTTGGGATTCTAGCTGGAATTGATGACAGCCCCTAGAGCAAACCCCTGACCTAATCCAACCAACCACCACTGAACACGAGCGAAGCAATCATTGACCTCCCACAAATCCGCTCATGCGGGGGGTCTGGGGGAGTTAGGCCCCCAGAAAAGCGGGGGCG
>Ga0224722_1001139_pt1 | contig 15020 bp, 15 predicted proteins | sample Balambano_FR1_Me_FD_161646 | JGI IMG/M metagenome (GOLD analysis project Ga0224722, IMG submission 161646) | Freshwater sediment microbial communities from Lake Towuti, South Sulawesi, Indonesia - Balambano_FR1_MetaG | ecosystem: Environmental > Aquatic > Freshwater > Lake > Sediment | place... | reverse complement strand
AACTAATTGGATGAGCTTTACCACAGAAGTGATTGCAAGTAACCCTTTAACTCGATTGCAGTTCAACTCTGAAGGCGAACGCAATACCTATGGTGCATACATTGATAGCGTGAGTCTAGTTGAAGCACCCTCAGAAGCAGTGCCTGAACCTACTACAATGGCTGGGCTAGCTCTAGCTGGGCTTGGTTTGGGTGCTGCTAGAAAAGCAAAAGCACGCCGTCAAGTGCAGTAGTAGTTTACTTCCAAGATAGTGCTTAGAAGAAAAGGGTAGCTCTCAAAGCTACCCTTTTCTATTTGGAGTTGATGTTAGGTTAATTAACGTCGGGATCTCTGTGTGAATATTCAGAACGCTATGGTCGTCTTCAGAACTATTTCAGCAAATTAGACTTTTTTCAAGTTAGTTTTTTGTAGATGGTGAACAAACTCATGATTGAAATGGTTGAAGCTGAAGGGCAAGCAATTCTTTAATGCCGCATTCCGCTAGGTCTAAAATTTGATTCAATTGTTGACGACTGAAGCTTCCTGATTCAGCCGTACCTTGCATTTCGATTAGTTCTAACTTGTTATTCATGACAACGTTGAAGTCAGTATCAGCAATAACGTCTTCGGCGTAGTTGAGGTCTAGAAGGGCTTCGCCATGAACCAGACCAACGGAGATAGCAGCGACTTGGCGAATAAGGGGCGATCGCTCTAACTCTCCCCGTTGCACTAGGCCATCTAATGCATCCTTGAGCGCAACAAACCCCCCTGTAATGGAGGCGGTACGGGTGCCTGCATCAGCCTGGAGTACATCGGCGTCAATGATGATGGTGCGCTCACCGAGGGCTTCCATATCTAAGACCGATCGCAAGCTACGCCCTATTAACCGCTGAATTTCCTGAGTTCGTCCTGAAAGTTTGAGAAATTCGCGTTCTTGGCGCTCTTGGGTAGCTGTGGGTAGCATGCGATATTCCGCAGTTAGCCAACCTTGTCCTTTACCCTCCAAAAATCTGGGAACTTTAGGTTGAACGCTGACGGTGCAGAGCACTTGGGTGTCGCCACAAATTGACAAAACAGACCCAGCGGCGTAGCGGGTGAAGTTGCGCTTAAAGGTTACTGGACGGAGTTGGTCAGGTTGACGACCATCGGGGCGCTGCCAAGCCATTGGAATTCCTCATTATGTCCACTCAGGAGAATACCGCAGGGATTTTGATTCAGCAGCGTAACCCAAGAGGAAGTTAAGCATTGCCCTAAGGGTTGATAGATTAGTCAATTCCTTGCAGTGCTTCCGCAATTTCTTGCTGAACTTGGTTAGCCGAGGCATTGCCATCAATACGCAGAAGGCGATCGCGAAATTCGTAGTAGTCTACCAACGGCAGGGAGCCTTCACGAAACAGCTCAATCCGGCGGTTGATGATCTCTAGTGTGTCATCCATACGGCCTCGGTTGAGCGATCGCTCGGTCAGCATAGCATCAGACACTTCTAGCCAGAGAGCCTTGTCCAACTGTTGCCCTAGTTCATCGAGCAAAAAATCCAGTTCTTCGGCCTGAAACGCAGTGCGTGGATAGCCGTCCAGCAACCAACCCACCTGGGTATCGGGCTGCATCAGGCGATCGCGAATAAATTGAATCATAATCTTGTCTGGCACCAGTTCTCCCTGTGCCACATAAGTTTGTACCTGCTGACCCAACTCAGAACCACTAGCGATCGCCGCTCGCAAGAGCTCACCTGTAGAAATCCAGGGAATACTGAAAGTCGTAGACAGGCGCTTTGCCTGAGTGCCTTTACCGGCTCCTGGCCCGCCCAAGATTACCAATCTCACAGTGCTTGCTCCACGTTGGTCTATGGCTATTTTGCCATCGATTGCCCAGCCTCAAAGAATATTGCATCCATTAGTGTCGTTGGCTCAAGAGGAGAGAGACACAGTTATTCGAATAGAGGTACTTGATGCCTCACGGATTAGGTGACCGTGGACATTATCTATCTGTTTATTCCCAACAAACTTGCTCCTCGCACCAGTACCTAAGGGTATACTTGTACTATTTCCAGACTATTGACGGATACACATATCTAGTGTTTTATGGGAGGCAAATTCGGCGCGCTACACTATTGCTCTTAACTATTCTCAACCTACCCGCCGTTAACCCGCTACGTTGCCCCGTCCCCTGTCCCTCACCTCAGGTTGTTCCCATGGTCTCTCAAATTGAAGCACCTGCTCTTGATCCCCAACAGAGGCTTGCCTCGACTCATAGGGTAGATGGGTTGGTACAAGTCTTTACGAGCTCCCATCGCAATTTCTTTACGAATGTAATTGCCCAAGCCCTTCGTATTGCGGGTCAGGGTAAGCCTGTGCTGGTTGTGCAATTTCTCAAAGGTGGTATTGGGCAAGGGTACGATCGCCCAATGAAACTGGGGCAGCACTTGGACTGGGTACGCTGTAACTTACTACGGTGCATCAGCAATGCCGAATTAAACGACCTAGAGCGGCGATCGCTCCAAGACCTGTGGCATGCTACCCAGCAAGTGATGATCCGGGGTGACTATGACTTGGTTGTGCTAGATGAGCTTAGCCTCGCAGTCAATTACGGCATTATCCCCGAAGCGGAGGTTTTGCGCGTACTAAATCAGCGCCCACATCAGGTAGATGTCATTTTGACAGGCCCTGATATGCCTCAATCTTTATTGGATATGGCCGATCAAATTACTGAGCTTCGCCGTAGCCATCAGCCGTAATGACAGACTTTCTCTAGTGATGGAGCCATCATGATTAAAAACGATACCTGGATTGCTGAAGCTGCTGCGGCAGGTATGATCAACCCTTTTCAACCCACCCTGGTGCGCCAAGTAGCCGGAGTGCCTGTCATTTCCTACGGACTCAGCAGCTATGGTTATGATCTGCGGCTTTCTCCCTCAGACTTTCGCATCTTTCGCCATATCCCCGGTACAGTAGTCGATCCTAAGAACTTCAACCCAGCCAATCTAGAACTGGCAGAGCTACACACTGATGTCAACGGTAGCTATTTCATCCTGCCAGCTCACTCCTACGGCTTGGGGGTGGCACTGGAACGGTTAGAAATCCCAGAAAATGTGACAGTCATTTGTGTAGGCAAAAGTACTTATGCTCGCACCGGCTTGATTGCTAACATTACACCTGCCGAGGCTGGCTGGCGTGGCCACCTGACCCTGGAATTTTCTAATTCCTCCAGTGCTGATTGCCGCATTTATGCTAATGAGGGAGTGGTGCAGTTGTTGTTTCTGGAGGGAGCCCCCTGCGCTGTAAGTTACGAAACGCGGCGAGGGAAGTATCAAGACCAACAGGAGCAGGTGACCTTAGCTAAGGTGTGATGCTGGCATTAGGCTTCTGTAGTCAGCCACGTTCGCAGCACTTCGGCAACTGTCCAAGCTTGGGCAATGCAACCCCTTGCGGCAAACGGCGGGTCGCCATCAAAAATTTCTCCTAGGGAGCCAACGCCATATCCACTCAGATGATCAATCATGGGTTCCAGAAATTCTCTGGCTCTGGCAGGGTTGCGGTAGATTCGCAGATGTGCCTGGGTATAGGCTCCTAGCAGCCAGCCCCAGACGGTGCCTTGGTGATAAGCAGAGTCGCGCTGGTAGGGATCGCCCTGGTATTGGGCACGGTAGTGAGGATCGTCAGGAGACAGCGATCGCAGCCCATAGGAGGAGAGCAAGGCTTGTCCACAAACATCGACAATGCTGCGCTGCTGGGCTTGGGTGAAGGGGCTTTCGGGCAAGGATACTGTCAGGATTTGGTTGGGGCGCAGGGTGTCATCGTCGCCGTCTGGGCCATCCAGGAGATCGTAGCAGTAGCCCAAATCGGCAATCCAAAAGCGGCTGAACCGAGCTTTGGCTCGATCGGCGATCGCCTCATATTCCTGGTGCGGACGGCCAATCGTGCGGGCAAGTCTGGCCATGATGCGGAGGGCGTTGTACCAGAGGGCGTTGATTTCGATCGGTTTACCCATGCGGGGCGTTACCACCCAGTCGCCAATCTTGGCATCCATCCAGGTGAGTTGCAGACCCGGTTCCCCAGCGTAGAGCAGGCCATCGGCTGAGTCGAGATGGATGTTGTAGCGGGTGCCACGGCAGTGCCAATCAATACTGTCTGAGAGTACAGGAAACAGTTCTTCAATTAGGTCATCGTCATTGGTGGCAGCGTGGTAAGCCCGCAAAGCTTCAAAAAACCAGAGGGTAGCATCAACGGTGTTGTAGTCGGGTGTTTCTCCGACATCGGGAAAACGATTGGGAATCATGCCCTGATCCATGTAGTGGGCGTAGGTTCGCAGGATCGATCGCGCCACTTCTGGCCGCCCGGTAGCTAGGGTTAGCCCCGGCAGGCTAATCATGGTATCGCGCCCCCAATCACTAAACCAGGGATAGCCCGCAATGATCGTTTTGCCATGAGGATCCTGGGGTGAAGCCCGGTTAACAATGAATTGATCAGCAGCCAAAACGAGCCGCTGCAAAAACTCCGAGGCATTGCGGCTGTCTACAGGGCGACTAGTTTTCCATAGACCTAACAACTTTTGTTCGTAGGAGCGACGGGCTTTGAGGGCGGCCTCTCCATCGCGATCGACCCGATTTTCTGTCGTAGCGATAATCGTGCAAGACTCCCCTGGCTTCAGTGTGACCTGAAAGGTGGCTGCGTGCAGGTGATCGTCACGGCTATCCAGACCTCGATCGCGCTCGGCAATTAGCTCAAAGCCGTAGAACCAGTCGTGATTAGGCGCAACGCTGGCGCGATCGCTGAGAATTTGGATGGGTTTGGCTCCTTCAAAGGCAGTAATCTGAACGCCTTGTTCAATGGGGTCTACCATCATGCTCCACCCTTGTCCGCGAGTACGGCTGTGGTGGTCACGATAGTTCACCATGGCTTCTAGCGTTAGGGTGACCGGGTGGGTGGCTCGCTGCAACTGGTAATAGATGTAGGTAGTGTTGGCTCCAGCCTGCATCCAAATTCGTTTTTCTAGCAGAAGGTCGGCGCAGGCGTACCGCCAGGTAGGAACTGAGCCTTCCAAGCTAAACCGCTCAATATGGCGATAGCCGTGGGGGTTGACAGCACCATCAGTCCAGCGATTAGTGTGCAGTGGGTAAAGACGAGGTTCTGGGGCTTGCGTTGCACTACCACTGGGATATAGCAAGGTTTCATCCAGTTTGGTTACCAGCAGTGTCCGCTCCAACGGTGGACTGAGTGCTGCGACCAAAAGCCCGTGATAGCAGCGGGTTAGTGCCCCAGCGATCGTGCCCATCGCGTAGCCACCAATGCCATTAGTGACTAGCCACTCACGCTCTTCTGCTAAATCAAGCCTGCTACTAAGATCCCGCCCAAAAATAATCTGCGATAGCATGGTTGGTCTCGGTTCCAGCCTGCGGCAGCGGGCTGGGTTCTATGAGGATAATGAACATGGCCAAAAGGGCGATCGCTCTAGATAACTCTTAGTCTTGACTCAGTCGCCCCATCCAGCCATAGGGAATTTACCAGCCATTAAACTCTAGCAGGCTAGTTCGCTCCTGAGCATGAGCATTTGTTTCCCAAAGAGTTCTTTTAGAAGCTAGGCGATCGCCCGATTTGACCGGGCGGTAACCACAACCCTATCCAAAGGTGGCTCCGTTCCATCCCCACAGGTAGCCTTTAGCATCCGTAAACTCAATGTAGATACGGTTTTGTGGCACTGCGATCGCATCACCGATCGTTGTGCAAAAATCCTGACTCATCGCTTGGGTCTGAGTTGGGCTAAAGCTACCCACACTTTTCACCTCAACGTAGCAACTGGGGTCTGGGGTGCCACCAAAGGTCATTGGCACCTCAGCTTCAAAAGCTGTCATGACATAAGACTCTGGCTTGCCTGTGTGGCTGGCCAAGCTCTGAGAAAGGGTCTTAAGCAAGGATGTAACCTGTGTGGCCTCAGGAGCGTGTGCAGAGGTTTGAACTTTGATCAGTGGCATGGTTCTACCAAACTCGACCTTTACATTGTCTGCTGTGGCTGCTTTTACAGGGCAAACGATCCTGAAATTATCGTGAATGAATCCTGCGTAGATCTGAAGCAGAATCAATGGTTGATCACACTTTCACAGCCAATTGACGTCAAGGGCAAACGCTGACTCACGCTGTTTTGAAGAAGCGGATGATTTCTCGAACATGGTCAAGAAATTGGCCATCGGTGGTGAGTTGGGCGATCGCTTGCTGGGCTTCTCGTGACAGGCGATCGTGCTCTCGCTGATTAGTCTCGGCTTCTTCTGTCAGCGCTGCACCGATTTGAGCCAATTCTCGGCGTAGGTCTTTCAGCGCTTGCTGTTGAGTAGCCATCCAGGAAAAACCCCGATCGGGATCCATCTCTTGATTGAGGCGAGCAACGGTTTCCTCCAAACTTGTCAATCGCTGCCGCAGTTCAACAATATCTTCGCGGGGATAGGTCCACTCTTGCCGCATAGCTATCATCCGTAGGGCAAAGTATTGATACGCGCCGACCGCCGGACGCAGCCCCGTTAGCAGCAATGCTGCCCCAGAGCCAATGTACCCCACTGCACTAATCCCCCAAGCAGCCAGACTGTAAAGACCAATCGCTGAGAGCCCATGTAAGGCAATGGCAGCCCACAGCGATCGACGTGCTAGTTTCGCGACGTACTGAACTTGGCGATGCTGCACAGTAATGCCTCGTTCTGCCGAGGCTTCTGCTTCAGCTAGGGTTTGTTTGGCTTGGAAGTAAATGTTCCACGGTACGGTCACAATCACCACTAACCACCAAAAAATGGCTCCACCAATTACCCAGTCCAGCAAGCTGCCTACTGGCACATTCAGCCATTGCAAGCCGCCAAACCCCAGTAGGGCTAGCAAGAGCAGCACCATAAAGCTAATGCCCAAGCTGATAAAATCTGACATTGATTTGCCTCCACGTGTTGCCTTGATCTTCGCGAAGCGCAGAATTACAGCAGGCAACATCAGGACAGATTCTCTATCTGCATAAGCCTTTAGTGGTGGGGGTTTAGGATAGTTCCGATATTGCTGGCACTCTGGGTTTTTAACCTATGGTTACGGACTAGTGGGTGGGTGCCGCTTCCAAATATTGTCCATCCAACAGAAAAGCACCTGCGGCAAAACGAATGCTCCAATAACCGCCGGGGCGACGATCGAGCACAATGCCTTCTTCCCCAACCGCAATGACATCGGGTGGACGCAGCATAGGCATAGGGTCGGCAGTTTTGACGTAGGGGGGCAAACTCGCTAGCCGTACCCGATCGCCCACAGTAAATTCACTTGACATCGGCTTACCTCCACCAGGATGTTCCGCCACAACGGTAAGATCAGTAGGTTACAACGTTAAACCCTAACCCAGGCGATCGGGTAAATCAATGCTGCAATCCTTAACCCCACAATCCATTCTGGAGGCACTCCAACCCGTTCAAGACCCGGAACTCCGTAAAAGCTTGGTTGATCTCAACATGATCCGCAATGTGCAGGTGGCCGATGGCGTCGTGCGTTTTACCTTGGTGCTGACTACGCCCGCCTGCCCCCTGCGGCAATTCATTGTGGAGGACTGTGAACGTGCAGTCAAAACCCTACCTGGCATCAAGCAGGTGGTGGTTGATGTTACGGCAGAAACTCCCCAGCAAAAGTCCCTTCCTGATCGCGCAGGCATTGATGGCGTCAAAAATATCCTGGCGATTTCCAGCGGTAAAGGCGGCGTGGGCAAAAGCACAGTCGCTGTGAATGTGGCAGTGGCGTTGGCAGCAGCAGGAGCCAAGGTTGGGCTAATTGATGCTGACATCTACGGCCCCAATGCGCCCACGATGCTGGGTTTAGAGGGTGCCTCAGTTGCAGTGCGACAAAGCCATGCAGGAGAAGTGCTGGAGCCTGCGTTTAACCATGGTGTCAAGCTAGTATCGATGGGTTTTTTGATTGACAAAGACCAACCTGTAATCTGGCGCGGCCCCATGCTGAACGGCGTGATTCGCCAATTTCTCTATCAGGTGCAATGGGGCGAATTGGATTATTTGCTGGTAGATATGCCACCGGGAACAGGGGATGCCCAGTTGACCCTGGCGCAGGCAGTACCTATGGCGGGAGCTGTAATTGTCACCACACCTCAAAGCGTGTCCTTACTGGATTCGCGGCGTGGCCTCAAAATGTTTCAGCAGCTAGGCGTCCCCATTCTGGGCATTGTGGAAAATATGAGCTACTTTGTGCCGCCAGATTTGCCCGATCGCCGCTACGACATTTTTGGTTCGGCTGGGGGCGAGAAAACGGCTCAGGAATTGCAATTGCCGTTGTTGGGCTGTGTACCGTTGGAAATCCCCCTGCGGGAAGGGGGCGATCGTGGGGTGCCGATCGTGCTTGCCGAACCGGACTCTGCCTCGGCTCAGGCTCTGCACCACATTGCCCAACAGATTGCTGCTAGGGTTTCAGTAGCTGCTTTAACGTAGAAGAGATTAGCCGGATCCGCTTAGCAAATTGAGAAATAAGGTCTAGACTTCGCATGATGGGTATTACATCGGTTGAGTGTTTATGATGCGACGATCGTTCCTCCAAATCCGCTGGAAGTCGCTGCTGCATCCCTGGCAACAGGTGGATTGGTGGCTGTTTGCCCTGCCCGTGGGGCTCACTATTCTGGGTGGAGTGATGATCGGCAGTGTAGAACTCAAGACTGGTTCAACCGGGCTATCAGTGCAGCACTGGGTTACTGGGGCTGTGGGCTTGGTGCTGGCGATGGCGATCGCTCGTCAACGCTACGAGCCTTTAGCTCAGTGGCATTGGATTACCTATGGAATCACGATCGCCAGCCTGCTGATGGTAAAAGCGATTGGCTCTGAGGGAGAACTGGGTGCCCAGCGTTGGATTAACATTCTAGGCTTTCACGTGCAGCCATCAGAATTTGCCAAAATTGGGGTCATCGTTACGATCGCAGCTATTCTCAGCGTAACGCCAGCAACCACGCTGCCTGCGATTGGTCGCATCCTAGCGCTCATTGCAATTCCCTGGGCATTAGTATTTTTGGAGCCGAACCTGGGTACCTCGCTCATTTTTGGTGCCATTACCCTGGGTATGCTGTATTGGAGCGGAGCCAAGTTAGGCTGGCTGCTGCTGCTGCTATCGCCATTAGTCTCGGCCATTTTGTTCAATGTTTATTTGCCAGCCTGGTTCTTTTGGGCGGCGATCGTCGGTGCTGTAGCCTGGAACAGCCTGCCCTGGTATCGCGTGGGAACGCTGCTAGCCTTAGCGGTAAACCTGGTGTCAGGTGGCTTGGGACAGTTTCTCTGGAGCTTGCTCAAGGATTATCAAAAACGCCGCCTTATCATCTTCCTAGATCCCAATCAAGATCCCCTCGACAGCGGCTACCATTTGATTCAATCCCGCATTGCAGTGGGAGCTGGAGGGTTGTGGGGGCGTGGATTGCACCAGGGCACCCAGACCCAGCTCAATTTCATTCCCGAACAGCACACAGACTTTATCTTCACAGCGATCGGCGAGGAGCTTGGCTTTATTGGCAGTATGTTGGTACTGCTAGTCTTTTGGATGATTTGCCTGCGTCTGGTAATCATCGCCCAAAATGCTAAAGATCTCTTTGGCTCACTAATTGTGATTGGTGTGTTGTCGATGCTGATGTTCCAAGTAGTGGTTAACGTAGGCATGACGATCGGCCTTTCTCCGGTAACTGGCATTCCCTTGCCGTGGCTCAGTTACGCCAAATTTGGCACGTTAATGAACTATGTGGCGATCGGGCTGGTGCAATCTGTCGCTAACTACCGCCAACGGAAGCTCTTTTAACCGTTTTAGCTAATTCCACTACCCCAAGTTTGACAGTACACTTTGCAATAGTCTCTTCAGGTATAGCCCTATGATTCTGCCAGGTTCCACTGTTCGTGTTACCAACCCCAACGACACCTACTACGGGTTTCAAGGTCTTGTCCAGCGCGTTACCGACGGCAAAGTTGCCGTGCTATTTGAAGGCGGCAACTGGGATAAACTCGTTACCTTTCGTTTGTCTGAGTTGGAAGAAGTCGTGCTAACTCCAAGTAAACGTAAAGGCAAGTAGACCCAAACCCCATCCGGCACAAGTGGCGTCTTGTGCATGGGTCTGTGGGTAGGATGAATGGAGTTTAGTTGCCCTTTTACATGGCTAGAGTATGCGTTTTCCTTTGCCCCAGTTTGCTGCTCAACAGCGCCAGCCCAACCACATTGCCGAGGTGATTGAAACCTCGACTACAGAGTTTTTAGCACAGTGTTTGGAACCGGAAGATCTTAGCTTTCCAGTTATGCCAGCTTTTGGCAGTTGGGTCAAAGCTACCGATGAAGAATCGGGTAATCAGGTTTATGCCGTGGTTTATCACGCCACTACGAGTCCAATCGACTCGGTTCACCGTGCCAGAGCCTTAGGACTGTCGCTACAAGCATTGCGAGAGCAACAACCGCAGATTTTTGCCATGTTGAAAACAGAGTTTCGTGCGGCGATCGTGGGGTTTCGATCGAGCCCTCCTACAGAAATTTGCTATCACCATTTGCCGCCCCGTCCACCTCAAATCCACCAAGCGGTTTATCGCTGCGATACACCAGAAATTATTGACTTTACTCAACGGCTTGATTTTCTGAATACGTTGTTGCAAGTGCATGGTGTGCCGGTCGATGCGCTCATAGCAGCAACCCTGCGGGAACTGTACCAGCTACGCCAAGCCGATCGCCCTTGGTTGGTACAGGCTGGACGTACCCTTAGCTTGTTACTTAAGGATGACTACGATCGCTTGCAACAAATTCTGAATCAAGTACATATTTGATGCAGTGTGGCGCTAGGGCAGCCGTGGCTAACTCATGCAAGAAAATTAGCGATGCGATCGATCGCCGTTTCCAGAATAGCTGGCTGGTGCACTAGTGCGAACCGGACGTATCCCTCTCCAGCTTTGCCAAACCCTGCTCCCGGCGAGAGGGCAACACCAGTAGTTTCCACAAGCTGTTGGCAAAACTCCACTGATCTGCGTTGCCATGGGTCAGGCAGGGCTGCCCACAGGTACATGGTGGCCGCAGGAGTAGGCACCTCCCAACCAATGCGGTGCAATGCAGCGATCGCCCGATCGCGCCGTTGTTGAAAAGTCTGCACCACCTGAGTGACGTGCGCTTGGGAGCAGGTCAGCGCGGCGATCGCCCCATTCAAAATTCCCTGGTACTGGTTAAAGTCAACCGCAGCTTTGACTTGGCGAAGGGCACGAATCAAATTTGCATTGCCGATCGCAAATCCCACCCGGAAACCGCCCATATTATGCGACTTAGAAAACGTGAAGAACTCGATCGCAACCGTCTTTTCAGAATCGGCTTGGAGTATCGAGGGTGGTTTAGAACCAGTGAACACCAAATCTACGTAAGGAAAGTCATGTGCCAACACCAGCCCGTGTTGCTGACAAAATTCTACCGCCGCTTGAAAAAATGTTAGGCAAGCTACAGCCGTTGTGGGATTGTGGGGATAGCTCAGCACCATCAATTTGGCCTGTTCCAGAACCGCCTCAGGAATGTCTGCAAAGATAGGCAAAAAATCATTCTCAGCCAGCAGCGGCATGGGATAAACCTGGCCACTTGCCAGATACACCCCCCCAGCATGAGAGGGATAGCCTGGGTCTTGCAACAATGCAAAATCCCCAGGGTTCAACACAGCTAGCGGTAGGTGCCCAGTCCCTTCTTGGGAGCCAATTAGCGGCAGAACCTCAGTGTCTGGATCAACGCTGACACCAAATCGTTGGGTGTACCAGGTAGCGGCAGCCTCCCGAAAGGATTGGGTTCCGTGAAATAACAAATAACCGTGGGTACTGGCATCTGGCAGTGACTCGGCGATCGCCGCCAGCACATGGGGTGGAGTTGGCAAATCCGATGATCCCAATGACAAATCAATGATAGATTGCCCAGTTGCCCTAGCACGGGCTTTGGCTTGATCCATATCGGCAAATACGTTGGTGCGAAGCGGGCGCAGGCGATCAGCAAAGGAGAACATAGGTCAATTTGAAGGAGAGGTTAACCATCATCATGCCTTGTTAAAGCAAGCTCAAATAAGCCCTGACATAGGTTAAAGCCCAAAATCTCTTGGGCATTCTGAGAAGCAGTCATCATAGTTTGAATCAGGGTGCCGGTATGCAAAAATTGTCTCGCAGGGAAAGGGTTAGCCTGCGACAAAAGCAGTTGTCCCAACAGGGGTTCACGCTGCTAGAGTTGCTGGTTGTACTGCTGATTACTGGGATTGTAGCGGCGATCGCTGCACCTATCTGGAATACGTTTCTTACCCAACAACGACTAGCAAGTGGCCAAACACGCATCCACGAAGTGTTGCGAGAGGCCCAAAGTCGAGCCAGAACTACCCGGAGCCTCTACCAAGCCAGCTTCAGGACTCAAAATGGCATTGTGCAGTGGTCTGTACACGCAGCGGCTGGCATCCCTCAAGATAGCCTTTGGAGCAACTTGGATGCTAGCTTGCAGATAGACAATAACAACACCACCCTGTTTAAAGCAGGCAATCTATACCGGATGCAGTTCAACCACCGTGGCCACGCAAATGGGCAGTTGGGGCGAATTACGCTGAAAAGTAAAACAGGCGAAGCCAGACGCTGTGTTTACGTTTCTACCTTGCTGGGTGCCCTACGCAGAGTTAATGGAACTGACTGCGACTAGCTAATACCAAGCTGACTTTGGGGCAGGCTGACCTTGAAGTCGCCGGGACAGCTCCAGTACATTGGGGAATGCATGAATATCTAGCCTCACCCTAAACGCTGCCAAATTTGGCTAATCCTCCATAAGGGTTTGAGCCCACAGCCTGGTGCGCTAATTTTTAGCAATAATGATTAAACTGGCAATTTTCGTCGATTCATCGCGCGGAGGCATAATCAACAGATATGGTCGCCCCAGTTCCATTGGGAACACTACTGAGACAGCGCTATCTGATTCAGCAAATTCTGGGACAGGGTGGATTTGGGCGAACGTACTTAGCGCTGGATCAGGAACGATTTGGCGATCGCTGCGTGCTGAAGGAGTTTTCTGTTCCCTACGAGGATGAATCTCTAGTTCAAAAATCAAAAGCATTGTTCCAGCGCGAGGCTAATGCGCTCTACCAAATTCAGCATCCGCAAGTGCCCCGATTCTGGGCAGCCTTTGAAGAACAACAGCGGTTGTTCCTTGTTCAAGATTTTGTAGAAGGCAAAACCTATCGATCGCTATTGCGAGAACGCAAACTCCGTGCCCAAACCTTTACGGAAGCTGAGGTACGCCATTTGTTGCAGCATATGCTGCCAGTGTTGATGTACATCCACGATCGCGGTATTATCCATCGCGACATTTCCCCTGATAACATCATTCTGCCTGCACCTGAACCTATCCAACCCCCAGGCACGGGATTGCCAGTGCTGATTGACTTTGGTGCTGTCAAAGAAGCCACTACCCACTGGCCGATCGTCTCTGCGGTGACCCGCGTAGGCAAAGTAGGTTATGCTCCACCAGAACAGCTCCAAACTGGCAAAGTCTACCCCAACAGTGACCTGTACGCGCTGGCGGCAACGTGCTACGTCTTATTGACCAGCCGAGAGCCCCAAGCCCTGCTGGATGGACAAACCCTGACCTGGCGCTGGCAGCCCTACGCCAAGCTGAGTAACGAACTGGTCACTATTTTGAATAGGATGCTGGCGGTCTATCCGGGCGATCGCTACCAAAATGCCAAACAAGTTCTAGCTGACCTGCAAGCCATTTTGGAGACACCCCTAGCACCATCGGTTACCTACATTCCAGAACACCTTGGCCAAACCTTGACGCCGTCTGTAGCGGGCAACCAACCTTTTGTAGTCATGGGCAAGCAGGCTACCCCACCAGAGTCGAGCCCCGACTCAGTCACCCAACTAACGCCTACGGCTGCAAAGAAAGCCTCTCGAATACGAGAATGGCGACTTGGGTTAGTTACCGCCGGGCTTGTTGCCGTTATTGGCTGGGGCGGCTATGAGTGGTATACCCGTTCCCAAATTGCAAATACCAATGGAGAGGTGTGGATTTCTGGCACGAGGGTGCCGCAGTCAGAGGCGTCGCGCATTTTGGCTGGGCAAAACTCTGATGTTGAGATTACAGGCTCACCGGATGAGGCGGGCACACGCGATCGCCCCGTTTCTAGCCGTGTAGCCCAACCCCAAGCAATTACCTTCCCGCCTGGACAAATTTCTACCCTGCTACAGGGTAATTTGGTTGACTACAACCCGCAGTCCTATTTGCTCAAAGCCTCACAGGGTCAAATCCTGACCGCAAGCTTGCGAGCTAATGACGCTACCTTCAGTGTTTTGCAGTCGAACCAGCAAGGGGTAGATGCGGCTGCCTACCAAACCCGCAGTTGGACCGGGCAACTACCTGCCGACGATACCTATCTGATTCAGATTGAGGGAACTGGAGCCTACATTTTGGACATTGCCATCACGCCGATCGCTCGCCCTGTACAAGAACAAACCCAGCGCGTCAGCTTTGCTCCTCGACAAAATCGCACTACGGTCACTGGCAAACTTGAACCTAAGCAACTTCGTCGGTTTCTATTTCAAGCTAAACAGGGGCAAATCATTGTGATTAAAAGCATTGAAGGACAGGCTAACCTGCGGGTGCTAGCGCCTGATGGTCAGCAATTGGGTACGCTTTCCGCCACAGCCAAAGAATGGAAAGGCCGCTTGCCACAAAATGGTGACTATGTGCTGGAAACCACGGCTGAGCGCCCTACCCCCTTCGCGATCGTCCTAGAAATTTTCTGAACAGCCCTATCCTCCTGAATAGAACTCTCCATTGCCAAATCCCAGGCATCTGGCCAATGGGCTTAAGCAACAGTCAATAGCACCTAAACAATTTCTGCTAGCTGCCGATTCAAAGCTTCTCGATCGATGCCACAAGCCTGGAGCAAATCACCTGAAGTAATCAGGCTCGTTTCAGATAAACGAACCAGCCCCCACAAAAGATGCTCCGTTGCGATCGATCGATTGCCCTGAAGCCGGACAACCTGTAAAGCAAGCTCCAGAGCGAACTTACTTTGGGCAC
>Ga0224722_1001138_pt1 | contig 15031 bp, 14 predicted proteins | sample Balambano_FR1_Me_FD_161646 | JGI IMG/M metagenome (GOLD analysis project Ga0224722, IMG submission 161646) | Freshwater sediment microbial communities from Lake Towuti, South Sulawesi, Indonesia - Balambano_FR1_MetaG | ecosystem: Environmental > Aquatic > Freshwater > Lake > Sediment | place... | reverse complement strand
TACAAGATTGCTCACGAAGGCAAACTGATCTATGACCGAAGCTGGCAAACTACTGGTGCGCCGGTGGTTACTCAAGGCGTTCAGTGATCTCGAGTCGGCGAAACGTCTTGCATCGGGTGAAGATCCGCGACTTGACACCGCCATCTATCACTGTCAGCAATGTGGCGAGAAAGCGATTAAAGGCTTCCTTGTTGCTCAAGGCGTCGAACCAGATCGAACGCATGATGTTGCACAGTTGATTGAGGAAGCCATTGAGTTTGATGAAAGCTTTGCGCCACTCATCTCCCTTGGAGTTGAACTCACCCCCTACGCGACGTTATTTCGGTATCCAAGTGTGACGTTGCGATCAGAGCCCACGCAAGAGGAATTTGATGTTGCGCTTGATGCCGCTGAGCGCATTTATAACTTCGTGTTGTCACGTTTGCCGGAGGAGGTGCGGCCATGAGCGATAGTCTCCCAGACTTTAGCGACTGACCGTTAATCGATCCAGCAAAAACGCATAGGTAAACGCCTCTTCCTTGAGCGCGTCGTAGCGGCCGGATGCGCCGCCATGCCCCTCGCTCATGTGCGTCTTGAGCAGCAACCAGTTGTCGTCGGTCTTGGTGGCGCGCAGCATGGCGGCCCACTTGGCTGGCTCCCAATACTGCACACGTGGGTCATTCAGCCCAGCAATTGCCAGGATGTCTGGATACGCCTTGACCTCGATGTTGTCGTAGGGCGAATATGACAGCATGTAGTCGAAGTAGGTTTTGTCGGCCGGGTTGCCCCACTGATCCCACTCGCCGGCTGTGAGCGGAATTGTCGCGTCGCTCATCGTGTTGATCACATCCACAAACGGCACCTCGGCCACGACGGCCTTGAACAGGTCGGGCCGCATGTTCGTCACCGCGCCGATCAGCAGGCCGCCGGCGCTCGCGCCCCAGGCCGCCAGCCGCCCCGGCGAGGTGTAGCGCTGTCCGATCAGGTGCTCGGCGCAGGCGATGAAATCGGTGAAGGTGTTCTTCTTGTGCAGCAGCCGCCCAGCCTCATACCAGGCGCGGCCCATCTCTGCCCCTCCGCGAATGTGGGCGATGGCGTAGATCACGCCGCGGTCGAGCAGGCTGAGGATGCGGGTGCTGAACCACGGCTCCATGCTCGCGCCATACGAGCCATAGCCATACAGCAGCAGCGGCGCGCTGCCGTCCAGCGGTGTGCCGGCCTTATAGGCCAATGAGATCGGCACGTGTTTGCCGTCGGGCGCGATTGCCTCCAGGCGCTCGGTCCGATATTGGCTGCGGTCATAGCCGCTGGGAATCTCCTGCGCCTTCATCACTGTCCACGCGCCGGTGCGCAAGTCGTAGTCCACCACCTGCCACGGCGTGACCATGGATTGATACGCGAAGCGCAGCGTGTGTGTTTCGAACTCGCGGTTGCCCAGCGGGTGGACGGCATAGGCCGGCTCTGGGAACTGCACGTCCCGTTCGCCTGCACCATCAGCGTCGGTGATGCGGATGCGGCGCATGCCGCCCTCGCGCTCGAAGCGCACGACGTAGTCTCTGAACAGCAGTTTGAACTCCAGATACACGTCTGGCCGGTTAGGTAAGAATTCCCGCCAGTTTGCGCGTGCGATGTCGTCTTCAGGCGCAGTCATCAGCTTGAAGTTCAGCGCATCCTCGTTGGTGTGAATGAAGAAGCGGCCGCTTTGGCCATCGGCAACGTGATGATCGAGGGTGTACTCGACGCCTTTCTGGCGGGGATGAAAGCAGGTAAACGCGCCATCCGGCTGATCTGCGCGCAGGGTGTGCGCCTCGCCGTTGTCGAAGGCGCTCAGCGTGATGATCAGGTAGCGCTTGCTCGACGACTTCCCCAGATTGACAAAGAACTGCGCGTCCGGCTCATGAAAGACTTCGGCGTCCTGCGCCGGGTCAGTCCCCGCGACGTGCCGAAAAACCTTGTAGGGCCGCTTGGCATCGTCCAGCACGGTGTAGAACAGCGTGCGGTTGTCGTCGGCCCACTCGGCGCTGTAATACACGTTGGGGATGCGCTCGGGCAACACCTCGCCCGTCTCAAGATTTTTGATGTGGAGCGTGTAGACCTCGTCGCCGTCGGTGTCGGTGGCATAGGCAAGCCAGCGATGGTCGGGGCTGACCTCGAACAGGCCGACGCGGAAATACGCGTGGCCCTCGGCCAGGGCGTTCTCGTCCAGCAACAGCTCCTCGATGGCCGCTGGCTGCACCCGTTTGCGGCAGCGGATCGAATACTGCTTGCCTGCCTCTTCGCGCCCGTAATAGAGATAGTCGCCGTCCTTCTCCGGCGCCGACATGTCGGTCTCTTTGATGCGGCCCTTCATCTCGGCGAACAGTTGCGCCTGCAACGCCTGCGTGTGGGCCATCATCGCCTCGGTATAGGCATTCTCGGCTTGCAGATATGCCAGCACCTCGGGGTTGTCGCGCTCGCGCAGCCAGAAATAGTCGTCGCTGCGCGTCTGGCCGTGCTGAGTGATGGCGTGCGGCTTGCGCGGCGCGACGGGTGGGGTGTGCATATTCCGGGTCATGCCCAGATGCTACTTCACGCGGTTAACGCGGCACGCGCCGGCTTGCGCGCCCGTACCTTCAGATTTGGCGGCGCTGATCCTTGGTTATGACATGCGACCGTTCTTCACCGACCGAGCGCAAGGTTCCATCTTCAATGACAACGGCTGACTTTTCTGAAATTGCAAGGACGGTTGCGCCAGCGCCAACATACGCTTCGATAAATTCATCGTCGTTGGAGGTGTAGTGAACCCATACTGAATGACCACCCGCCAGATCAAGCCCAGATAAGTCGCGCAATCCAACGCGATTGGTGTCCATATGACTGACGGTTCGAATGTCGCGTCCGAACACCACCGCGCCTGCACTGCCGCCGTAAACAGGTTTGCCGCTGCGCGCAAAGCTCACCAGCTTTTGATCGAAACCACTTTGCCGCATCTCGTTCAACAGCGAATAGGTGTTGCCGCCGCCAATATAGACCCCTGCATACGCGTCCAGTTCATCAATCGCATGGCTCGCCAGATCGTCCCACATATCAATGGCGTTGACATTCAGGTCTGAAAAGGTGTTGGTGATCCACGCGTAGCATGCAGAAAAAGGCATGGCCCCACGCAGCGCCACCGGCCAATACAACAGGTTCCTGTCTGGCGCGAGCCAATGGGCAAACAATTCATCCGCAGCGCGAGACTCCGCCGCGCCACCGCCGCCAGCAAGCATGAGTTTCATCCCGTTCCCCTTGGCATCGGCCGCTCGGCGATCTCCTCCAGCAGCCCGCCCACGCCCAAACCGGTGATGTCGGCTCGGGTCAACCGGTCTCTGGCCAGCAGGCGCGGCAACACCCAATCCACCACGTTGACCTTGCGGCTGCGCGCGCACCCGGGCGCACCGAGAATAGGCACCCCGCCGAGATACGCCACCATCAGCAAATTGCCCGGGTCCACCGGCGCGCCAAAGCACGTCACCTCTCCGCCGGCGCGCTCGATGGCGCGTGGGGCGATGTCGTGCCGATCCATGCTGGCCGTCTCGCCGGCCAGCACGATGGCCTGTGCGCCGTCGCCGATGCGACGCGACAGCTTTTCGCTCAGTTGGCGCTCGTGATCCTCGTCTTCGAGTTGAACGTAATCCACCCAATCCAACGTCGAGCCCAGCGCCTCCAGCCGCGCCTGAATCGCGGGCGCAAAGTCGCCCGTCACACGCGCCTGCGCCCCAGGCAAGCCGGACAAGATCAGTGCGACTCGCCGGGGCTGTAATGCATCGAGCCGAATCAGCGGGGCACTCGCGCCCGTGGCGATGGCGCGCGCCTGATCGAGCGCGGTCTGTGGCACGGCAAAGGGGATGATCTTGATCGTCGCAGCCATTTGCTTCGTCGCAGCCGCGGAATGATTGACGACGGTGGCCACGGTGATGCCGTCGAGCAGGTTGATGCGGTTGAGGCCCGCCGAATCCACGCGCACCACGCCCAACTGCGCCGCCAGCAGGTTGACCCGCCCACCGCCTGCAAAGCTGGCGCTCAGGCCTTGCCCCATCACCAACGAGGCAATCTCTCGTGCAGCAACGTCCTCGCCCACGTCGCCCGGTTCCAATTGCGCCACGTAGACGCTGCGGTAGCCGTTGGCGCGCAGCAGGTCAACATCGGCCGTGCTGAGAGGCCGGCCTTTGCGCAGCAGGCGGCCACCATCTGGGCCGGCGATGTTGTGGCCGAGGATGTGACCCTCGGCTTGGTCGAGGGCAACTGGACCGAATTTCATGAGGCCGTCACTCAGGGCCTTGTGACATCGGCCAACGTTTGCTGGGGTGCACTGGTGCGCAACTTGGCCGCCTGGAGTTGCTGGTGATATTGACGCGCGGCCGCGGAATACACCACGAACGTGCCTGACATCTTGTCGTGCCAGCATTGCCGCTGCCGATCTATCAACACCCACAGGAAGCCCAGGCCGAGCGGAATGGCGGAGACCCAATAGCCCACGTAGCGGATGAGCGACGAAACGACAGTCGGTCGCGTTCCATCATGCCGCATCACCTCCAGCCCCATCAGCGTCATGCCGGGCGTCTGACCAATCGCCGTCCAGAAAAACACGAAGTACACCACTTGCAATGCAGCGGTGAACACTATGCCGATGCCATTCAGGGCCAGGCTGCCCTCGACGACATTGAGAAAAGGCAAGATGTTGCCGAAGAAATCCCACAACGCGCGGATAGTCAACCGGATGACGCCAGCGATGGTGAGCAGCAACACCACGTCCAACATGAACGCCATGAAGCGGCTGAGAAAGCCGGCATACATGAATTTCTGTGGGCCAGAATCGGGCCGGTTTGTCATGGCGTGCTCCGTGGCGTGCGGCCAAGCAACTTCCAGATGACGCGTTCGATGCGCGCATCGGCATCCATCGTGCCCTGGCGCAGGCTGTCCACCGCCTCGCCGGTCATGTCCAGGCTCTGCTGTTGCACCAGGGTCGAGATGGAATCGCGCAATTTGTCGTTTTCGCTGATGCGCAAGATCAGTTCCTGCACCAACTCCTCAGTGCCAAGCGCAGCGATGCGCCGGCCGTCGCGCTCTTCGATGCGGCCAATGCGAATCCAACGCTCCAACTCGCGGTCGCGCGTGCGCAACAGCGCATCCACGCCCACCTTCATCGGCCGGGCCAGAATGCCGAGCACCGGCACGCGCGAGAGATCGCTCAGGGTGTGATACATGGCATTGGCCTGCCGTTCCGAATAGTTGGTGAAGTCCACCGTGGCGGTGTGGGCGGCGCGGCCTGCCAGAAACACCAGGCCGATCAACGCATAGCGCGCCCGCACGCCGGGCGTCTCGTCGGGCATGCGCGTGGCGCCATGCGGGTTGTAGAGCACGTCCTTTTCCCAGTCCCGCGCCCGCGCCAGCAGCTCATCTGCACCCAGCGACGTTGCGCCGACAAGCAGCCGCAACAGCGTTTCGATGGCGTCAAAATCGGCGCTGACCGTCGGCGCAGGCAGACGCGTTGGGGTGGCCGGGGTGGGATTATCAGTGGAAGGTGCGCTTGTCATGGTTATCGCGTGATCGTGAGCGTGATCGCAATCGTAATCGGCTATCGCTGCCGCCACTGCGTCCAAATGATGCGCGCGGCGATCAGAAGCGCCAACCCGAGTGACGCGACAAAGCCGATCAACCCAACGATGGGCAGGAGCGACACCAGCCCGTCGCCCTGGATGCTGACGGCCAGGATGGAGGTGATCATGCCGCCGACCAGCAGCACCGCCAGCATAAAGCGGTTGACGGCTGTGCCCATGAATTTGGTGATGTGGTCGAGGTCGGTCGGGTCAATCCGCATGGTGCGCCGGCCGCTGCGCGCGTCGCGCACATATTGCTCGATGGCGTCGCCGAGCAGCGGCGCGATCCGCACCACCTGGTCGGCCACACCCACGACCGAATCGCGGATTGCTGCGGGCTTGAACTGGTTGATGAGCACGATGTTGCCGGCGGTCTGGGCCAGCTCGGTGATGTTGAAGTCGGGCGTGAGCGTGCGCACGATCTGCTCCGTCTGCATGATCGCCTTGAGCGCGAACATCAAGTCGGGCGGCACGCGCAGGCCTCTATCTGAAAGCGCCGCCAGCAACTCAGACAAGAACCGGGCGTAGGACAGGTGCTCCAGCGATCCGCTCAAATGCTTCTTCACCAAGCCGGCGATGTCGCGTTCGAGCGCATCGGTGTTCACCGGTTTGAACTCTTCACCCAGCGACATCACCACCTGCGTGATGCGATGCGCGTCGCCCTGGCCGAGCGCGCGCAGCAGGTTGACCATCTCGCTGCGCTGGCGTGAGGTCAGCCGGCCGGTCATGCCCACGTCCAGGAATACGATGTCGCCGGTGCGCCGCTCGACGAAGATGTTGCCGGGGTGCACATCGGCGTGAAAGAAGCCGGTGATCAAAATCTGATGCACCATCGCTTCGATGAAGCGGTCGGCCAGCCGCCGCCGGTCCACGCCGCTGGCATCAATCGAGGCGATGTCGTTGATCTTGACGCCGTCAATGCGCTCCATTGTCAGCACGCGCGGCGTCACGTAATCCCAGAACACCTTGGGGGTGCGCGTGCCGGGCACAGCCGTCAGCGTGGCGCGCAACTGATCCATGTTCTGGGCCTCGTTGGTGTAATCCAACTCGCGCTTGATGCTCTCGGAGAACTCCTCGACCACGTTCACCGCGCCATAGTTGCGCGCGATGGCCGTCGTGCTCTCCATGCCCAGGGCTACCTGTCGCATGATGGCCAGATCGGACTCAACCTGTGGGCCGATCCCCGGCCGCTGCACCTTGACCACGACCGAGGTGTAGTCATTCAACACCGCGCAGTGCACCTGGCCGATGGACGCAGCTGCCAGTGGGGTGAAGTCAAACTCGCGGAAGATGTACTCCGGCTGTTCGTGCAACTCGCGCACCAGTGCGGCGCGCACGTCGTCTTCGCCGAAGGGTGGCACGGCGTCTTGCAGCCGTTCGAGTTCCTTCAACCAATCGGCCGGGATGGTGCTCGACTGGCTGGAGACGACCTGGCCGAGCTTGATGAAGGTTGGGCCAAGCTCCTCCAGCATCAGCCGCAGGCGGCGCGGGGTGCTGAGTCGCGAGATGTCGGGCGCGGGGCCTTCGGCGACGGGCATTCCATTGCGGCGCAGTTGCTTGACATCGGCTTTGGACACCAGGAAGTCGAACCCATAGCGCACGAAGATGGATTGCACTTCCCACCAGCGCCGCAGGTTCTGCACGGTGCTCGTGCCCGTGCCCGTGCCGTTGCTGCTAATGCTTCCGTTGCCGTTGGTTCGCATGTCGGCCTGATTATGCGTTCAATGCCTTCGGGTTGCGTCAGGTGTTGATGATGGACAGGACGGCTTCGCGCGTCAGCTTCGCCTGCCCGTTCGACAGCGCCTCCAGCGTGGCCTCGGCCAGCATCAGCGGTATTTTGATGAAGTAGCTGAACGGCGCTTCGGGCAACGTCTCGGCATAGCGCGCGGTCAACCGCAGCCAATGGGCGGCGTAATTGCGCACGTCGGTGTCGTCCCAACCTGGTGGATAAAAATCTACGCCCCGGGCGATGTCGTCATTGCGGTTGCGGGCAATGTTGGTCACCTGCAGGCCGCGGCCAAAGTAGATGGCGGCGTTGCGGTCGAGCGCTGTGCCGTCATACCAGACGGCGATGTCGCACATGAGCAACCCCACCGCCGCAGCCACGCTGTAGGTGTAGGCATCCAGATCGGCCTGGCTGCCGATGCGCCAGTTCACTGAAGCCCAATACACCATCCGGTCGGCCATGGCAATCGTGTCGCTGATGATGCGCGGCGCGATGGCGGGCGGGGCGTGGGCTGCCCACTCGCCCAGCCGCAGGCTTACCTCTGGCAGCGCGTGCACATAGGGCTGAAGCACGCCGGACAAGGCCCTGACCACGTCGGCGTCAGGCTCGTAGGAGAACGCCTGGAGTGCCAGGCTGATCCGGCTCAACAGGGCGGCCTTTTCGGCGTTGCTGAGATCGGCGTGGTCTTCGATCTCGTCAATCGCGCGCATGCACAGATAGGCCGATGTGGTGGCTTCGCGCAGGCCATCGGGCATGCGGCTGATCGGGATGAAGAATGTGCGGCTGGTTTGCTCCAGCACGGTCATCACGTCGCTTTCGATCTGCTGTGTGTTCAACGGCAACCCCCGGTCTTAAGTGCAATCATGATTTCAACTTCGCAATCATACCCACTGTAGGGGCGAAAAGTTTGCAAATGTTAAGCAGGCATTCGCAAACACAGCCCGGCGATGGTGGTTTAATTCAGCCACACAATTGTTTCATTCGGCGAGCCTGTCTCGCCAGGAGGAGTGACTATGTCAGTGACCAACACAGCGAAGAGCACCGCGAGTGATGTGATTGATGCGGCCAAGGGTGCAACCGACACCACGGTTGAGGCAGTGGACTCGACCGTCGCCGGTGTGGCAACGGCCACGAAGAAGACGGCCGAGGATTTGGCCGACGCGACAAAATCTGTGGCGGGCAGCGCGCATACCGCAGCAAAGGACGTGACGATGAAGACGGCCGATGCCTCCAAGGTCATGGCCTCGGATGCGATTGACTCTGCCACGGCGACTGCGAACAACGTGGGCGATGCATCCAAGCTAATTGCCGATGGGGCGATTGATTTGCTGCGCTCGTTGCTGCTGGGCGCGGCCGATGTGGCTAAGGCGCTGGCCGACGGCTTGAGCGAGGCGGGCAAGAACGTCGCGGCTGGCTCGGCAGACGTGGCAAAGAGCGCCTCGAGCGAGGCGGCTACGTTGAGCAAGTCGGCTACGACCACCGTTCAGGGTGTGTCTAAGCAGGTGGTCAACGATGTGACCGATGCCGCCAAAGGTGTGACCGACAACGTGGGCGATGCGGCGCGATCTACCGCAGATGGCGCAGCCAACGTGGCCCGTGACTTTGCGCGCGATGCTGAACGCGCAGCAGATCGCACTGCTCAGGATGTGAGCGATGCGGTGGACAGCGCGGCTGCCAAGGCCAAGCGCGCTGCCCGCGACGCAGATGCCGCGGTCGAAGACGCGGCGCAGGATGTCGAAGACGCCGTGGATTCTGCGACGGCAAAAGCGAAAAAGACGGCCGACAAGCTGACGAAGTGAGTTGGTCGTGTGTAGCTTGGCAAGTAGCATCGGAAGGTGCTGCGGAAGCACGGGAGAGATAAGCCCGAGGGATTCTAGAGGCGAAGAGCCTGATGGCGAGATCAGGCCGCTCTCCCGAGTGGGGTTGTAAGAGGTCGAACGATATCTGGAGTGTCCCATCGCCAGCGTGCGTGGTAGACCAACTCGAATGGACAAGGAAGACCGGCGACATCCCGTAGGACCGCGATGCGCCGTAAGGTGAGCAAACTGGACATGACTCACCATGACGTCAGCGACCATACAGCCAACCCACATTTGACAACACGCCCCAGGGCTTCAAGCAACTGGTCAAGTGGTTGAAACGCCACAAGATCAAGCATGTGCACGCCTGCCTGGAAGCGACCGGCATCTACAGCGATGGGCTGGCCGAGTTTCTGCACCAAGCCGGGTACATCGTCAGCGTAGTCAACCCCGCCCAGATCAAGGCCTACGCCGACAGCCGCCTGAGCCACAACAAGACCGACAAAGCCGATGCCACCTTGCTGGCCTGCTACTGCCGCAGTGAAGCCCCGAAACCCCACACGCTTGGACGCCGCCAGCACCGAAATTGCGCAATTTGCGAGCATTGTTTCATCAACTCGATGCCCCATCGGTGCAGCCATGCACAAACTCTTGCGCTTGGCCTTCGGTGTGCCGCACTCCGACACGCCCTTTGATCCGACTTGGGACGCCAATCGCCTACAAGCCGCTTGCACTTTACTCCTTCACCAAGTGCACATCCTCCGGCAAGATGATCGCTGGTGCGGTGGGGTCGAAGCAGATGAACTCGAAGTAGCGCAACGGCTCGGTGCCGGCGTTGATGATGCGGTGACGGTGTTGCGCCGAAACGTGCTCGTAGTCATTCGCCCGGAACGTGCCGCTCATCTTCTCGATCTCGATGCGCGCCACGCCTTCGAGCACGTAGATCATCTTCTCCTTGACGCTCTCGATCATCTCGTCGGTCTGCGCGCCGGCCGCCAGCACGCGCACGTTCGTGCCGATACGTTCGTCGCTGGGCATGGACGTGAGTGAATCGTCCAGGAAGGCGCTCTTCATCGGCGCGTGACCCTCGAACGCGCCGGGTTTGAAGTCTTTGTATTGCCAACGGCAGTGCTTGTGGTTGGGTGTGACCAGCACGTATAGGCACACTGTCTCGTCGCCGACCAGCCAATAGTTGTGATAGCGATCAGGTGGCATGAACAGCAACTCGCCCGGGCCAACGCGCTGTTTGGTCTCGCCGACCTGGATGTCCATGTGGCCGGCGGCGATGTAGATGATCTCGCTGGCGTCGGGGTGGCAGTGTGGGAACGGGCCAAGCGGGTCGTTGATGAACCAGTGCGCATCCGGCGTCCACACCAACGCGCGTGAGCGAATGCGCTCGGTCCAGATCAGCGGTTGTTTCATCCAGTCTTGCCAGTTGGGAATGTTCATGATGATTTTGGATTTTCGATTGCCGATTTTCGATTTCAATGGTCGTGTCTGAGATTATCTGCGCACAAGCCAAAATCGAAAATCGGCAATCACCAATTAAGCGAGCCGAATGCCGTAATCTCGCGCGGCATAGTCGTAGAACTCGCGCACCGGCGCGGCGCTCTCACCCTTCAGCCCCCTGAACTCAGGCTTGATCTGGCTGAGCTGGATCATGAAGCGGATGCCACCTAATTCAATCGTGCCGTAGAGCGACAACCGCTCGGCCCGTTCGAGCAGCGTGAAGTCACTCACATAGTCGGGGCAAGTTTGCTTGAGGTGGGCGTGGGCGGCTTCCAGGTTATCCACCACGAAGCCGATGTGATGGATGCGCGAGGGCAGGCCGTCGCTAAGCGGCTGGCCCGGCTCGGCCTTGAAGAAGAACAGCGCGTCCACGCCCGTCGTCAGCACCAGCAGGTGCTCGTCGTCGCGCACGTTCTTCATCTTCAGGCCGTCCTCGAAGAAGCGGCGGCAGGCTGTGCGGTCGGTCGTGGCCAGCGCCAAGTGGTCGTAGCCGAAGTTGGTGAAGCTGGTGTGTTGTTCCCCCAGGGGCGTGCTCTCGAGCAGAAAGTCGCAGTGGCCGTAGTGATCGTGAATCTCATACAGCCACATGTCGGGATAGATCAGTTCTCCATTGGCCAGCGTGATGCGCAGGCGATGTTGGCGCATGATCTCATCGGGCAGGAAGGCGTGCAACGCCTGATGCACCACCTTCTGGCGCGGCAGATGGCCGCGGTAGTTGCGGCCATCCGGCAAGGTGAACGAGACGGAAACAGCGGGTGACTCGGCCATGTGAGCCGACTCTACCCTAGTTCATGGGTTCTATCCCAGACACGCCGTCGCCCCGCCGTCAAAGCCCTTTTGATATGCAGCCACGCGCTGCCGGGGTGTGCCGTGCGTCCGGCTGCGTGGCAGCGCGCGGATGAGGTCGAGCGCCTCCTCGGCATCTTCGTCGCTCAGTGCACCGTTCGCTTTCAGACTGGCCACATATGCCCCGGCAAAGCAATCGGCCTGCTGCTCCAGCCGGAATGTGCTGCGCACCTGCCGGAAGATACCGCGCTGGGCCTGAATGGCATGGCCCCATTCGTGCGCGACGATCACGATGGGCGCAAAGTCGCCGATGTCGTTGAACTGGTCGCGCATCAAGCCGGTGTCGTAGTAGATGCTGTGCGAGACACGGCAGTAAAACGCGTTGTCCGGCACGGATCGGCCGCAGGCTGTGCGGATGCGGGTGGAGTATGCCTGCACGCGGCCGGGCGATTCATACGCCCATTCGCGCGCCTCAAACTCGCTGCGCCAGAATGCATCAATGTCATCTACCGCGTCGTCCACCAGCTTCTCCACATCCCAGAAGCCGGTGGTGAGCAACTGGCCGGCCTGATACGCCGCATACGAACCGTCTGGTTTGGCTTGAATCTCCACGTCCTGCCAGCGGCTCACACCGGTGCCGCTTTCGGCGGCGCTGCTCTGCTCACCGGCCAGCGCGGCGCACTGGCTCAGGTTGGCGGATGTTGGTCCTTGCCAACTGTCGCCCACACCCAACACATAGCACTCACCTTTGGGCTCAAGCGCGTTGACGGAGCCGTGATGCAGCGTGGATGTGCCCACCGCCAGACCCATCGCAAGCGCTGTCTGCAACACTCGCTTGAAGATCATGCCGATAGCGTATGGCACAGGCTTAAGTCCAAGCGAAGAACATGCTTTTGGCCAGCCAAGAGTTTTCTTGGAAGCGAAAGCCCGCCGGGCATGAGCATCCGGCAGGCTTTTAACTCTAGCTCAGTTGCAAATTTCGGTGTGCGCCAGCACACCCGCGGCTCAAGCCGCGGGCTGATAGTACGAAGCCGCATCAATGCGGCTCAAATAGCCTGATTTATCAGGCTTCGTTATCTCAGCCCGGCTCTTGAGAGCCGGGCGTGCGCGCCACAGCATAGGTTTGAAACTGAGCAACTTGGATCAGGTTAACTTAGCTCGTCGCGCTTTCCAGCGCCTTCTGCAAGTTGTCTTGCAGCTTGGTGTATGTCGCCTCGCTGATCTCGCCGTTGGCCAAACGCACGTCCAGGTTGGTGAGCGCCGCTTGGATCTGCGCCTTGGTCAGCGGAGCCGCTGCGCCACCACCTGCTGCCGGTGCAGCCTGCTGCCCACCGACCGGCGGCGGGCCGCCTTGCATACCCTGGGCCATCGCCGCTGCCATCGCCTGCCCAATGCCCATGCCCGCGCCCAGCCCAGCGCCCGCGCCCGCGATGCCACTGCCTTCGTTCTGGGCCGCGTCGCGCATGGCCTGGCCGGCCTGATACTGCATGTAGTTCGCGCCTACCGCACCCATGGCGCTACGCGTAGCAATGGCCTTGGCGGTCTCGTCGCCCGGCTGGATGCTGACGACGTAGGCCTTCTTCAGCGCGATGCCGATGGCCTCGAAGTCATCAGCTGCCTTGGCCTGGATGGCCGCGCCGAGGTCGGCCTGCAACGCCGCCAGGTTGAGCAGCGACTTGGTTTGCATCGTCTGGCCGAGCACGGTCGCGATCTCGCTGACCAGGATGCCGCGCAGATAGTCGTTGATCTGCGAGGTGGAATACAGGCCCTGCGCGCCCACGATCTGATTGACAAATCGCAGTGGGTCTTTGATGGCCATCGAATACGTGCCAAAGGCCTTGAGCTGCACCATGCCCAGCACGGCGTCTGGCACGGTGATCTCGCCCGGCGTGCCCCACTTCAGGTCAATGAAGTCCTTGGTGGTGACGAAATACACCTCGGCCGGGAACGGCGTGCGGCCGCCCGTCACCAACCCTAGCAACCCGCTCAGGATGGGCAGGTTGGCCGTGGTCAGCGTGTGGCGGCCTTCGGTGAATGTGTCCAGCCCTTTGCCATCGCGATAGAACACGGCCACCTGCGAGCCGCGCACGATGAGCTGCGAGCCCAGGCGAATCTCGCCGCTGCCCTGCTCCGGCACACGCTTCACAATTTCGTTCGGCCCCTGATCCGGCCACTCAACTACGTCAATGATCGCCATATGTCTCCTTTTCACATTGGTGACCCACCAAAGCTAGTCTTACACCTACGTCGTCATTCCCGCTTTCGCACTGATCGTTGCACAGAATGTTTGTCCTTAACCTGCGAAGCAGGTTGCATCCCTAGGATGTGTGCAACGATCAGAGTATTGCCGGGCATGACGACCTAAAGCTGCTGCAATCATGGACTACCAATTACTCGTTACCGATTACCAGATGATGACCTCTAGATGCCCGTGATGACCCGCCCACGCTGATCGAACAATGCGGACGAATCTTTTACCGTTGCGCGGGCAGCGCGGACGGCCGTCTTGACTGCGGCCGGATCGTTGGCGTTGGCGGCCTTGTCCAGTTCGTCAAACGCCGCGCTGATCTTTGGAATCTCGGCCGTCAGTTGTTGGTCGAACGCCTCAAGCCGGTCGAGGTCGTCTTCCTTCACCCGCACGGCGTCGAAGAAACCAGAGTAACCCATCGGCGCGTTGCGGATGCGATCCATCAACGTCTGCAGGCCGGTCTTCACTTCGCCGATGTCGTCCATGAATTCCAGGCCGCCGTTATCCAGCACGGTGCTCTGAATGGGGTCGAGCCGGTTGAGCTGTGCGCCAAAGTCGCGCACCAGGGACTCACGCAGCAGCCGGTCCGACTCGCGCCGCATCTCCTTCTCTTTATAACCTTTGTAACCAGGGATCTTGCCGAGTATCTCCTCGACCTTGCCCCGCTCGCGGCTGACTTTGTCGTAATTCGCGCTCATGTTTCCTCCTGAAATAGCCATTTCATCGGTAGGGGCGAAGCATTCGCTACAAAACCTTAGTTTGCCTCGTTTTCAGCGCGAATGCTTCGCCCCTACTACAGTCACGACGCCAAGAACACCTCGCTGCCACAATAGGGGCATTTAACCATGCCTTTGCCCGCCAGTTCAAGCTTGCCGCCACACTTGGGGCAGGTGCCATCCTTGAGCTTGACCGCATCGGCCGAGAACAACACCCCGTCGTCCCAATCCACATAGCCGCTGAACAGTTGCTTGCCGATCAGGTCATACACCAGCGCCTTGGTTTGGTCGCGCGTGGTGCCCAGCTCTATCGAGGCGTTGGCGATGTCCACCTTGCCCTGGGTCATCACCATCCCCAGCAGCTTTTGCTGTTTCTTGATCTGCACCTCCTCGGCCGCCTCGGCCGTGCCTTTGGTCAGGGTGTAGATGCCGATGCCGACCAGCGGCGCGGCGATGACGAAGGCAAAGAACATCGCCAGGATGCGCCCACCGCCCGTCTCGATGGAACCGCCGAATGCCCACACCGCGCCGAAGATGAAAATGAGCGCGCCGATGCCGATCAGGATGTAACCGACTGTTTTGCCTTGACTCATGTTGTTGACCTCTTTAGCCGATTAACCAAATCCACCACCACCACCGCCCGAGCTGCC
>Ga0224722_1001136_pt1 | contig 15070 bp, 15 predicted proteins | sample Balambano_FR1_Me_FD_161646 | JGI IMG/M metagenome (GOLD analysis project Ga0224722, IMG submission 161646) | Freshwater sediment microbial communities from Lake Towuti, South Sulawesi, Indonesia - Balambano_FR1_MetaG | ecosystem: Environmental > Aquatic > Freshwater > Lake > Sediment | place... | reverse complement strand
ATATTTCGGTGCGGCCTGTTGGCTCGGAAAAATTTGGCACGAAGGTCGAGATCAAGAATATGAACTCGTTCAACGCGATCGAGCGGGCCATTAACTACGAAATCGAACGGCAGATTGCAGCGATCGAGGCAGGCGAACGAATTGTTCAAGAAACCCGCTTGTGGGAAGAAGGTTCCCAACGCACGATTAGCATGAGGGTGAAGGAAGGCTCTAGTGACTACCGCTACTTCCCAGAACCCGATCTTGTGCCAATTCAAGTATCTGAGACTCAATTCACTCAGTGGCAAGCTGACTTACCAGAACTGCCCGCCCAGAAGCGGCAGCGCTATGAAAGCAAATTGGGTCTGTCTTCTTATGATGCGCGAGTGTTGACAGATGACCGGGCGATCGCTGAGTACTTTGAAGCAACCCTGACCCACGCTGCGCCAGCCAAACAAGTAGCCAACTGGGTGATGGGCGATATCAGTGCCTATCTTAACAGTGAAAAGTTGGGGATTTGGCAAATTCCTTTAACCCCTGACACTTTGGCAGAAATGATTGGTTTGATTGAAAACGGCACAATCAGTAATAAAATTGCTAAGGATATTCTGCCAGAGTTACTGACCAAGGGTGGTTCTGCTAAAGAACTGGTGGAGAGCAAAGGGCTGATTCAAATTTCAGATACAGGGGCGATCGAGGCGGCTATTGATGCTGTGATTGCTGCTAACCCGGATGAGTTAGCAAAATATCGAGCAGGTAAAACCAAACTACTTGGTTTCTTTGTAGGGCAGGTGATGAAAGAGACAGGTGGACGCGCAGACCCTAAATTAACCAACCAACTGTTGGCAAAGAAATTGAATGGCTAACCAACCCGTTTTGGGCATAAGCCAACCTGATTTATCTGCATAAAAGCTATACAGTTATTAAATCTCTGCCGAAAAGCTCTTCTTTTGGGGGTGACACCCCTCACCCTAAAGATGCCATAATCTGTTAAGTAGATGCACCCTGATGGTAGGGAGAGTTACCAAATGGCTCTCCCTTTTTTTTGCATGTAGATGCGTAATTATAAATGGGTATAATCTACCGATGATTGGTTTTAGGCTTGATTCTGGCGGTTGTAAATTTCCAATCTACAAATTCGATAATTGGAAACATGATGATCGATCGCTGTCTTCTCATGAGTGGAGCTGCCCAGCAAGCTCACTTTGATAAAAAACTGTTAGAGACTCACATTCCACTAAAAAACTCAAATAAAACAAGTATTTTCATAACTTCTTTACCCAAAAAATAGAAAAGGGGGTGACACCCCCCACCCCTAAGATGCCATAATACGCTAAGTAGATGCACCCTGATGGTAGGGAGAGTTCTCAAAAGGACTCTCCCTTTTTTTGGGAAGGGAATTTCAGCAGAGTTATATATTACTTCTTCAAACGATAAATGAATCAGGGTTTATACGGAGTTAATAAAATTCTGATTTTTGATGAAAATTTCTCGTTTAGGGGGTGACACCCCCCACCCCCAAGATGCCATAATACGCTAAGTAGATGCACCCTGATGGTAGGGAGAGTTCTCCAAGAACTCTCCTTTTTTCTTTCTATCAAGACTTACGAGGATTTGTGGGGCGCGACGCGCCCCACAAATCCTCTAACTTTATTGGGTTTTCCCACAAAGTGCGTGAGTCTTATCTATATGAATTTGATAAATGTGAGTGACGAATGTTTTTTTGTTGGAGCGGGCGCAGCCCCCTCCAACAAAAAGCCGCCGTTTGAGGTTCCATACTGTTCATGCATCGCACGCAATATGGGGCTATCGAATTCATGTTTTGTCTGGATGGAAAGGTAAAGACTTTCTACGCGATTTGGCTGTAACAAATGAATTTGATTTCTTCTCTCTTCCGGTAGAGAGCAAGTGTAATCAATAACTGGCATGTTGGACAAGGGAGAACTATGCTAAGCCTATCTACATCAGTGTTGCTCAGATTATCTTTAACCTTTAGTGACCATGCCAGATCAGACTCCCCTTCGGCAACCCGGTTCGACGCAGCAGGAAGCGATAGAAGCTCAAATGGAAGCGGAGCGAATGCGAGATGTTTTGTTGCTGCTTACTTCATTAATTCAGCGTGAAGAAGCAACAGCAGCGTTAATCCTGGATTGTTTGTATGATGTAGCTGCTAAGAATCTAATCAATCAAAAATTGCGATCGCGCTTCTTAAATCGGCTATCCAAATGGGTTGCCAAACTATCCAAGCCAGCTTTCCGAGTGATTGCGTTGCGCTGGTTTAAGCGCGAAGTGCCTCAGTTAATTACGGATTGGCTGTATTCCAAAGTGCAATTTGCGCCCACATTGCCGCCCGAAACGGAGGTCTTAGCTGTCACCTCTCAACCTGCTCAGCTAACGAGTTCGGAAGAATATAATCGCGAATTAGTGCGGTTGAATGCTCAAGTGAAGCGACTGAAAGTTTTGTTGTTGGGGGTTACCTGTGCCTTGAGTGGCACTGTCGCCTGGGTGATTTTGAATCGTCCTGCTAATCTGTTACAACCAACAATTCCAGAGCCAGCAGCCGTTATGGATCAGCGCCCCTCCGATCGCACAATTTGTATGGCAGTGTCACGAATGCGGCAAGCATCGCAGACACCACAGGGTTGCTCTCTGCCTAGATAGCAAGACCATGTTTGGTCAATCGGTATGCCCAAACGCAGGGCCCGCCGCACGATGTCTGTTTTAGCGTCCTGCACTAGAGGAGCAACCAGTCTAGGAGCCTTACCTTCTAGTCCAACTTTGGAGGAGAGATGGGCAAGGTGCTGGAAGGCTGCTAAATATTCTGGACGGCAATCGGGATAGCCAGAGTAATCAACGGCATTAATTCCCAAATAAATCGCTTCTGCCCCCTTTGCTTCTGCCAGGGAAAGTGCGATCGCAATAAACACGGTATTGCGTCCGGGTACATAAGTTGCAGGAATCACATCTGGTTTCACGCCAGCGGTCGGGACGGCGATCGCCTGATCAGTCAGGGCTGAGCCGCCCCATTGAGCCAGATCGACATCCATAATGAAATGTTCTTGAATGCCCAAATGGTTTGCAATTTGTTTCGCTGCTTGCAGTTCGCGATCGTGGCGCTGACCATAGCGCAAGGAGAGGGCAATCACCTCATAGCCATCTGCGATCGCTTGAGCGGCTGACGTGGCTGAATCCAGACCCCCAGAGAGTAGAACGATCGCTTTGGGTGGGGTCATCATCGCACTCCTAAAAACTTATGAGTTTGTAAGCTGATCCGCCATTTCGGATGGTGCAACACGTAATCAAATATAAGCTGCTGGCTCTCTGGGGTATGCCATTCCGGTTGCAGCAACTTCACGGTTTCTGGTGACACGCACGCTGCCTGCTGCTCTGCCCACAGCAGATCTGATGCCTGAACAATTACGATTTTTAACTCATTGACTTGAGCAAAGATCTCAGCACAGGGAGGTCTATGGGGTTTGGGTGAGAGAGTGATCCAATCAAACTGGCCACTCAAGGGATAGACTCCAGCGGTCTCTAGATGAATCCGCAATCCAGATTGGTGCAATTGCTCGGTTAAAGCGGTCAAATCATGCAGGAGCGGCTCTCCACCTGTGACCACGACAAACTGAGGGGCAGCACTTTGGGCCTTAGCAACCAAGGCCGCGATGCCCTGTTGGGGATGGCGATGCATCGGCCAGGAGTGTTTCGTATCGCACCATGAACAGCCCACATCACACCCAGCTAGACGGATAAAAAAAGCATTACACCCCACCCAAAAGCCTTCTCCCTGAATGGAGTGAAAGGTTTCTACAACGGACAAGCAATCGATAGGGGCGATCGCTTCATGGCTCCTTGAGGCATCAAGTTCAGTAGATATTTGCATAAGCCTGTATGGTCTCGGATCAAAACTATAGCAATTCTCAAGTGCAATCTGAACAGAACTTGGGAGGAAGATGAACGCCAGAGAGCGTATCGCTTCCAGCTTGCTGTTTACGGCGTTGAGAGAGTAACTCTACAATTTTCTCCACTAAGGCCTCTGCATCAACTTCTTTACTCAAAACCGCATCAGCTTGAGGACACAAATTAACCGATTGATGCAAAATGTCTTGTGTAAAAAAACCTGAAATCAAGATAAATAAGGGAGGAAAACTTAGCTGTTGCTTAACCTGTTGAATCAGTTCTGGACCATCCAGGTTCATCCGGTATCGAGGGGACGGCATAGAAAAATCTACGATCGCCAGATCAAATTGTTCGGCTTGTGACAGAAATGAATTGGAATTAGTGAATGTCGATACAGCATATCCCTGCTGTCGCAGCCGGAATGCCAAAATGAAGCACCAAGATTCATTATCATCAACAATTGCAAGGCGACACATGAGACACGGATACTATACAATCACTATCTTTGTACTGGGGAACTATCAATACATCAGACTGCCTTGAGGCAGAAGTTCTGCGGATCTCTATCATTGGATTCAAAGTATAAATTCTCCCCAAGCGTAAGCCAGGTACATCTGCATTATTCGCTAGAATTCCGGAATCCTGGTGCTTCTGGGGCAGAAGTCTATCAATGTATCGATCTGTTATGGATAAATTCTAGACAGAACGATCGCTCTATTCTCTCTTCCTTAGGATCAGAGCGAGTTCTACCAAAGGGTCGAACTCACGCTCTGAAAAGAATTTTTTCCTGGTGCCCAAGCTCCAACTTTGCCAGATGCAGAATCGAACTTCACAGTGGTGACAATGAAACTCTTATTCCTTCAGAGTGAGCCGATGATAAGCAGCAGCAAAATCATCCGATGTAATTTGAATCGTTTGGGGATCACTTAGCCCCTGACTGCGATATCGACGAATCGCTCCCAGAGCTGCTTGATTGCTCAAGAGGGCCAAGTCAGCCCCATTCCACCCGGCAGTTTGTTTCGCCCAATGTTCCAAATCAACATCGGCTAGTGGGCGATCGCTATTATGCACTTGCAGAATAGACAGGCGGCTAGTTTGATCGGGTAAATCTACTTTAATTTGTAAATCTAACCGTCCGGCTCTGAGAAGCGCCGGATCGAGTGCTTCTGGACGATTGGTCGCTCCAATCAATAACACATGGGGACAATCCTGCAATCCATCCAGTTCAGTAAGTAATTGGCCTACCACGCGATCACTTACACCAGAATCGCTGGAAAAACTGCCTCTAGCTGGAGCCAAGGAGTCGATCTCATCCATAAATATCACGCAGGGAGCGGCCTGCCGTGCTTTCGTGAACAGTTCCCGCACCGCTTGTTCAGACGCGCCCACCCATTTGCTCAGCAGTTCTGGGCCATTCACGGCAATAAAGTTAGCCCGGGCTTGGGCCGCAACCGCTTTTGCCAGCAGGGTTTTACCTGTCCCTGGTGGCCCCCACAGCAGGATGCCACGAGGAGCCTTAGCTTTTGTGTGTTGATACAATTCAGGATAGAGCAACGCTCCTTCTACTGACTCTTGCAGAGTTTGCTTCACCTCTGCCAAGCCGCCAATCTCGTCCCAGGTGATTTGCGGAGTCTCAATTTCAACAGAACGCAACACGGCGGGTTTGATCTGCTTCAACGCTTGCAAAAAATCTCCCTGGCTAACAGTCATCGTTCTGGGCAAAGGAGCATCTAGCGTGGGGAGCAACCGCCGCAGAGCGATATAAGCCGCCGTCTGACACAAAGCCTTTAGATCTGCGCCTACCATCCCCACTGCTAAATCTGCGATCGCGTTGAAATCCACAGAGGCATCGAGCGGCATCGCTCGGGTCATAATTTTCAGGATATCGAGCCGACCTGTGCGATCGGGGACGCGAAACTGCACCTCCCGGTCAAACCGTCCCGGACGACGCAGGGCCGGATCGAGGTGATCTGGTCGATTAGTTGCGGCTAATACAATCACGCCTTGAGTCCTGGCAAAACCATCCATCAAGCTGAGCAATTGAGCAACGACTCGCTTCTCTACTTCCCCTTCAACTCGACTGCGATCGGGAGCCAAACTATCAATTTCATCAATGAAGACAATGCAGGGAGCCGATCGAGACGCTTTTTGAAACAGACTACGCAGCCGCGCCTCTGCTTCCCCATAATATTTCCCCATCACCTCTGGCCCTACAATGGCGATGTAATTCACCTCTAATTCCTGAGCTAGAGCACGAGCCGTCAAAGTTTTACCTGTACCAGGTGGGCCTACTAGCAATACTCCCGTTGTTGGTTCTAACCCCAATAGCGTCAACACATCTGGACGTTTGAGGGGGAGTTCTACGAGTTCACGCAATTCTCGTACCACTTCAGTTAAGCCACCGATACCCTGTAGGGAGGGGGCGGATTCTGTAATTGTAGGGGAAATAACGCGATCGGTTGTCGAAGTCCGGGTCGAGGGAACCGAGCCAGAATCATCACGAACCGACTCAGGGGTTGAAGCAGTAGAACGAGAGGAGCGCTGTACCTCTCGGCGCTCCATTTCGCTATCATCTGGCTCTGCTCGTCCTTCAATCGCTCTCACCAGATCCAGCAGGCTCTCAAAACTCTGATCGACTAATTCTTCAAATTCTTTCAATAGCTCATCCATCTTCCCCATCCTACTGCTGAGAGTCGCTTTTCTAATCCAGGAACACCCTTTCAGTATAGAAACTAGAGCTTGATGAGCAGCCGAAATTATGTCAAATCCGTTACATATGGACGCAGAGATCGTTAGGAATCTACCGTCAGTTGCCTGATTGAGTAGTGGCCATTCCTGCTTCTAGAGCGATCGCCTCTGCAAAAGTAGATCCTTGCTTGCGTTCGCCTCGAAGGGCGCGGAACATGCCAAAGCGACACAGCCCCGTACCAAACGCCAGCCGCATCAAGAGTAAAGTGGGAACTTCCCGGAGGGATTTGAGCCAACCCGGAAGTCCAAACTTGATTAATCCTGCGGGGCGAACAATACCCTGCCAGATGGCATCAAGCCATGACGGTAGCGTTGGTAGCGTCCAATCTGCCGTCATCACCTCTCCTGCAACGAACCCTGTTTCTTGCAGCAGTTCAGCAAATTCCTCAATACTGGCGAAAGCAGGATGAGACCACTGATCAAGCAATTGCCGCATCACAGGTCTTTCCCAAACATTCAGCGGCTTTTGACGCGCATCCCGCTGATTCCAGTCAGCCACGACTAACACACCACCGGGCTTCAGAACACGCAGTAACTCCCTCGCAAAAATAGCCTTGTCAGGCATGTGAGGCCCAGCTTCAATAGACCAGACCACGTCAAAACTAGCATCGGAAAATGGCAAAGCCATCGCATCACCAACGACAAACGTAACATCTAGATCTGGCGGAGTTAATTCCTGGGCACGTTTCACCTGTTGAGGACTGATGGTAATTCCAGTCACCGCAAAGCCATAATCGCGGGCCAAAATGCGGCTACTACCGCCAATACCACACCCCACATCTAAAACCGTTGTGCCCTGCGGCAGGTGCTCTAATCCTCCCCATCGCACCATTTCGTGGACGAAATCAGATTTTGCCACCAGAAAATCCTTACGTTGGGGAGGCGAACCATAGTGACCTAAGTGAATATGCTCACCCCAGTAAAACTCCAAGATCCCGTCCTCTGTCCACTGATCGTAGGATTGGGCAACAGAATCAGAGGATTGATAGCGACGAGCCGTTAACAGGTAAATAGCGATGCTCCCTATCAGCAGGGTCAGAAACAGTCCACAAACGAACAATAAACTCATAAGGCGTGCTTAATTTCATCACCAGACAGGATTTAGCGTAGAGTGTAACATTGTTGAACAGTTATCGCATCGCATACATCAGGATGGTCAGGCTTGGGCAAATCATGCAGTAGCTCCTCCTGATGAGCAGGCACGAGCGCAACTGTTGCGGCTGGTTGGAGGAGACGCGATTCGGGGTGCAGTGGAACGTCACTTTAACGTCAAGCTAGCGTTTCAGATGAGGAGAAATGCCGGGTTTCGACTGCGCTCAGCGCTTAGATAAAGTAGGTTGAGTGCGGTCGAAACCCACGTCCCACGGCAGAGCTTTAGTTGCCAGATAAGTCAGTTAAAGGTAGGAATGGCGCTGCGATCGCTTCACTGCTTATCAAGTGCAGACAGCACAACTGGCGTTGTAAACTAAAGTTAAGTTGATTCAGGAGACTCACCCATGCCTACCCCGTTGACCTGGACAGAACTCACAGACCTGACAAATTTCCAAATCGATACTGTGAATGGATCGACTAACGCTCAAGCTCGGTTGCGCTTGTTTGGTCAGCCTGCATCTGATGTTCGAGTAACGCTCTATCGCGATCATCATGCCTGGTGTCCCTATTGCCAGAAGGTCTGGTTGTGGTTAGAGGAAAAACAGATTCCTTACCGCATTGAAAAGGTGACGATGTTTTGTTATGGGGAAAAGGAAAGCTGGTACAAACGTAAGGTGCCGTCGGGCATGTTACCTGCGATCGAGCTAGACGGAAGGCTGATTACCGAAAGCGATGATATCTTGCTGGCGCTGGAGCGGGTCTTTGGTGGGTTGACATACGGCATGGAAGATGCGAAAGTCCTGCCCCTTCGACGGTTGGAGCGATTATTATTTAGAGCCTGGTGTAGCTGGCTCTGTTATCCCAACCTCTCACCTGCTCAAGATCAGCGAAGTCGAGAGCAATTTGTTGAAGTGGTCAACAAAGTTGAACATGCCCTGGCTAATACTCCAGGGCCGTACTTTCTGGAGAAATTTGGCGTAGTTGATGTGATTTTTACGCCATATGTGGAACGGATGAATGCCAGTTTGTACTATTACAAAGGATATTCCTTGCGAGAGGAAAATCCTTATTTAAGCACTTGGTTTGATGCCATGGAAACCCGTTCCACCTATCGAGGCACTCAAAGTGATTTCCATACCCATGTTCACGATCTACCTCCCCAAATGGGTGGTTGCTGGGAAAATGGAGAACCGCAAATGCTCCTCAACAAGCAGCGAGTCGATCACGGGCCATGGTTTGGTTTACCCGATGTCACTTATTCAGAACCAACGCACACTCGACAAGAAGCTCTGCATCAAGTGATTAAGCACAGAGCCAACATCGTCCGAGTGAATCCTGCTGACAATGAGTTATTTGATGAAGCGTTGCGGTGTGCTTTAACCTACATGATGACGGGTGAGGCTTGTCCCCCTCCTCAAGGGTCTGATCCGGCTTTACGCTATTTGCGCGATCGCATCAGCGTTCCCCGCGACATGTCCATCTATGCTGCTAAACGGCTAAGGACAGCATTAGAAGAAACGGCTGCACTTGTCGGCAATGGCCAAGGTGTTCCTATCCCATTTAAGCACAGACGCGATCAAGACCCAGCCAACTTTGTTAGCAAAGGTTAGGTAAGTGTTTACTGTACCATTGAGCGATCGAAATCCCGACCTCTTTGTGAAATGACAATCATTGCTTTGTGCAGCGCTCGATGTGAAGTGCTCAGACAACAGTGGGTTGAGCGCAGTCGAAACCCACGTTCTATTGTCAAATCTTTAGTTGCCAGGTTAATTAAGGATGCGTAATTTTGTAGTAATAAATTAAGTTCACTGTAATAATCACTAAAACTCCTACAATAGTATACAAAATCATTGGACTTACGCACTTCGTGCGAAAAACCGGAATAGTTGGGTATTTGTAGGGCGCGTTGCACCCTACAAATACCCAACTGCGTAAGTCCTAAATCAGTTGAAAGAAAGGATTTTTTGGGACAGTGAGCCTTCATCCTTTTTGGAGGGGCCGTATCTAGGCGTGGTATTGTCAGATTTCATAGCCTTAACCTGATCACTACATCACCATAATCCGTTCATACCAAGAGGATTACATCTGATTTGAGAGTGATCGCTATTGTTCCAGTAAAGGAATATAACTGACCATGAGCTTGTCAAATTAACCTAAGGATGAAGGATTAAATAAAACCCAAAACTTTTGTGTGGGAAGCGCGGCTGCGCCGCGCTTCCCACACAAAAGTTCGGTTTTATTTAATTCACGTTCCTAAGTAGCCAGAGTGCCATCTCCACCTTCTAATAGCGTTCCTTGTAAATTCGCTTTTTCTAACCGTGCTCCGCTTAAATTGGCTTCTTCTAAAGCCGCATCACTGAGATTAGCTTGTTGCAAGTCTGCGATCGCTAGATCTGCTCCCGTCAAATCGGCGGACTCGAGATTGGCTCCACTTAAATCAGCTTGTTGCAATTCGGCATCACTCAAGGTGGCTTGCACAAGATTTGCTACTTTCAAATCTGCCTGATTGAGATTAGCGTTATCTAAAATCGCTCCTTCCAGAATTGCGCCATCTAAAATCGCATCTTGCAGATTAGCTCCGCTTAAATCGGCTTGAGTTAAATCGGCTCCATTCAAATCGGCTCCACTGAGATCAGCCCGGTGGAGCTTAGCCTGACGCAGATTTGCCCCATCCAATGATGCCCCTGCCAAAACCGCTCCACTCAAGTCAATCCCTGCTAAATCTACTTCTCCCAGATTGATATTACTAAAGTCGCGATCGCCCATCTGGTATCGTTGAACTAACTCTTCAGCATTCATGGCTACTCTCCTGAGTCCGCAAACCCGCGACACTAAAGTCACGTTGATTCTGTGTTAACTGTACTGCACCCTTGTAAAACATTTCCCTCTCTCTAGGTAGGTTTCGCTTTTTACAGTAGTAACAAAATTTGCTCAACTATCCCTATCCAGCGACAAAGCTCTAGCAACTTGAGAGCCTGGGTTAATGTGAGTTCGATAATCGCCGTTTAAGGGGTGTGACGTGACGCGCCACACCCCTCAAACAGGGTTTTTCGTTGTGTTAAGTGGATGAGTTAGACTAAATTCAACTGCGGTTGGTTTGGAATCAGCGATAGTTACAAGATTATTGTTCTCTTTTTTTACTCAAAACGAGTTTATGCTTGCGCTTGATTGCCAAACCTTGCTTGCAAAAAATCAACCAGTAGCCGAACTTTAGTGGATAAATGACGGTTGACTGAATAGATCACAGAAATTGAGAGTTCAGGTGGAGGATAGTCGGGTAGCACGATTTGTAACGTTCCTTGTTGCAATTCTTGTCCTACAATAAAAATGGGCAGGAGGGTAATCCCCAAGCCGCAAACAGCCGCATCTCTGAGAACTTCTCCATTGTTAGAGCACAGCATTCCCTGCACTGGAATCGTGTATTCGCCATCGTTTCCGATCAAATTCCACTGGGCTTCAACTGCCAGTTGACCGTAGTGTAAGCAGGAATGTTGCCGCAACTCATTGGGATGGGTTGGCGTGCCGTGACTTTCTAAGTAACTGGGAGCCGCACAGAGCACTCGTGGGGCGATCGCCAATGGTTGCACAATTAAACTAGCGTTCTCTGGTGGTTTAGCAATTCGCACCGTCACATCAAAGCCTTCTTCAATCGGGTCAATAAAGCGATCGTTCAACGTCAGTTGAACCTGAAGGTCGGGATATTGCACTGTAAAATCAGCGATCGCAGCAGCCAGATGCATCGTGCCAAAAGTCATGGGAGCATTAATTCGCAATCTACCTCTGGGTTCTTCGTTTAGTTGAGTAATCGATCGCTCTGCTTCCTCTAAACTGGCTAGAATTTCTACGCAGCGTTCATGAAACGCCAAGCCTGTCTCAGTTGGAGTCACGACTCGCGTGCTGCGATGCAATAACTGCACTCCCAAGTCATTTTCTAACGCAATCACTAGCTTATTAACCGCCGATCGCGACATCCCCATCTGCCGTGCTGCCGCCGCAAACCCCCCCGAATTGACGACTTGCGTAAAAGCCCGCATACTTTCAAACTTATCCATCGTTAATTGTAGAAGTTTTTGAGCTAATATCTTAATAAGATAGCATATTGTCTTTCATAAGAATTCAATCTGCGCTAATCAGTATAGTCGTAGCCACGGCGGTTAGGACATGGACGTTTTTGTGGGGGCGCTTAGCGCCCCCACAAAAACGTCCTAAGAAAAATGGCTACAGCCATACCATCAATTTGGGTTCAAATGCTATAGACGGATCAAATTTGCCCAAATTGATTATGATCATGATGGTACAAAGTGAACTATCACTATGACTCAAGCATTGCAGCAATCCAGCACAGCCGCACTCGTGCCAGCAAGGATCACTATTGAACAGTATCACCGTATGGTTGATGCAGGCGTTTGGGATGGCTTTCATGTTGAACTGTTGAACGGAGTCGTTGTTGAGATGCCACCAGAAGGAATGCCCCATGCCAGCCGTAGCACGACCACCAGTGAGTATTTGAGGGAAGTATTAGGCCGCCAAGTGCAAATCCGAGAAGGGCATCCTGTTACCTTGTCTAGCGGATCTGAACCCGAACCAGATATTGCGATTGTGCAACGGGTGCAAGATAGTTATCTGAGCCATCATCCTTATCCTGAGAACATTTTTTGGTTGATTGAGTATGCTGACACTAGTTTAGACAAAGACTTGGGGGTAAAGGCTGAAATTTATGCCTCTGAGGGCATTCTTGAATACTGGGTAATCAACTTGAAGAAAAACGTTCTGATTGTATTTCGTGATCCCGTAGATGCAACGTACCAATCTCGACAGGAATTCGTATCGGGCACGATTCATCCCTTAAGGTTTCCTGATGTGGCGATCGATGTGATACGGCTTCTCGTCCAGTAAATTGATAAGCTTCACCGCAAGCTTGAATCAGCATTGGGAGACGTGTTCATCTCACTCAGATGACTGAACCAACACTTTCTGTTGAATCTGCAAACCTCGGCTTTGCATGGCTTGCTCAAACAACTCCGTCGATAAGGCTTCCTCAACGGCCCATACCCCTGGCTTTTGCAATTGACCGGAGAGCAACAGTTGCGCGATGCTGCCCGTTCCCTGTCCTGCGGCAATCGCCGTATTCTTATGTACCAAAGTAGAGTGATGTTGCGCGGGTTGACCAGCAGTGTAACCATTGACTTGACAATAAATCCCCACACCAATGCCGCTGAAGCGATCGCTTACTTGAGTCATGCGATAACTGACATGAGAGAGGAATTCAATCCCATTAGGATGACTGATCCAGGCTTTTGGGAAGATGTGGGCGGCAATCCAGGTGAGGTGATTGTAGAAGTCGGGGATAGAGCCAAATTTCGTGATCACGGTTTTGACCGGAAATGCCTCTGGCAGGGTAAACGTTTCGGGCATTTCGTACCAGTACACATGAACTTTGCCATAAGGTTCAGGTAGTTCGAGGGGTTGGCGATCGCTGTAGGGTTTGATCATCTGCCAAGAGCCATCAACCCACGCAGGAAAGGGACGCAATAATCCCAGAAAAGTTGTGCGTAATACCGTTAATCCGGCTCCACCAGAGCCGCTCACCACGTAGCTGAGATGAATTTCTTCGGGTTCATCCATCTGCTCCACTCCCAAACGCACCATACTGTTAGAAATTCCTGGGAAAATGCCTGTATTGACAATAGCGGTCACGCCTCCGGTTTGGGCATCGGTTCGGCAACTCAGGACTTTACGAGTAAAACCAACTTGGTCACTGACATCCAGATAATTGACCTGATGCTGAATGCAGTAACGCAGCACAGACTCATCCCGATAGTGAAATGGGCCAGCACAATGAATCACTAAATCTGATGCAGCGATTGCATTCTGTAACTGTGCTGTGTCAGCCAGATCGAGTTGCAAGAACGAGAGGCGATCGCTCATTGGTTCATTTGCACTCAGTCTTGGACTACGTCCAGTAATGGTGATATGAGTTTGGGTATGTCGCATTAAATCGCGAGCAACACTGCTCCCGATTCGTCCCTGTCCGCCTAAAATCAAAACTTTTTGTGTCATGAATCAAGGATACGGCACGAGGGAATTCAGGGGTAAGTCCCTGCGGCAAAAACCTCTCTTCCGAAATAGCTCAGCCAGATTAAAGCAGCATTGCTATGGCAAGGGAAAAAACCGTTCGCTTGAGTCTAGATCTCCTCATCCTCAAATGGATTGATCAATCTGGCTCATGCCAATTTGAATAACCTTCATCCGAACATTAAAATGTCTCACCCAGCAATCAACACAAACAGGGGAGGTTATTTGCAGGATATTCGAGACATGCCACTGAAGGAAGTAGCAATTTGTTAAAAAACTTACTGTAGATACCGTAAGTTCAATCTCAATTGAAGGAGTTTCAAAAATGTCAGCTCGCCAACCGCTAGATGAGCGAGTTTCATCCTTGTTACAAGAACGCAGAGAACTCTGGCTACGGTTCAATAAGTTGCGTCGAGTTAACCCGATTTTAGCATCGATCGCCCGTCGAAGTGCCATCAAAGTTGAACAGGAATTGGCGGAATTGGGCATTACTTCATTCAGTGCATTTATGTAAACAATCAGTAGATTACTGAGGCAGATGGAACTAAAATCTGAATGATTTTAATTTTGCAGACCCATCTCACAAAGAACTCGAAGCTTCGGGTGCCTTGTCTGCCTTTCATGTAGAAATCCTGCATGATTTGTGAGATGCGGTTGTGATAGGGAAGTGGGCTAGCCCACTTCCCTATCACAACCCGTGTAGCAATTGCAAATCTGGTCAGAGTTGTAATTACGGAGTGACTTTTATGAACACACTGTATGACAAGTTATACCATTTTGGATTATAGATTTCCGATTTTGGATTGCAGAATGCTTGACCAGCTAACCGTTCTGGCAATTGAAATCATACACATATCACCCAAAATGGTATTAGGTGGTGCAGCAGCAGTTGACCTGGCTGTAGAAAAGTTTTACGAAAAGGTTTTGGCCGATCAGCGAGTTCAGCATTTCTTTGCTCATATTGATATGCATCAACAGAAGCAGCATCAGAAAGCGTTTATGACCTATGCTTTTGGTGGTGCGCCCCATTGGGATGGTCGTCCGATGCGGGAAGCCCATCAAAATTTGGTGGCTGAGATGGGCTGAAGTGAAAGTCACTTTGATGCGATCGCAGAAAATTTGGTGACAACGTTGGTGGAACTGGAAGTACCTCAAGCCCTGATCGATGAAGTCGTGCAAATTGTAGGCTCGGTTGCCCATCGGAACGATGTTCTCAATCGCTAAGGATTAAGGATTAAATAAAACCCAAAACTTTTTTGTGGGAAGCGCGGCTGCG
>Ga0224722_1001135_pt1 | contig 15083 bp, 11 predicted proteins | sample Balambano_FR1_Me_FD_161646 | JGI IMG/M metagenome (GOLD analysis project Ga0224722, IMG submission 161646) | Freshwater sediment microbial communities from Lake Towuti, South Sulawesi, Indonesia - Balambano_FR1_MetaG | ecosystem: Environmental > Aquatic > Freshwater > Lake > Sediment | place... | reverse complement strand
TGGGGGAATAGGGGGATGTTATACATCCCCCTATCCTCTTATTCCCTTATCATCGCATTAATATCGAATACCTACCTTTTGGTAAATAAAATGCAGCAGCCACGCGGGTCCGATAAGCAGGAACTCTACATCTTCAAGAAAAGAAGGTTTTTTGCCTTCAATTTTATGTCCGATAAACTGCCCTACCCAAGCTATTGCAAAAATCAGAAGTGATACAAGTGCCAATTGCCCGTTGCTCCTGCCTACTGCTTCGTAAATGGCGGTGTTGCCCCATAAAATCAAGGTGCCAATGACCACAAACCCCACAAACATCGCCAGCGATAGCCGCAAATAGTAGGCGAGGGTCAACACCAGTAACACTGCTGCCCAGTTGGCGAACATCGTTTTTTCGGCGAAGGGAAAGGGAATAGCGTAGATAAGTCCAAACAAACTAAATACGATACTTGGTACACACACCCAGTGGATGAGTTTGTTGGTAGCATTTTGGTGGCTTTCGCCGTATTTGTCCAGAAACCATTGCATTGTTCTTGCCATAGTAATTGCTTTTTCGTTTTTAAATTTGGAATTTGCGAAAAATACAAAACAATGCTTGGATTTGCAAGTGGATAGAAGAATATTTAATCTGCTTTATTTTTTACTATTCACAAATTGGTTTGGCAGGCTGAAGCCTGTGTTACGTGGTCAGGCTAAAGCCTGAGCTACGTCATCGGAAAAACCTCCAACGCCGTTTGCATTGCCTGGTTAAACTTGTCCAGATTAAGATTCAAATTTTCCTGTTTGTCCAAAAAATACTGTACCATATTTTCGGTGGGCATATTGCCGGTGAGTTCATCTTTTGCCATTGGGCAGCCGCCGAAGCCGCGAATGGCACCATCAAATCGCCGACAACCATGCCGGTACGCTGCCTCAATTTTTTCCTGCCAGGTATGCGGCGTGGTATGAAAATGCGCTCCAAATTCCAGATTGGGGTATGCCGGAATCAAATTCCGAAACAAATAGCGGATACTTTCCGGCGTAGCTACGCCAATCGTGTCGGAGAGTTGAAAAATGCGGAGGTCAAGTTGTGCCAATCGTTCTACCCAGGTCTGCACAATGTCCACATTCCAGGGATCGCCGTAGTGATTGCCAAAACCCATAGAAACGTACAAAACCAGTTCTTTAGCTGATTTTTTGCAAATTGCTTGAATTTCCGCTACGCGCTCCAGGGATTCTTCGATGGTGGCGTTGGTATTGCGCAATTGAAACGTTTCGGAAACGGAAAACGGGTAGCCGAGGTAAGTAATTTCGCCAAAAGCAGCGGCATCTTCGGCACCGCGGGCATTGGCAACGATGGCGAGTAATTTGGACCTGGTATCGGTTAAATCCAGGCGTTTTAACACCTCGGCGGTATCGCGCAATTGAGGGATGGCTTTGGGCGACACAAAGCTGCCAAAATCCAGACTATCAAAACCCACGCGGAGTAACTGATTAAGATAAGCGACTTTCGTCTCTGTTGGAATGAATGTTTTCAATCCCTGCATAGCATCGCGCGGGCATTCGATCAGTTTGAGCATGGGAATCGGGTACAATTTAAATAATGCGCATTTTTGTCAAAATTAAAACACTTTTTCAGGATATTGTTGTAAACAGAAATCAGAAAAAACTTTTCTTCGGCAGGGCTGTTGTCACCAAAAAACGATCATATCATGCGCAGTAATAAAGGATGGCTCACTTTGCTGGGTTTTCTGCTGGCAGGAACCGGCTTCCTGGCACTCATTTTGAGCCTGGTCGGGTTAAATCTGGCATTTCTGACCTGGATAGACCTTCCCGGACCTTTGTTCGGACTCATCGCCCGCATTGCAATCATATTGGTCGGAATGATCCTGATTTATTTGTCACAAACAAATTTTGCGGGAGACATTGAAAATGAGCAATCAAATGCGAGCAATTTATAATAAAAATACCGCCTCTTACCGATTGTAAAAGGCAGCATTTTTGTAGAAATTAAAAGAGAGCGTGCGTTCAGAGCGGTCTGACTTTCCGCATCCAACCTCTGACCGCTCTTCTAGTTGTTCGAGTGTTGCAAGGCTTTGATGCGCGCCCGTCCCTGCTCAATGGCACGTTTTTGGCGTTGCAGGAGCGATTGCAAATTGGAATCCTGCAAGTTATCTTCGTCTTTCAACGCCTGCTCGTATTCATTCACGGCAATGCCGTCGCCAAATTCGCACGAAGACAAAATCGCCTCCCGATCCTGGCCTGTAATGGCTGACTTGATGTCAATCCAGGTGCGGTGTACCTTGCTGGGAATAGACGTATCGTCGTAATCCGGGCGGTCGTCGCTATCGCCGATATGCTGTTTGAGTTCGCTGGCGAATTGTTGACTTTGCTGGCTGAAGTCTAAAAATAAAGCTTTTAAAGCCGAATCTTGTACATCTTCTGCCGCCTTTTGATAGCCTTCGCGGCGTTCGTTGTTGATGAGCACCAGATCATGCAGTGCCTTATCGGTGGTAGTAGCCATGGTTTTTGGATTTATTTAGTTTTAAAATGCACTTTGTAATAAGACCTGGCAGGTTTTAAAAACCTGCCAGGTCTGTTATAAAATTTACAAACTATCCCGCATCATTTTTACACGGTCGTGTGCTTGCTTTAGTTCAGCTTGCTGGTTTTGTACCAGTTGAATTACATCGCCGGAGTAGCTGCCGTCTTCGCGCAGGTCTTCCAGGGCTTCTTTGTAGGCAGTTTGCGCCACATCTTCGCCATATTCGCAGGAAGAAAGAATGGACTTGCGGTCGCGCCCCAGAATTGCCTCTTTTACATCCATATAAACCCGATATAGTTTGCCCATGATGGTAGTATCATCGGGGTCTAAATCGGCAGCACCTTCAGTCATGTGTCCTTTCAGGGTTTGTGCAAATCCCAGGCTCTGGGTGCTAAAAGTGGTAAACAATGTTTTCAGGTCGGCATCTTCGGTTTCATCCGCCGCTCTCTTATACCCCTGATAACGGTCGTGGTTGATAATTACCAGGTCTTTCAAAGCTTCATTTACGGTGGTCATAGCCATGATATTGATTATTTTGGGTTAATAAAATTTACTTTAACGGTACTCGGTTTTAATCTTTATCCTCAGAGGCATCCTCTTCCTCTTTGTCCGGCACTTTGTAGCCTTTTTCGCGGGCTTCGGAAATCGCAATGGCGAGGGCTTGCTGCTGGCTTTCCACGGGTTCGCCGTTGCTGCTTTTCAGTTCGCCTGCCTTCCATTTATGCATCATTTCTTCGATAAATGCCTGGGCTTTTTTGGAATACTTTGCCATGATAGTTGAGATCAAAAATTTGCTAAATGGGGGAGATTTAGCAAATTCAACATTTAATAAAATATCATTTTCCTGGTTTCTTTAAAGCCGCTTACTTCCAGGGTGTAATAATACAAGCCGATACCCCGCAAATCCTGCTTAGAAATATGTATTTCCTGATAACCGGAAGAGTAATAATTAAGCTCATTTTTCAACAAACGCCCATCGGCACTAAAGATTTGCAAACGCGCCGTTGCTGCTTCCGGCAAATGAAATCCAATCGTGGTTACATCGCTGAATGGATTGGGCTTGTTTTGATACAACGTAAATGACTTTGGCAAAGTTAGATGCCCATCAAAAGAAAGTTGAATTGATTTTGTAAATCCTTCTAGGTCATAGGCTTCGGCAAGCGTGGGGCGCGATTGAACAGAAAGATGATCCCGCAACCTGCCCGCCGTTTTGCTTTGAAAAGTGAGGGTAAACAAGGTTTGTCTGCCGGTCGCCTCTGCATTCCAACTCGTTGCAATCAGCCCTTGTTCCAGATGCCAGCCGAAATGCTCTGCCTGCGCCAGCCCGTATTGCACATCGGTGAGTTCGAGGGCTGCTTTATCAAATTGCAAGGTGAATTGATAAGCGGCGGTTGCCGTTACATCTGCCACAAAATCAACTTGATACGTTTTAAACAGTTCTAACACCTGATCGGCTGTTTGGATAATAAAATCAGCTGAATGATAATTTCGTAATTCACGGGTGGGCTGGGTACTCACATCGCCGATTTTGATTGCTACAAAGTCTGCATTGCTTTTGCTGCGCAGGGTGTCGGCATCCAGCAGCATCGCCTCCGGGAAAGCCGCTTCCCAGGGATTTTGCGGATTTGGAAATTGAAAATGTTTGTCCACAAACCGCCAGCTTTTATTGAGCGGAAATTGCACATCTACTCCCAAAATGATTTTGCGCAACTGAATGGCATCCAATACCGTGACACTGCGCGATTTGTTGACATCCGCCGCGATCAGTTTGTAGGGCGAATCCAGCAGTTGCGACCCCAGAATGTGTTTGCTAATCAGCACAATATCAAAAGTAGAAATGCCCTCGCTGTGGTTGCGATCCAATTCCGGGGTGATTTTCAACTGATTTTTGCCGTTCGACACATCGGCAGCTACCCCATAGAAGCCCTGCGCAGTGGTTTGCGTGAATTGGCTGGCTCCGTTTTGCAAACTGACATCCACGCCCGGCACCGGCACGTCGTATTCCGTTGCAATTTTACCCGTAATCGGCACGCGGACACTGTCGGGGCTTACGCAATTGAGCAAATTATCCTGCACCAACACATAGGTGATACAAGAACCGTAGTTGGCACCGCCGCGCGTTCCATCAGGCTGCACACTGCGCGGATTGTTGGCATTGTCCCAGGCGTACACTACTACCGGCACACTGTTGCCCGCGTCGGCGCAGGTGAACAACACACTTTTCTGATTGCGACTCGGAACTTCGCCCAGGCGGGAAACGGAGTACGTGACCGGACCGGAGCAATCTTCATTTGGGCTGGCGATGAAATCCGTTGCCCAGATTTCCACCGCACCCGCATCGGGTATGCTGTCGCCGTTCACATCCTGGGCAGGGCGCACCGTCATTAGTTCCGCCGCCAAGCCGTTGATACACACCGGCACCGGAGCTTTACAGTCGGCTACGCGAATGGGTACCCGGGTGGAATTTTGATTGCCGCAACCATCTTTCACGCGAATTTCCACCGTATGCTCGCCAATCGGAAAATTATCTTCGTAGCGGTATTTCGGATATTGCCCCCGAATGCGCGGACCGATAACATTGACACTGCCTACGCTGTCGTTGAAATAATCAATGACCACTTCAAAACGCACACTTTCAAACGAACAATCTTCGTCCACCAGAAATGGAATCACTACCTCCGCGTTGCAGCTATCGGCGTTGGTACACACCACGTTGGAAGGGCTGGCGATGACAACGGGCGGAATGGTGTCGGTTATTTTCAACACCTGCGTATAACGCCAGTAGCCGGTGGGATAGTTGGTGAGTTCGCCCGGCGGAGTCGGGCGCTGCCCCGGCGCGTAGAGTTTGTCTTTTGCATTTGAATTATCATCATTTGTACCGGCACGGCGAATCACGGGCAGCCCGTTGACCAGGTCCACGTTGAAATCTGCCCAGTCCCAGGCACCGCGCGGGTTGGAGCCGTTCCAGGGAGCTTCGGGGAACTCGTCCGTCGGGGGCGTGCGGGTTTCCTCGGCATTCGCGCCGGGGATGCCGTCGGTTTCGCTGGGCAAAATCACTTGACCGGTTGTATCAAACTTCGGCAGGTTTTGTACCCAATTACCGGCAGCCGTACCGGCACGATCCAGAAATACCCGCGTCGGGCGGCGAATCACCCAAATGTCCTCATCACCCGGTTTGCCGTCGCCATCCACATCGCGACTGATAACGTAGGGGTCGGACTGACCGTCGTATTCGCACCAGTTGATCACCGAAAAAGTACGCTCCACTTTATAACACGCTTCATCCGAAGCCAGCACTTTGTCAATGACATTCACTGCCAGAAGATCACAGGCGTTTTCCGACAGGTAAATCGTGGTGTCCCGAATCTGGCTGCAAATGCCGAGTTTATCTGCCGGAAAGCCGATAATATACTCATTTGCATTGGTAACGGTAATGCGTTGTTCACAAATATCACTCCGATTGCCCCACTCATCCATGGCATGAGCACGGCGGATGATGGTACCCACGCCACAGTTGTTGCGGGTGTCAATGACCGTGTCACATAGAATCCGCGCCGTACAATTATCCGTTGCAATAAATTTTCCAAACCATTCATTCAACAAGGTGCTATCAGCACAGGTGAACACATCCTGGTAGCGAATGCGCTCATCCGTACACAACACACTCAAGTCCACAGGCGGCTTACAGGCGGGCGGGGCTTTGTCTTCAATCAAAATGCGAAGCCAGCAGATGTTGTAGTTATCCAATTGCGTGCGGCGGCAGTAACCCACGTTTTGCGCGGTGTCGCCGGGGGTGCCGTTGCCATTGGCATCATCAAAAACCCACAATTCCACTCGGATTGAGTCCTGCACATCGCAGCACAGTACGTCCACGTGATCCTTTAAAAGGCTGTACAACACGCCATTTTCCAAAGTGAATACCGGTCGGGCATTCTGCGCCGTTGGATTCGCTGCCGGGTCAGGATTTTCACTGAAATACGCATCCACTTTGGTGTGGTAAAACAAGCCGTAAGGCGACAGATCGGCATCTTTTTTGAAAAACAGCTCGCGGAAAGTTTTATTAAAATAAATTTGTACGTAAGAGTTAGCGCAAGCGGTGTCTGCAAAGACTCTTCGAGTTTTCAGACCAACCTGAGTACAATCATCGAATGAGCCCTCGTCCAGATTTTTAGCGAAAATGCGCGAGGTAAGACCCACGCCCTGCGACGACAAAGACACATTCAGAAAATCGTTACACGTAGCCATCGGCTCGTTCAAATCCAGTACTTCAAATAGAAATTCCCGGAATACTACGTTTTTACAATCATCTTCCAAACGGTACCGGAAGGTGTACAAACCTTTGCTAAGGTTGTTTACCAGGTCGCCCGGCTTTTTCCCGGCAACGAGTGTAATCGGCGGATCGCCGCCCAAAATATCCACCGTCACGCGCCAGCCGGAGCAATTGTCAAAAATAGTATCGGGTTCAGGAATCGTAATGGAGGCAAAACAACCAAAAGGTCCGGTCGAAAAAGTCGGAATGCAATCCCAGGGATCGCGCGGCAACTGCCCAATCGTAGGCGGCGTAAAATCGCCCACTTTGATCAACTGCGTGTAAATCAACGTACTGCCCGGATTGCACCAGTCGTAAATCGTCCACTCGCGCAGGAAGGTGTAGGCGCGGTCGCACAGGTCCACCCGTCCTTTATTCACGTAAGTGGCTCCCAAAGTGCAGTAAGGCTTGTCTAAATCCCGGATGCCGAAGCCCGTGCGCACCAGCGGGTAGCCCGTCACGCGGGGCGAAGCATAGCCCGTAGAATCCACCGGAAATTGTTCGTCACATTCGATATAATTGGCATAAGTAGGCAGGATCACATCCTGAATGCGGGGCTTGCGCACCGTGATTTTTTGGGTACATAGGGTTCCGTTGCCTTTGGCATCCGTTGCCACGAAAGTGCGCTCAATGACCGTCGAATCGCAGGTGCCGTAGCTCAGGCGCGTTTGGTCTGCCACACAAACGCTTATGTCGCCGCAATTGTCTTTCACCGAAGCCCCGCGCGTAAACCGGGGTTTTCCGGGGTGCGGAAAGCCTGTAAGTTGTAAAATCCGCCGCAAGTCAGGGCTGATCGTGAGAATATTGCCTTGTACATCGGTTTTGTAACAGGCATTAGCGGGTAGTTTCAAGCGGTCAAAATCATCGCAAACGAGGGTGGTAATCCACGGCAGTTCAAACACCGGTTTGCCTTTTAAAATCTCGGTGCCGGGCGGCTGGGTGATTTCGTCGCGCAGCACCAGCCAGGCGTAGTTGCCGGTGTCTTCGGGTTTCAACGAAGTGGTGACCAGAAAATAATTTTGTCCTTTTTTCAAAGGTAGTTCCAAACGCAGGAAAGGCGGCACCTGCGGCGTGAGCCAGGGAATTTGTTGCTGTACCACCAGATCGCCCAACACATAACCGTTGGTAACCATGTTTCTATTTTCGGTGAACGCGATGATATTCTGACAGGGATTTTCCGCATAAAAATCGCCCTGAAAAATAGCGCCCGCTGCAATGTCGGATTTTATGAAATCGTGTAGCAACACAAAGGTGTAAACGCCGTCTTTGGTCACCTGAAACGACAGGGTGTCGTAGTAATAATTGCCCGGTTCGGGGGTTTGCGCAGAGAGCCAGCAGGTAAAATTGCTCCGCCGGAAAACGGGATCGCTCGTGGTAATCGCACCTGTCAAAATATTGGCGTAAGCTGTATTCAAAATCCAGTCGGTATCCTCCGGGCATACCAGCGCAGGCGGCGTTTTGTCTTCCACCAGCACGTGCCCCCAGCAGGAATTGTTGTTGGCTGGATCCGTCAGTACATATTTTAAATACATTCCGGCGTATTCGGCGAGGATCGTGTTGCCCAGCGATTGCCCCTGCGGATTGAACACTTCCACCTGCAATTTTGCCAGGCAGGTATCGGCAAACTCCCCTGCCAGCACCATGGCGGGCAGGAGGGTCAGTCTGCATTGTTCGTCGAGGCGCACGTGTACCGTGTCTTTGCAGGCAATGGGCGGGCAGGCGGGCATGAAGGAACTCGCATCTTCAGCGTGGCGGATGCCCCACCACGTCAAAACAGCCGGGATCAACCACAAGGAGAAAAAGTGTAGATTTTTCATAATTTAGGTCGTATATTTTCTTAAGTACAGGGTATCAGGTAGAAGGTAAAAGAATTTTACCATTCTACAATTTTTATATTTGTTTTTTCAAAATATCACAGGCTTGAAGTAGCACTACTCATTTGGAAATGCTCAGGAATGGGAGGTAGAATGTCGGTTTGTGCGTGTTTTTGTTTTTCTGCTCGTGTTACCCTGTGCAGTGGGAAGTTTTCTTGGGTAGTATGTTAGCAAAAAATGAGTTGAGACCGCTCAAAAAGTGGTAATACTTAAAATCTTCGGTACGACAAAGATACATAAAACTTTTCATCATGTAGTGTATAATCTGTTGGCGAATTGAATAAATTTTACAAAAAAAGCGTTATTGCCAGGTACAATGTCTAATTTTGTTCGTACAATCCAATTTTTTCCTATGAAACGCTACTGTTGGCTGCTGTTGGTAGCAGTACTCCCCTTGTTGAGCCAGGCACAACGCTCTTTTCAGATCGGCTGTATCGGTTTTTACAATCTTGAAAATTTGTTTGATACGCTCGACGCACCCAATGTGCAAGACGAAGAGTTTACGCCGCGCGGCGGCTACCGCTACAACACGGAGATTTACGTGGATAAACTGGGTAAACTGGCACGAGTTATTTCGGAACTGGGCACGGATTTGACCCCCGACGGGGTCTCGATTTTGGGTGTTGCCGAGTTGGAAAACCGCAAACCTTTGGAAGATTTGCTGCAAGATCCAAAAATTAAAAGCCGCAACTACCAGATCGTCCATTACGAATCGCCCGATGAGCGCGGTATTGACGTAGCGTTGATTTACCAACCGAAATATTTCAAAGTCACTGCCAGCCGCCCGGTGCCGGTGCCACTGCCCCACAATGATTTCACCCGCGATATTCTTTTTGTTTCCGGTTTGTACGACGGCGAGCCGCTGCACCTGCTGGTCAATCACTGGCCCTCGCGCAGCGGTGGGGAAGCGGCTTCACAGCCCTTGCGCAACCTGGCGGCAACCATTTGTAAAGATTTGATAGACTCGCTTCAACAAGCCGATCCGAATGCTAAAATTATCCTGATGGGTGATTTGAACGACGACCCCACCAGCCCCAGTGTGCGTCAGATTTTAAACGCCAAAGGCAAGAAAGAGCAGGTGGAACCCGGCGGTTTGTACAATACTATGTACGATTTTTACAAAAAAGGCATCGGCACCCTCGCCTACCAGGATGCCTGGAATTTGTTCGATCAGATTATCATTTCCCACGGTTTGATCAATCCGAAAACCGGGGGTTATCAATTTTACCAGGCGCAGATACACAACAAGGCTTATCTGTGTCAGCAAACCGGGCAATTCAAGGGCTATCCGCTGCGCACTTTCGTGGGTACCAACTACCTGGGCGGCTACAGCGACCATTTTGCCACGTATATTTATTTGATTAAAGAATTGAAACCGTGAGAGGGACTGAGAGATCGAGAGACTTTGCGGGCAACTTCCTGAAAATTGATCCTGCAATACTACTATTTGTGCTTTGTTGCCGAACAGGCAAGCTTCACTTTGTGAACAAATGCAGTACGGGAAGATAAAACTCCGTGACTCTGCGCCGCCGCTACGGACTTCGCCATAGGCTACGACCGTCGGCGGAAAGCTATGGCAACACGCGGCGTGGTTAAAAAATGCAGTACGGGACGCATACAAACTCAAACTAATTTTTTATCAACCCACCCTTGAATTTTCCACCCGGAACGCCTATTTTTGCAGCCGCAAAATTTTCAAGACAACACATGGGACGTGCATTTGAATACCGCAAGGAGCGCAAGATGAAGCGCTGGGCGAATATGGCGAAGACCTTTACCAAAATCGGTCGGGAAATTGCCATTGCCGTAAAGGAAAGTGGCGGCGACCCCAACTACAACTCCCGCCTCCGCCTGGCAATCCAAAACGCGAAAGTGGCAAATATGCCCAAAGCTAACGTGGAAAACGCCATCAAAAAAGCACTCTCCAAAGACGCGGAAAACTACGACGAAATCGTCTATGAAGGCTACGCGCCCCACGGCGTAGCGGTAATAGTAGAAACCGCCACGAATAATACCAACCGCACCGTTGCCAATGTGCGCCATGCGTTTTCCAAGTACGGCGGCTCGCTGGGTACCTCCGGCTCGGTGGAGTTTATGTTCAACCGCAAGGGTGTTTTTAAAATTAAAGCCGAAGGCTTAAATCCGGAAGAATTGGAATTAGAATTGATTGATTACGGCTTGGACGAACTCAAGCAAGAGGATGAGTTGCTGGTACTCTACACCGATTTTGCCGACTATGGAACCCTGCAAAAAGCCCTCGAAGAGCGGAATATCGAGGTAGAAAACGCCGAACTGGTACGTATTCCAACTCACACTAAAGAACTCTCTGACGAGCAGGTGGAAGAGGTAATTAAACTCATTGAAAAAATGGAAGAAGACGAAGATGTGATCAATATTTTTCACAATATGGACATGGGGGAGTGACCCAATGCAAATAACGGTCATTGAATGCGCTACGCATCCGGTTCAATTCCATTAACCATCAAATTGCAAACAAATATATCCTAAAAAATTTTATTTTAGCAAAACAGCAAAAAAGTTTTGAATTTTCAAAAATAAACGCATCTTTGCGTTACAAATCTGCCCACTTCTTGATAAGTGAGCATCCACCCAAGCAAATTCCAACAGGCTGACTAGCCATCGCATTGTCTCCTGAAACAAGCCTCTTGTAGGTAACACAACTCTATTCAAGCAAATTACTCACTGATTTACACTTTTTCCAGACCAGAGTGCTACTACACAATTGTTACATCCATCAGTTCCAATGATCGATTTACACCGGTTTCGGTAGAAATTATCTTACCGAAGCCTACCATGTTTTCTAATATTACACCTTTTTTTTGAACACCCTTTCACAAAAGGCGAGTTTACACACAACGCTACGTCCGTGCTAGGGAGAGGTCTATCAAAATGTTCGCAAAAAAGCAGGAGTAACAGTATGCAGTTGGCAACGTATAGCTTGCCTGTTTTCGATGGGCTGGCAATGTGCCGTATAGCTAAGGTTAATAGTGCAAGACTTTGACTTGCGCATACCGCTTTTGTGAATCGTTACCAAAAATATTTTTCCGTCCCCCGCTCCGCGTCTTTGAATTGCGGAAAGCGTTCCTTTTTTAGCAATCTATTTACCAGGTTGGAAGTCCTATTGGAATGCCCGGATGGTCTTGCTCCATTTACTGCGCGCAGTACTGCTGGTCGTTTCGCCCGTGCCAGATCTGCTTCCAACGGTTCGGTGTCCGTATTTTGTTATTCTTATTTCCAGCTATTCGTCAAAAATATGGCACGTCTTGAAAACGCGCCACAACGAACGTGGTTATTGTTCTTTCAAAACCTCTCTTGAGATCACCAGTTTTTGAATTTCGGAAGTACCCTCGCCGATGGTGCAAAGCTTGGCATCGCGGTAGAATTTTTCCACCGGAAAATCTTTGGTGTAACCGTAGCCACCGTGTATTTGCACCGCATCGGTCGCAATTTGTACCGCAATTTCCGAGGCGTAGTATTTTGCCATCGCCGCTATTTTGGTAGATTTTTCGCCCTGGTCTTTCAGCTCGCCTGCCCGCCGGGTGAGCAATTCTGCTGCTTCAATTTTCACTGCCATATCCGCCAATTTGAACCCAATGCCCTGAAAATTGGCAATGGGCTGCCCAAATTGTTGCCGCTCTTTCGCGTATTTTACCGAAGCTTCGTACGCACCTTTGGCAATGCCTAGCGACAGTGCTGCAATGGAAATGCGCCCGCCGTCCAGAATCTTCATCGCCTGAATAAAACCTTCACCGATCTTACCCAAAATCTGGCTTTCGTGCACGCGGCAGTGGTCAAACACCATTTCTGCCGTTTCGGAAGCCCGCATTCCCAGTTTATTTTCTTTTTTACCCGCACCGAAGCCCGGTGTGCCGCGTTCTACTACAAAAGCCGTCATACCGCGACTGTCCAGCAGATCACCCGTGCGAGCAATCACCACCGCCACGTTGCCCGACTTGCCGTGCGTGATCCAGTTTTTGGTTCCATTGAGTACGTAATGGTCGCCGTCTTTTTCCGCCACACATTGCATCCGCATGGCATCGCTGCCGGTGTTGGGTTCGGTCAAGCCCCAGGCACCGATCCACTCGCCGCTCGCGAGTTTAGGCAGGTATCGCAATTTTTGTTCTTCGTTTGCAAATTGCAAAATATGATTGGTACACAGGGAGTTATGTGCTGCGACCGACAAGCCGACGGCACCGCACACCTTGGCAATTTCTTCAATCACCGTGATGTACTCCTGATAGCCCAAGCCCGTACCGCTGTACTCTTCCGGCACCAGCACCCCCATGAAGCCGTATGCTCCCATGCGGTGAAACAATTCCGCCGGAAAGTGCTGTGCTTCATCCCAATCCAGCACGTGCGGGCGGATGTAAGTGTCGGCAAAGTCACGGGCACTCTCTCGGATGAGTTGCAAGTTATCGGTACTTGCGGCAGTAGTTGCAGTAGTCATATGTTCAAAAATTTGAATCCAGTTAAGTTTATAAAATCAGCCTGCGAATGAACCGGACAATTTGTTGCTAATAGAAGTTTCGAAGTGGGAAAATTGTTTAGAAGAAGGTTCTACCAACTACCAAAATATGGCACATTACGTAAATTCGCCATATTATCTGTCATTTATTTTGATAATGCAAAGCCGAAGTGGTATCGGCAAAGCCCAGTGCCTGTCGCATTTTCTGGTGGATTTCAGTATTTTCGTAAATGCCGCCAAACAACTGCGCTGACGGACCGTAGGCAAAAACCGGAATCAGCGAGCCGGTGTGTCCATTGGACGTAAATGCCGTTTTCAGGCGGTTCATCCTGGAGCCTTCGATGATGGACAAGCCGCCCGTTTCGTGGTCGCCGGTGACGAGTACAAGGGTGTTGCCGCGCTTGCGCGCATAATCCAATGCCGCTTCGACGGCTTTATCAAAGTCCAGCATTTCCGAGATGACCGTGTTGCCTTTTTTGGCGTGCCCCGCCCAGTCTATTTGCGAGCCTTCCACCATCAGAAAAAATCCTTTGTCGCTGCGTTGTTCCAAAAATGGCAAGGCTTGTTTGACGGCGTAAGGCAGATAATCGCGTCCGGCTTCGGCAGGCACCGGATCGGTATCTGCGGTAAAGTACACAAAATTTTGTTTGGCATTCAGACCCAACTGGCTCAATTCCGCGCGGGAGTAGTCTGTCACGACGTAGCCCTTTTGCTGCAGCTCTTCATACAAATCCCGATTATCTACTTCCCGGCGGTCAAAGTAGCGTTTGCCGCCGCCAATCATCAGATCAATCTCCGTTTTCAAAAAATCTACCGCAATTTCTTCATTCATCACCCGCAGATTTTGGTGCGCATAAAACGCCGCCGGGGTTGCATCCACAATTTTACAGGTAGTGATGAGCCCGGTTGCCAGCCGGTTGCGCTCGGCTTCTTCCAGAATCGTGGTGCAGGGAATCGTGTCGGCACTCAAGCCAATTGCGCCGTTGTAGGTTTTTACTCCACAGGCAAAAGCCGTTGCACCTGCTGCCGAATCGGTGATCAAATCGCTCGAAGAATACGATTTATGAAAGCCGATGACCGGAAATTTTTCAAGTGACAGCCGATTGTTATTGCTATACAAACCTGCCGTAATCTGTGCCACGCCCATGCCGTCGCCAATGAGCAGAATAATATTTTTAGGTTTTTGCTCGGCAGCGTAAGACACCGGCATTGCGCTGTCTTCTGCGGAAGAAGAGGGCGTTTTGCAAGCAGTAGCAAGCGAGATAAATAGTACACAGTAAAAGATCTTGCTGTGAGGCATTGCTCTTGTTTGAATGTTCAAGTCGCTGAATTTAGAAAATAACCTATCAAAATAACAAATAAATCAAACTTTTGCGTGATAGCTTTATGAGGTTTCCAAAATAAAATATTGTTAACAATTAGTTTATCTTTTTTATTTGGAATTTTATTTGGAACACCTGTACCTTTGCACCGAAAATTAACGTTCAGGGATCAAAACTACTCATTTAGCTTTATCCGTGCAATGTTAAAATAAAAGAAAAAAGCAACTTTCAGGAAGTAATCTGCTCTTTGCAAAGGTACATCTAAAAAAAATAGTGCCTTTCACCGGCTTTTTTCAATTTTGTAACTAAAATAAATCACCATGACTGTTCAGAACCGCTTTTTTTTATTGGTATGTATTGTTCTCAACGTTTTTCTATTACAAAATGTTGCTGTGGCAACGCCATCCGCCAATGATTCTTTGGCAAACCGGGCAAAAACGCTTTTTGAAATTTTGTCGCGGGAACCAGCACTTGAGATTACGATTACTACCAATATGACGCAACTCATCGAACACCGCCGTACTGAGGAATACCTGCCTGCTACCTTCGCTTACGACAATGAACAGGGTACCAC